>Ga0157363_1003488_pt1 | contig 14220 bp, 13 predicted proteins | sample AttsexASBM1_FD_111477 | JGI IMG/M metagenome (GOLD analysis project Ga0157363, IMG submission 111477) | Fungus gardens microbial communities from leaf cutter ant in Ribeirão Preto, State of São Paulo, Brazil - Atta sexdens ASBM1 | ecosystem: Host-associated > Fungi > Mycelium > Unclassified ...
AGAGATCTCTCTCTCTCTCTCTCTCTCTCTCTCTCTCTCTCTCTCTCTCTCTCTCTCTCTCTCTCTCTACATGAGCAGGTTTTTGAATCTGCGTATATAAAATATCAATTTTCCATTTCAGCAAACTATATAGTTAATTATGACGGTTTGGATTATCTTGGCTTGGCTGACGAGTTTATCGTCGGCCGTTCCCTCGAATCGAGTACCAGTCCGAGAGATCTTACCTCCTCCGCCGCCGTCAGAACATCAGCAACAACGCGAATTTCTTCCCTTCTTCCGGAGAGACGCCGTCGAAAGCTCGCCGACCTTCGGCCGCTTGTCAAATGATTTAGATTACAATGAATTCGGCTCGCACAGGTATCCCCTGCGCGACGCAGTCGAATCGTTGCCGGACAACGTATTAGACGCTAAATCGAATCCTACATTCCGAGACGACTTTGAGAGGTGACTATCCGAAGAATATGTTTTATCTTAATCGGCTAAAACCTCTCTGATACTCATTTTCTAAAGAATCGCTATTACATGGCAAATCTTAACCCTTATATACGTTGAAAATCTATGGGATTGCGATATTTCTTTTCTTTTTTTTTATATCAATATTTCTTCTGCAATACCTTTGATTGAAGATAAGACGACATTATTTCTTATTTCCAAATAATTTTAAATAAATTTTACAATTATTTTTTAAATATTTACTTATTTATATTTGTTTAAATCATTTTCTTAATTTATTTTTGTTTTTATAGATTGTTATTAAAAAACATTGTACACATCTAAGGATTGAAAAATTTAAAACTATTGAAGATTAAAATTCCATAATTCTCTTTACAATTTTGCTTTATTTTTATTTAATGCAGATATTGCTTGATTATTCTTTTATTAATTGTTCTTTTAATGCGTATCTTGATTTGATATGTAATAGACTTAATAATATATGCTATAATATTATTTAGGACATATAATAACATATTATTTAGGACATATGATACAAGTATAATAGAATTGCTCATATTTATAGTGAGAACCGAAGATTGCCTTTGAGAGATGCAGTGGAGCATCGTGAAGCACCTTTTCTCGGTGTTGATCCGGATCACGAATCGATTTGGATCGAGCCCGTGGCACCACCGACCTTGCGAAGAACGCAGCAGATTCTCGAACCTAAAATTGTCTGTCGCTTCAACTCTGAAGCCGTTCATAGGACGGAACCGTTCTCCTTGTACCCGCAAAATGTGCCAGATTACAAATGCACTCACCTAGTATATTCCACAGCTATCATCGGTAAATAATAATTGTATTAGATCTAGATTATAGATGTATAAGCATATATTATTTTGCGAGTACTTTTATTATCTTAATTATTAATTTTATTATTTCATTGTAGACAGGCAAGATTCCATCGTTCCCAACGATCCAGTATACGACCGAATTAAAGGTAGGTTATCATCAAAGATAAAAATATGTTTAAAAATATTTAACAAATATTTTGGAAATATTGAATTATAATATTAACAAATAATATTAACTTCAATTTTTTTATTAGGCGGTTACAATGCTGCCACAGGGCTTCGCTTGAAAGATCCAGCACTTCGCGTGCTGATATCCATCCAACCGAATCCACATCGTAGCCTAATTATCCAAAGAAATGCCAATTTATCGACCGCTTTTCCATTGCGGGAATCTATTCTCAAATTCCTCGAAGAATATCGTTTCGATGGTATTGAGCTTGATTGGCCAACCGCCGCCCAGGATTGGTCTCAATTCAAAATTCTGCTCAAGTTAATCGGTGCTCCATTAGCCAAAAGAGGATATACCCTCGCGGTGGCACTGACACCGGAAGATCCCGTGGATCTGGAACTTTTACCGATCGTCGATTTGATAATCCTAAAAAGTTGGCGGGTTCAATTGGCTTGTGCTTCTTGCGGAAGAACGGAATATCCCGTTCTTCATCCAGGTCCCTTGAGCTTCATTGTTCAGAATACAAGCAAATGGGTTGAGCAAGTCAGCGCCGGACAACGATCGAAATTTGTCCTCGCTATCCCAATCTTTGGTCAAAGATATACTCTCAAATTTAGCAATCTCACCGATGTCGGCACGCTTGTTCAGAAATCCGGCAAAGAGGGTGTTTACACTAAACTGAGAGACGGAAAATTAGCTTATTACGAGGTGAAGTATCACGTCAATACTAAAAAAAAGAGCTTAGTTGCATTAATTGGAATTCTGGTTAAAAATAAATAAATCAAAATTTTTTTCGTTGAACCTATTATAATTTTAGTTGAGAGAGAGAGAGGAGGGGGAATTAAACTTCTGATTGTTATATGATCAGAATCTTCAGCTGATTCTGATTTATTTTCAATCAGATATTTTTCTCAATGTAAAAAAAAGTGTTTATATTAATCAAAGCCAATTGTTCTCTGTAGGTGTGTGAAAAATTGGAAGGAGGTTTGTGGATCTCTGGCAGGAACGAGGAAGGACCATACGTAAAGCGAGGGGATCAATGGATTGGTTACGATGACCCTATATCAGTTAAAATTAAAACGGCGTTTGTTCGAGCAATGGGACTCGGTGGAATCTCATTATGGTCGCTAGATCTAGATGATTTTCAGGTTATTAATAATATTAACTTATTTTTTGTCTCATTGAAATTTTTATTTTTAGCGCCATAAGGATATAAGTGCATCAAAATTAACAGATTTATAAAAGAATGATTTTCATTTAAGCGTTGTCAGCAATTTAAATAGCAATTTAGCGCCATTCATTCACGGCATATTATCGTATTTAACGCGTGCATATGAATTTAAATCCCATAGGGTATCTGCGGAAATCCTTGGCCGATGCTAAATGCTGCAGTACGATCTTTAGGATATTACGAGGATACCCCGACAAAGAAGTGTCCGAAGGATGGTCTTTCTAGGGATCCGGAAAATTGTTCCGCATTTTATTCTTGTATCAAAGGTAACGTTTACAGCTTAATTAAATTAATCATAAATCGCAAAAGTCAAATTTATACAGTCAGTGACCAGAGAGCTGTTTTTAGGAAAACTACATCATGGTCATTGCGGGCACAGCCGATACTTTGATCCGAGAGAGAAACGCTGTGTGGCAGCCATCCTAGCGCGATCTTCAGAGATCTGCAAACTCAATGTTTTCGATAAAATTGTTGGTCAGAATACACCATCAACAACATCGTCAAAAAAGGTGTTGCAGCAAGTCGGTCCGCGAATAGCGTGTTATATGACGTCCTGGGCATTGTATCGCAAAGGGGATGGTAAATTCGTGCCAGAACATTTGGATTCGAATCTCTGTACTGACATTATTTACGCATTTGCTGGATTGAATCCTGAGACGCTGTTGATTCAGCCGTTCGATCCTTGGGCCGACATTGAAAATAGTGAGTATGATAATTCACATGTGATCTCAATTGCCGAGACATTTGAAAGATTCAGAATAAAACTGAATTATAAATCTGTAATCTGAAAGGATCTATTTTTTTAAATATAGCGTATTTCATATTTAAAGAGAATCTTGTGAGACATGGAATCATATCGCTCTTGTTTCAAATCTTTCATTTAAAAGATCATTTAAAAGATATAATTGAATGATATGATTCCTCGAATAATTCATTCCAGATCTATACCAGCGAGTGACCTCGATCAAAGGATCAAGAATATTACTGGCCTTAGGCGGATGGACCGACAGTTCTGGTGATAAATATTCTCGATTGATCAGCAGCGGCGTCTCTCGTCGTAAATTCGTCATTGCTACGATGAACTTCCTGAAGAAGCACAATTTCGACGGTCTATCGTTCGAGTGGAGCTATCCCAAGTGCTGGCAGAGCGACTGCAAAAAAGGTCCCGATTCTGACAAACCGAATTTTACTAAGTTGATGCAAGAGCTCAGAGAGGAATTTAACAAGCAAGACCCGCCTCTATTATTGGCTGCTGCCCTATCAGGGTACAAAGAAGTCATTGACAAAGCGTACGAGGTGCATGAAATCTCGCAGATCGTCGACTTTATGTCGGTCATGACGTACGACTATCATGGATCGTGGGAATCCAAGTTGGCACACATAGCGCCCTTGTTTGGGTCATCAAGCGATAGCAAACCCTATTACAACGTTGTAAGTTCGAATTGCGTGAAAATGCATGTTGCAAATCGCAAAATATAACGTTCGAAAATATTACAGAACTTTACCATGAACTATCTCATTGGTCTCGGTGCTGAGAAATCTAAACTCCTAGTCGGTATCCCCCTATATGGACAGTCTTATCGGCTCTCAACGGCAAGCCAAGCCGATCTGGGTGATCCTACGACCGGTCCGGGTAAACCAGGAGAGTTCACTAAGCAACCTGGAATGTTGGCGTATTATGAGATTTGTGAAAAGATTAAGCGACACAATTGGAAAGTAGGAATTGGTAAGACGATCGACGAATAAATATATATTATGTGAATTTGAACAAAATAAGTAGGTATATTTTGCATAAAATCTAATATAATTTCAGGACCGAGTGCTCATTTCGAAGATGAGTGGGTAGGTTACGAAGATCGGGAGAGTGTTTACGCTAAGGGCAAATATATCACGGGAAATGGCTATGGTGGAGCTACAATGTGGACCATTGACTTGGATGATTTTCAGAATCTCTGCTGCTCTGAGTCGTTTCCTTTATTGAAAACCATAAATCGTGCGCTAGGTGCGTGTTATATTATTTATTATTATCTTTGTTAGTATTGTATTATATAGTTGTATTATATAACTTTCTACATTTTATTACAAGTTATCATTATATTTTGTATTATTATATACTATAATATTTATTACACATACTTTTCTAATATTTTACATTTGATATAATTATTCTAATTAACAGGTCGTTCGTTGCCGCCCATTTCGGAGGATTGCCGACGTTCACCGCAGCCGGTGACACCGCAAGCACCGACTCTAACTACTCACAGTGACGCCATGGACGGCAATCCGCGCCCTACTACATCAATGACAACGTCTAGTACTGGAACTACCACGTGGCCCACGTGGACAGAAAGACCGAGCACCACGACGACGACGCAACAGACGACTAGGACCACTTGGCCCACGTGGACTTGGACCAGCCAGGAATCCAGTAAAAGTCCGTCGGAGGACGTCACAAAGCCTAGCGAGACTAAAAAACCGAGTACAGCTCCTAGCTCTACACCTATATCAACTGTATCGTGGTAAAAGAAAGCAAATCACAATTATTCGTCTCCGTATATTTCAATCTTTTCCTTTTTTTTTTAAGTCAAAACAATCCATTCAAAATGATCATCCAAAATATTTAGCGCCCTGATGAAAATGTAAAACTTGTCAAGTGTCAAAGAAGTGTGAACAAAGAATTTTAACGCTTTTTAAACACTTCATTGACTTTCCATTGACTTACCACTCTTAATGGTTTTGAATATTTATACACGCTCTACGAATTCTCCCCAAATGCTCCGTAAAGTGTGCCCAAAACACATCTGTCATTTCCTACACGTTAAAAATTTTTTTTTTTTCATTAACGTTTCTCATACGCTCCTCAATACTCCGCAAAGAATGCATAGAACTGATGACATATACTTCCTAAACATTTCATTCATTAGTATTTCGTCTACGCTTCCTAAATGTTCAGTAAAAAATACGTTGGGAGTTCAAATACGCTTCCAAGATATAGAGATAAAAAAATTTATTTATTTATTTGAAAACGAAGTGTCGTTGAATATGAAAGTATGCGGTACTATCAGAGGGACTTAGCGAGAACTAACTTCTTGAATGTAAAACACCGCACAGATTAAGGATAAAAAACATAGCATTGAAAGATTTTTCAGTTGTGTTTTAATAAAAAAATGTTTTGAAGTGAGTCTTTAGGGCTCCAAGAAGAGAGCGTAGCACTTTTTTTTAGATATTTACCGAATGAAATATATTTTAAAATATCATTTGCTTATCAAGGACCTTAATTACGTTTCATTCATCTAAGAACTCGATGATGCTCCGTTTATGTTCTCCAGACTACCTAATCATGTTCCATTTACATTCAACGAACATTCTGCTCGTGCTTGCTGAAAAACTTATCTATACTTTCATTTATGTTTCTTTAACGTTTAGTCGACACTTTCTTTACGTTCCATATTCCAATTTTCCTACGAGTTTCATTTATGTTTCTGTTACTCCCTCCTTACACTTCCTTTACACTCCAATTAACGCTTTATTGACACTCGCTTTAAGTTTTATTTTTATTTTCATTTCAAATATACTTTTATTTACAGTCATCTTAGTTACAATTACATTAAAGCTCCTTATTGATTCATTCTTTACATTTTTTTTTTAAATAGCTCACCGACTACGCAGTCACTTTCTACAACAAGGAAACCGATTGTCGACACATCGGAAGCGAATTGTACTAGCGGCGCGTATTACAGCGATCCCATGAACTGTGGAAATTATTACAGATGTGTCCGCGGCGAGTTGAAGCGTGAACAGTGTGCGCCAGGATTACACTGGGACGCGAATCGACAACTGTGCGATTGGCCCTCGGCGGCAAAATGTCAAGCAGAAACTGGTAAGATTCTCACCTATTCTCATCAACCGGATACGTTAATTCTTAATTATTCCTCTCTTTTTTGTCTCTATCTTTTCCTCCTTCTATTTGCTAGAGAAATGATCCATAATTACATAGTTCGAAACGATTAGACAACAATGAGTAATAATTGGCGCGCAGATTGATCATTTTGATAGTCGCGAAATATAAATGCATCTTTGTAGAGTTGATAGCATTAACCCATTAACGAGAAAATTATCGCGATGACATTGACTCTTTAATAATCTATAAAAATTGTGTCGATAAGCGAGCACGTGGACAAACATGAGTACAAACCTGTTTGCGTTTGAGTTGGGCGTATGCAAATATAGTCGCGTATACATATCTTTTCCGTTTAACATGTCGCCTCTGGCTAAGAAGCATTCTTGCATCCTCTCCCTTTGCTATCCCCCGCAAAGCGAAGAAGATCGCTGGCATTGGCAAGGGTACAAGCCACGCTAACGATTCTTGTTTGCACATCGTTCGCTCATGGTGCGTCTGCGAAAACCATGGCCTTCACTCGATTCTATATGATATTAACTCTTCTTCTTCTAAACTGTGTCGTACAGGGAGTGTATGAAATCTCTCGTCGAGGTGCCAATTTAATCGATCTTAAATTGATTTTTATCGTACAAGGTGCGTTTCATAAATTTTTATCTCTTTTTTTTTAGATTCTACTTCGACGACAAGCAGTCCTTTATGGAGTAGTTCAACTAAGAAGCCATCTACTACAACCGCCAAAGTTACCAGACCAATTTTAACAATAACAACGACGACAATAGCAACCACGAAGCTCACTACGTCGAAACCTATCGTTGTAGAACCGACGCAAAAACCGCAAAAACCATGCGAACATGGACAATATTATCCCTATCCAAATTCGTGCACAAGCTTTCTGGTCTGTGTGAACGGTGATCTTGTCTCGCAGCAGTGCGGTCCAGGTTTAAATTGGAACACCGACAAGAACATGTGCGATTGGGCTTTCAAAAGCCCATGCATCAATAAACCTCATAAGAATGCCTTGCTCGTGGAAAAAGATACCGTTCCAACCGTAAGTAACGTAAATAATAAATTATATAATAGTGCTGCCAATGATCATTTAGATATTAATTATTAATACATACTGATATTAACATAACATTCTCTCATTGTCAGTCAGTTACAATCTTTTTTATTACACCTCCGCAGTACGTACATCCGGCTCATTCATCATTTTAATTTATTCGTTTATTGCGTAATAATTCAATAATTGATATTGACATCAAGTATTATTATTGTGATTACATTAGACTTGCATCACCGGCAGCTACAGTGGTGTACCGGGTGACTGCACGAGTTATCAGGCGTGCCTTTGGGGTCGTCAAGAGGTATTCAACTGCGCGCCGGGTTTGCACTTCAACAGGGAGACTCGTATCTGTGATTGGCCGTCCCGGGCGAAATGCACGGACGACGATGGCGACAAGGAAATTACCACGCAATCGGCGACATCCTCGCATCCATCAATCTCAGAGAAACCAATCACTCACCCGGAATTTACTACGGAAAAGGCTCCGACTATGTTGACTATGAGTCCTGAACCTACGTCGACTTTGTCTCCAGCGATTATAGACCCCGACAAGGTCTCCCCGCTGTCCGGCTACTATAAGGTTGTGTGTTACTTTACCAATTGGGCTTGGTATCGTCGTGGAATTGGCCGTTATTTGCCAGAACATATCGATCACACTCTATGCACACACATCGTGTATGGCTTCGCGGTGCTGGACTATTCCGAAATGATAATCAAGGCGCACGATTCCTGGGCGGATTTTGATAATCGTTTCTACGAGCGGGTGGTAGCATATAAAAAGCGAGGTCTTAAGGTGCTTCTCGCGCTGGGCGGATGGAACGATTCGGCCGGTGACAAGTACAGCCGATTGGTGAACAATCCTTCGTCTAGAAAGAAGTTTATCAATCATACTCTTCAGTTTATCAAAAAATATGACTTTGACGGATTAGACATGGACTGGGAATATCCCGTTTGTTGGCAGGCGAGTGCATTTTTTTTTATTTAATGACATTAACACAAAACAAGTTCAAGTTGTTGCTTATGATCTCTGTACGTATACTCTTTATTTTTATTATGTTTTTATGGAAGTATTTCGAATAGTTTTATTAAACTATATTATAAATCTCTGCTTCAAATCTTTACTCTACTATTTCTCATATTTTTTTAATTTTTTTTTTTTACATAATTTATTGTAAATAATTCATTTATAATCATTTTTATCTATTCGTAACTCTTTCCAAATTTTGTCAACAGGTGAATTGTAACAAGGGACCAGATTCGGATAAAGAAAGTTTTGCAGCTCTCTTACGCGAATTAAGTGCTGAATTCAAACCGAAAGGATTACTTCTTTCAGCAGCAGTCTCGCCGAGTAAGAAAGTAATCGACAAGGGCTACGACGTGCCGTCGTTAGCCAAGAATCTGGACTGGATTGCTGTCATGGCGTATGATTATCATGGGCAATGGGATAAACGAACTGGTCACGTTGCGCCTTTATATTATCATCCAGACGACGAGTTTTATTACTTCAACGCTAACTATTCGATCAACTATTGGATCTCAAAGGGCGCTCCACCTAGGAGCATCGTCATGGGAATGCCGTTGTATGGACAATCCTTCACAATCAACGATCCAAGCTCTGGGACTGATCTAAATTCTCCGGCCAGCGCCGGAAACGCCGGAGAGTTCACTCGAGCTGCTGGTTTTCTGTCTTACTATGAGATCTGCGATAGAATACTCAATCGCGGTTGGACGGTGGTACAAGATCCAGAAGGTAGAATGGGACCGTATGCCTACAAGGGCAGCCAGTGGGTCAGTTTTGACGACTCAGAGATGATCAGGCGGAAGGCGCAATTTGTGCGCGACATGGGTCTAGGCGGCGGTATGATATGGGCTCTGGATTTGGATGATTTCCGCGGACGATGTGACAACGGACCTCATCCATTGATGTACACGATCCAGCGGGTGCTAGCGAAACCACCGAAGGAACACGACAAGCCTCTGCAATCGTCATCGGTGTCACCATCGATGACGACATTGATCGTTGAACCTACGCAAGCGATACGACCAACTACTACGGTGGATCGCGTTACACAGGACAATTCCAAGAACGATGAATTTAAAGTCATCTGTTATTTTACTAACTGGGCCTGGTATCGACAGGAAGGTGGCAAATTTGTACCGGAGGATATAGATCCCGATCTCTGCACCCACGTACTTTATGGATTCTCCGTACTTGACGGTAGCAGTTTAACGATGAAATCTCATGATCCCTGGGCCGATATAGACAACAAGTTTTATGACAGAGTGGCAGCATTCAAGGCAAAAGGTTTAAAGGTGCTGATGGCGTTAGGTGGTTGGAACGATTCGGCTGGAGACAAATACAGCAGATTGGTGAACTCACCATCGGCTAGGCGAAGATTCATTACGCAACTTCTTCTCTTCATCGAAAAATACGACTTTGAGGGTCTTGATCTCGACTGGGAGTACCCGGTATGCTGGCAAGTGGACTGTAATAAGGGTCCGGAGTCTGACAAACAAAGTTTCGCTGAACTGATCAAGGAATTGAGCGATGAATTCAAGCCGCGAGGATTGCTTCTCTCTGCGGCTGTTTCGCCGAGCAAGAGAGTGATCGATGCGGGATACGATGTTCCCACTTTGTCAAAATATCTGGATTGGATATCCATAATGACGTACGATTTCCACGGTCAATGGGATAAGAAAACCGGCCACGTAGCACCATTATATAGTCTTCCAAACGACTGGGAACCGACATTTAATGCCGTAAGCTTTACTTTGATTTGATTATTTACATTAAGAGTTACACTAATTTCGGAAGTTTTAAGTCTTCTGAGTACTCACTTCAGCCATATTGAATTGTGATGTCATTAGCCAGAAATGATACGTTGATTTTTCCCATACATCATTTGTAAATAAAGACAATTTGAATAAAACAGAATAATGAGATGTAGTAAAACATTTGTAAAAATGAGCCAATACTGTATCATTAACCCCCCTGATAGCAATAGTAAATAGATAGCAATAAGTAGTCGAAAAATGTTTGTGAAGTGAAAATATTCAATAGCAATGCTGCGCATGCGTATTGAGGATAAAGTAATAAACGCATTTTACGATTATTTACTGACTATCAGGGGGGATAATGATGACAGTGTTGTGGCCTATTTTTACAAGTGTTTTACAATGATCTCATTATTTCGTTTTATTCAATTTGTCTTATTTATTTATAAATGGCGTGCAAGAAAATTAACGTATCGCTTATAACACATTTCTCGCTTATGACATCACGATTCAATACGGTTGAGGTGAGTATTCGCAAAAGTCTTAAAATCACCTTGATTTTTTTCCACTAGAACTTTTCGATCCATTACTGGATAGAGAAAGGTGCAAATCCGAAAAAGTTAATCATGGGCGTTCCACTGTACGGCCAATCATTTTCACTTGCGGAGAGAAACGTACACGGATTAAACGCGCCAACCTATGGGGGTGGCGAGGCTGGAGAAGCGACCAGAGCAAGAGGTTTTTTATCATACTATGAGGTCAGCTCTATGTTTTCGAAAAAGAAATATTAAAAATAAAAATAAAAGTAAATAGAAATATTAAATGAATTTTTAATAAGTACATATGTATATTATAGAAGAATGTTAATTAATTAATTTTTAATTAATTAATTTTTAATGTTCTGTAAAAGATATTTATTTCTGAAGCAAATTTGCATTCTTTTATATTAATATAAATATTTGTACTTTTTTACTTTATGATAGATATGTGAAAGAACATTGAAGAAGGGATGGACAGTTGTTCAAGATAAAGAGAGAAGAATCGGCCCCTACGCCTACAAGGGTGACCAATGGGTAAGCTTCGACGACGCCCAACAAATCAAACTGAAAGCAGAATTAATCAAGAAACTTGATCTCGGCGGCGGTATGATTTGGGCCTTGGACTTAGACGACTTCAAGAACAGATGTGGATGTGAACCCAGTCCGCTATTAAGGACGATGAATCGAGTTTTGAGGAACTATCCAAAGGGCCCGCTGTGTCCCATTACGGAAGGTAAATAATAATATATTGATATCGTTTTCAAAATCAAAAAATATTTCACTCAATTTAACTTGTGACATATACGACAAAAAATGTCTTATCTCTCCTGTGCTTGTCTTAGCACCGAGACACTATCGCGTACATGCCTCCTGATAGAAAAATATTATATATAATTTATTTTCTATTATACATTTAAAAGATACATAAATATTACACTATTTTCTACATATGATTTTTAATAACATTTGAATACCATCTTATGATCAACAGGTACAGAAGTGGTTATAATCGATGTCGACCAGAGCAACATTGAGTCTACAACTGTCACCGAACGTCCCATATACGAATCTACTACATCACCTACATATATTCCACCAGCAACAATTCCAACAACGACTGAATTAGATCCAGACATAGATGATACCATCGAGATCGAAGCCAGCCCACTACCTCCAGCGGACTGCGGAGGACATTTATTCATATCGCACAAAAGCGACTGCACCAAATATTATCTGTGCAACTTCGGTAAGATCTCGGAACAGTCCTGTCCATCTGGACTTTACTGGAATGAAGACCGATGCGACTGGCCGGAGAACACCAAATGCAAGACTGCTGAGCGTCGAGTATGTATCACGACGAATACAAATTTTTAATTAGCGAATACAAATGTAAAGCACGTTGCAGCATGAAAAAACCGCGAGATTTATTCTGTCGATTTCGTAGAGCAGCCTATCGCCGAGATTGAGACTTGCCAAAAATGTAAATGAAAAAAAAATAGTTTGTTACTACACGAATTGGGCTTGGAGGCGCACAAGCTTTGGCAGCTTCACTCCCGAGAACATCGATGGGACGCTTTGCACGCATATTGTGTACGCCTTTGCTACATTGGAAGAGGAAACATTTCTTCTAAACATCGATGACTCCGACAATGTCTATAAGAGTTTTCTCAATAAAACGGCAGAAATTAAAAGAAGAAATGGCGTTAAGGTGATGCTCGGTTTAGGTGGATGGAACGATTCAGAGGACGACAAGTACAGCAGATTGATAAGCAGTCCGCAATCGACTAGAAAAAATTTTACTAGGTATGTCGTAAGAATCATCGAACAATACGGATTCGATGGACTTAATCTTGATTGGGAGTTTCCGGTATGCTGGCAGGTAAGTCACCGTAATGTCCTCCCTTTTTCTCAGTGTAATTGCAATAATTCTTTCAACATAAATTATCAAGGAATTTAAAGATTTAAAAATTTTAAAGAGATTTTAAAAATTTAAAGATTTTAATTTTGAGAAAAAGATTTTGCCAAAAGATATTTTATTACAATAATATCAAACAAGAAATTATTTTTCTCTTTTTCACTCTCTTTTTCAGTAAAATTTTCTATTTATTAATAGATCCCAAATCCCCATTAGATTAAGGATGCTATAATTATAGCAATCAATTAAAAACAAAATATCTCGGACAGGGCGATTGTAGCCGCGGTCCTGAGGAGGACCGCGAGAACTTTGTCGAATTTCTCAAAGACCTTAGCGAAGCGTTAACATCTAGAGGACTTTTGTTATCCATTGTGGTCTCAGCGAACAAGATCGTCATCGATCGAGGCTACACCCATATTTCGCTTTTAACACGGTATGTGAATTGGATCGGCGTGGTAGCATACGACTATCACACTGGCATGGGAAGTGAAACCGGTCATGTCGCGCCGCTTTATCATCACCCCGACGATATCAGCCCGTTCCTGAATGCGAACTTCTCCGTGATGTACTGGATCAACAAGGGCGTGCCAGCCGAAATGATTGTCCTAGGCATACCTACCTACGGATCAAGTTTCACCTTATCTGAAAAGTCTCTGAACAGACCGAGCTTCCACGTGAAAGCTGACGGACCTGGAGAACCCGGCAAGTTTACGAAATCAGCTGGGTTCCTAGCATATCACGAGGTAAGAATTAGCTACGCTGTCATTAATAAATCGAATCGCAACAATTAGGATATTATTTATTAATTGTTTCATTTTATTTGGTATCGCTATGCAAGATATGTGATAATGTGAAGAACGACGGCTGGTCCGTGACAAAAGATTCGGAGGGCCGCATGGGACCGTACGCGTCGAAACGCAATCAATGGGTCAGCTATGACGACGTATCTAATGTAGCAAAAAAGGTATTTGTGTAATATATGAAGATCATATGAAATATACATCATTCCTTCGTTCACAAATGGTTCGTTATACAAATGCATGATTATGTAGACTGTTTGCGATTGCAAACTGCAGTCACCGAGTAAGAATTCAGCACATTATTTTGCGATCTTAAAACGAGTTTGATAACTCGATCTCGATTCGTTTACTTACATTATACATACGTTCGTATTTTTATCGAATTTATTTCGACCTCGTAATTTTATATATATATATGTATATATATATATATTAGGTGTACAAAAAAGTTCTGAGCTTTTTTTGTAAAATTCAATCTTTATTCAAAAACAAACGAAAAAATATGGCTTGCTGCGTAACGCCAAGCTGTTCTGCAAGCTCC
>Ga0157363_1003489_pt1 | contig 14220 bp, 5 predicted proteins | sample AttsexASBM1_FD_111477 | JGI IMG/M metagenome (GOLD analysis project Ga0157363, IMG submission 111477) | Fungus gardens microbial communities from leaf cutter ant in Ribeirão Preto, State of São Paulo, Brazil - Atta sexdens ASBM1 | ecosystem: Host-associated > Fungi > Mycelium > Unclassified ...
CGTCACGAAAATCGACCTCGTTCGCAAAAAAAAAATTTAAGGAAATCCGCACTTTATTGAGCACTCTCGTGTAAGCACATACACTCACTTATTTCGAGTAACACACTTGTTCCTAATTTCCAATTAGCCCTTGTTCCTAGTTCTTCTGACGCTCAAGCATTCCAGGTCAACTTCACAAGATCGATGTACGAGTTAGCGTAATTGACATGAGGCGTCTCGAGATCTGTTTCGAGTTCACTAAGAATGACCCAGCGCTTTTCGCTTCACACCTCGAGACATCGACTCTCTCGATAGAATTGCATTATGTATCAGACACGCTACGTGCAGCGTGCGAAGTTTTATGACCCAGCATTATCGATTGTCCGAACTAGCGTAACGACCAGCCCAGGTATACGCTTTAATTCATCGACGAGCACATCGTTTATGCCACAACCTCTGCGCCGCGACAACGCCGGCTTCTCAGAAATTCGCAAGACATAGAATAAATCTGTTCTCAGCAGACGAATCTTTGATCATCCGAGATTAAAGGCAATCGAGTAATTCTCTATGTTTTCTTTTCTCCAGCAATTCTGCCGTTATGTAGAATCACAATTTCAAATCTCCACCAGATTTGTTGCAGCGCGTGATTGAAACAGCTTCCGCGCGCGCGTTGGTGGAATCTAATGCGCCAAGTTTAAAGCTCTTCAAGGAGCTCACGTCAATGATTTGATCGATCTGAGATGAAGACAAGAGCGCTTGGATTTTAGACGAGCTTCTAATCCTGGGCTTAAGAAACCTCCATCTTCGGTTGGCAGCGTGTCATCACGTTCCCTTCCATAGGTTGCGCTCCATTAACCCGAATAGGGATGTACATTAATCGTCGATTAATTTTTAATCTTCAATTTCATGAAATTTCTTTCGCTCACATTTCGTTGTGTGAACGTTTCTGATCGTAGAAAAATGGCAAAAATGGGTTTCTTCGTAGAAACATTCTGCAACAAATGAAAAATTGCTTGTATTAAACTTACAATCGGATTAAATAAATTCGATCTGATGATTATTTATTAACAAGTTATTCTTATATTATTATTTTACCTATTGTTACATTATTAATTCTTATACATAATCGTAATAATTTTCTTGCTTAATTAGACGATTATAAATAAAAATCAAGCAAATAATTACAAAATATTACCTATGTAAAGTTTTTGATCAGAAGAAAATTTATGTGAAAATCTCAATCGTAAATTGCAATTATAAAAATAGAGCAGGTTATTTCGATAAAACCTGTTTGTCAGAGTTTACAGTGATGAATTTATGGGGTGATAGAAATCCTCGGTAACCGACGAAAGTCCAGCATAGGGTACTTAAACGAATCTGGACAGTTAGAATGTGGGTACAAATCCCAAGATAGTTAAGGCGTCTTAAGCATCTTGTATGTATTCGTCCAATTCTGCACGAACGAGATGTAATTGGGTCTACCATCCCCGTACCCCTCTAACGCGCTCGCAAGCTAACCCGAACTTCACAGCCGGGGAGAGATATACCAGCGTCGTCTACCAGGTGCACTCTCAAGTCCCTCGGATTAAAGTGCCGGAGCGCGAGTGCCGCAGAGTCACTCTCGTATAACTCGGTAGTTTAAGATTGACCGCGGAGTGACTCGATTACGACATACCTCGGAGCTTCGAAATTCGGTGGATTTTAGGATTTACTGCACCCCGCCGGTAATCAGCTGCATCCTTCGCCTGAGCTTTTTCCGTTCTGTGGATAATTAGGACAGCTCAGCAAAATCTAACCAAGTGAATCCCTCTTCATTTCAATCCCTGGAGTCATTTAGACAACATTTTATTATATAGAAACTTCTCTCATAGAGCGTTAAACGGTATACATATGTATAAGCGTTAAACAATATATATATATATATATATATATATATATGTATATATATAATCATAAATATATTAAAAAAAATATATTTTTTTCAAAAAGAGTGCGTGTTATTTAGAAGAATTTATAAAATTTAATGAAATGTAAATATAAACCAATGTGACAAATATATCTGCAAAAAAGATTATAATATAACTGGAGCCCATTTATTATTAAATGTTAGCTCCGTTGAATGTATTTCTGCGCGATTATATTTCACGACAAATCAAGAATTTATATGAATATATGCGGGTACAAAATGTGAATATATAACGTCGCGGGATGAGCATTGCAGGATTTGTACATCCAATTTCCAGACGACAGGGCTTAATAACCAAGGAACTTCCTACGTATGCGTGTTAATTAAAGTACACACGCGTTACCCGAATTTCTCAAACTTTAACTACTCCTCCGTTGACCGAAAGTTTAAATAGCTCGCTGCACATTCGGCTGATACGTGAAAACGGAGGATGTAGAAGGCATACTAAACACACACCAACGGCGAAAGGCATGACCCTTTGCATTAGATTTGTAATACAAACATTCACATTCAATTTGTATTCGCGAATATGTTAATTAATATATCATTGTCTAAATGTTGAAAATAATTATATAGTATTTATAGTTTCAATTAATTGATTAAAATTTTATTTATTGAGATAGCAAATGATCGTAGTTCCGAAACAAAGACTAAAGTACGTTCATTCGTTATGCAAGAGTGAATACAAGCTGACGAACGATATTTCGACGTTAAGGAGATGTTTCGATATTAAAGGGGAGATGAGAAAAAGTCGACTGTTCGCTTTGGCACAGTTCGGGAATTTCTGTTCAACTCGAGAGAGATGAAGCAATATAACGTCTCGTACGGAGGGAAGCTAACGGGAAGCGAGAGCTACTTCGATTATCCGGGAATTGATCTTTCATCGTCGCTCTAATTCGCTCTAATTCGACGGTTACGTGGCAGCTTTCCGGAAGACTCACGCGGTTACAACTTTGCAAACAACCAACGATTGTAACGGTTACGACGACGGGGCATACCGGATGGAATTTGTCGACCTCGGCTAGCTCGGCTGTAGTCAACCAAGCAACGCCGCGTGAAGACGGCTGAAGAATGAATGTCGCGTTGTGTAACTCGTCACGAGGAAGAGGAAAAATTACAATTTTAATTTAACCTTTAATTAGTTGGGCGGGGTTGTCGCGACCCCTAGCCACATAACATTTTGTTTAACGGTGTGGGTATTTTCGCGCCTTTTGCTTAATTCAAAGTTAATGAATTTAACAAAAGAAAGAATTTAACAATCACTCCTGCGATCTGACAGTTACATAATTCACGAATTTTATAAAGGGCGAGCTTGTTGGACGAATCTATCGTCATCTTTATTTTGTAATTTGTTCGCTAAAAGTATTTTTCTAGAAATTATTTGAAAAAATAAAACAATAATTTTTCGAAAATTGATTATATCTCACTTTTAGTAATATAATTTTGAATTAGTAACGCTGTAAGATAAAATTTGTTTTCATTGATAAAAGCACAGTTTAGTGATAATTACAGTAATTAACTGGCAAATGTTTTATTCATGGGAAGATTTAAAAGAAACGCAGCAAAACGAATAAACAAATTTTGCGTAAATATTTCATACTCGTTATATTTATCGTTGTTTGTAACAGAACTTTGTTGTTATATATGATTACGACAGAAAAGAATCGTAAATAATTTAGCCACCTGCAAATCTGACCGTCCGGTTGACATGAATATTTAATGACTGTTGCAGGCACGTCGCGCAATGCGAAATCTTTCTCGTTCGTCGCGTCGTGCTATTGCACTTTACGTTGATCCCCTTTTTATCCGCAACGCCCACAATTGCGAAGAAATTGGAGACGACCCAAACGTTCCGAATGATAAGTGTACTAACTTTTCACCTTCTCGTAAAAATTATTTTTATTGGCTTATTCGACGAGGCAATCACGTAAATTAATAAGCTTTGCAATTCCACTAAAAGCTTACCCAATAATTTCAAGTTAAATGAAAAAAGTAGTTTAGCAACTTTGTCGAGATTTGACAAAGAATTGTTGGAATAACGTGTTAAATAAATTCTTTACGCGTGTAAAATCATTCTGAAAACGAGATATGCAATATCGTTACTTGCAATCTGCCTCTCGTTACAACACTTTGCGAATTATGTCTACGAAGTGCGAGCTTGCATGTAATCGACGAATGAAGCAATCCTCTCGTGCTGTGTAATCATAAAGTTCGTAACTACCTTTTCGCACGGTCAACTGGAAACTAACCGCTCATGCGGTTGCCAAAAACCAAGCCACTATATCGTTAGCACGATCAGTTCAAAGAGAATCTCGTATATGTTTGGGGAAATACATCATATCTCACTATCTTTTTATCGCTATTACGGTTTTCCGATTCTTTGAACCAGATAACCTTATCTTTAACATATTTCCGATATTTAGAAATAATAAAAAAGGAGAAAAAAGAAGAAAAACATTATTCCAGATAAATTCATTAATTTAATGTTTATCGTAGTGTCTTACAATTATATTTGCTTGTTAATAATAATAAAAAAAAACACAAATAAATGAACGGATCTCTCGAATATTGCGATATTTTTTATATACGTTAAATATTTGTTACAGTCGAGATATTAAAACCGTTATATTACTCTTTATTCAAATGTACGTATAAATTGTCAGAGACAAACGTAGGTATAATAAATCCGAAGCCAGCGAGACACGAATGTATATATGCACGTTTGTTACTTTAATCGCCGGAGATGATAGTGCGGCACGGAATCGCGGTGGCCTGACAACGGTATAACGACGATGCACAAATAAAAGCATGGTTTCTCGTTAGTTGCGATTGTAACTGCGCTACTGAACGGTCAGCGACGGAGGAGTGTCCAGCTCTGGTATAAAACCGCGACACGTCCTCGTATCTCGTAATATCTCGGCGCTTATATTTTATTTTTTCCGTACGTAAAATCATTTTCGATAAAAATGGATATTAAAGAACGGAAAAATTGATAACGAGACGGATGAGACACTCATTCGAATATTGGAACTTGCGGAGTAAAGCTCCAGCAATATAAATCTTCGATCCACCACGTGGATCTTGCATTCAATTTTCGACAGTCTATAACTTCAACACAATAATTTATCCTTGCATCCTTCCGATCGATCAATTTAATTAAGACCCTCTCCCCCCCCGCTCCAAGCTCTCACTAATAAACTTACGCTCTTATCAGAACGGGATTCTAGTCGTAAGACGCGGATCGGATTTAAGTTGCCCGCGTTATATAGAATGTTATCACTACGTGGCGGCTTGCCCGCGACTGAGAGAGCTTTCGGACCAACCCCGTCGAGTTTCCCGAATCGGCCGCGGTAGCGCTGCGTAACAGAATCCATCCCCGTTTTCTCTCTCCCTCTCCCTCTCTATCTCGGTCCTCTCCCACCCCTTATTCATTTCTCTTTCTCACACTCTGGTGTCCCATCAGCTTCCGTTGGCCCCACGACAAAAACAATTGCCTCTCCGTCCCCTTCGTGCATTTCCTCGTCGTACTGTCCGATACGTATCTGCATTCCCTATGTATTAGGTAGTAAAGTGGCTCTCACCCTCCACCGAGGAAATCTGGAATTCTTGTCGTATTTAAATTAGCGTCTACGGCGACAGTGCTTAATGCCGAGTAAGGGAGGTGCGCCTGTTTCGCGTACGACGACACCCGGAGCACTTTTTCAGCGCGAGGTCGGTAGTTTGGCGAGCGCGATAAAAGGGCAGAGTCATAAGGTAAATTGTAATTAAAAGTAAACATCACGGGCAAACCAATTTGAATCATTATTTTATTAATATCGAATCATTTAAGAGATATTCGATGCGGAATAATTGTTTCAAATACATATTTTTTATGTTGCAATTAAAAATATGTTGTATAATATCATTAACATACATATTATTTTTAATAAAATCAGTGACACATCGACATATTTTAATATTAATTTTACAATATCAATATATATATATATATATATAGGTATTATGAATAGAAAATCGTACAAAAAACTATTTAAATTAAATTTTTCATTATATTCAATTGTTGTATAAAACTGTACATTTAAAAAGATATTATATGATAATTTCTTTTAAAATCATTGGAAAAGAGTGCTGTTTTTGAGCAAAACAAAAATGAGAAAGATATATGTATACATTAATATATGAAATCAGCAATTATTCTAATTAACTTTATAAAATCTAATGGCCAATAATCGTGTGCTTTATTCTATTGCGATGTAATACTATACGGATGAATAGCTAACGTATTATGTTGAATGATGTATTTATTTCGTAAAGTATTCTTTGGCACAATGATATTCGTTGAGAAATTTAAATAGCGAATTTCATCGACGAACTTAAAATATGCGATATTACGCCAGTGAAAGATCCAATAGCGGCACAAGCAATCTCTCTTAGAGCAATCCTTCAACAGAATATTTTTTTTCGAAATTGAATCGGTAACAAAAGATACATAATGCATCAGCGGGCAAATATCTCACGGCTGACAGCTGTGATTTATTCGTTTGATTTTGTTGAGAATGGTCACTGAGATATCACAAACGAAACGTCGCGTACCTACTCTGACGAGGTCAATCGCAGGATATTTCGTGTCGAGCGATAATTTAACGAGGGTCGTTTTTTTACAAATTGTCATCGTAAAAAGACGACGAGTAGTCGTGATTACTTAAACCGATAATTGAACGCTTAAACTTTTACGTCGTATCGATTCAATGTCATCTTAGATCTAAGAATGTTTGCAATTTTCCCGAAGAGAAGATCGTTTTCCGACAGAAAAATCACACGAGCTTTATGCGTGCTTTAAACTGTACTCTTTAACGCGAGCGTATCAGGAAGTGAGCGCCCAGGTCTCTTCACAGGTATTGACTTTCTAACAAAAGCGCTCTTCCGATAAAGCGTCAACTACACGCCATCCCCGGACGCGACTCACCCTACCTGCCTCTGCCATGTTGTCCCCTTACCCTTCCTTCCGTCATCCTGCTAAGCCTGCCACCCTATAGGTATAGGTATTTCGATACACTCACCGACGGCGCCAGCTTCTGGCGTAAAATAATTAATTTTCAACAGGCAACAAACCATTAAAGTGCTCGGACTGGCGTGCGCATGTAATTATCGGCATGCGTTAGAAACGTGATATTCTTTTGAAATTGGCACACCTTTGCGCCGAATAAAAAACAAAGATTGAGTACTTGAAGAGAATTGAAGTCGAGAGTCGTCAACTCGATGAGGAAGATCTGATTTATCGCTCTCGGCCAATTCGATCGATGTCGATGATTTGAACTTTCTACTTCCTCCAAGATGAAAACCGATTGTATTTTTCGTACAATAAATACCAAAGAGAAAAATTATATGTTAAAATCAAATAGAGAGAAATATACATATATCATATTTCGATAAATTATTTCATAAGAGAGCAAATAAATATTCGTGATTTTAACGGAAATAAAATGATTGAATATCCGATACAAAATAAAATATATCAAATACGGATTTTAGGATTTATTCTAAAGTTGTATATATTCACATCCTGATTCCATTTTGATTGACGTTTTACATTGTTAATGCTTTATGCGAATATTCAATCTTTCCTATAAGATAAACAGTTAGCGATCACATAGCAGTCGATTAGATTCTACGCTTGTAATTATAGATTAATCGTCTACGATGATTAATAATCTGTCGTTCGTGCTGATTCGACAATTCGATACACGTTTCCCTTCGAGAACGATTTTCTTCGAGGTAGTACGTTTCACTTAACTCTCTGGAGCTGACGCTAAAACCTGTAACAGTTATTAATGCTCGGTCTGGATTTAAAATCTACTCAATTTATATTAATTAAAAGACATTAATTAATTTCAGAGAATCAAAATTTCATAACTAATATAAAAATTGTAAATACATTTTAAGGATGTATCAGGTGTATGATCTCTTGTGACTAGAATTAGAAAGTTATGCTTTTCGAATAAAAATAAACATTATATGTATACTACATATGAAATAATTCAATAAAATCAATATTTATATATGTCAATTTTGTAATCTTAATAAAAATTTTCTTATTTTATCTTAATTATGTTGTAAGACATGTCTACTTCTTATTAAAATATAACTTTTGATCCAGATTCTGAATCACCGCAAGATTTCTTGTATTACTTTCAAATATAATATAAAAAAAATCTGAAATTCTTTTATAACCTTTCATTTTGTTAAAAAATATTTAGAGTATAATACATTCTTAATAAGAACAATCCAAATTTGTAGATATAACATAAAGAAAATTGAATTGTTTAACAAATAGCTTTATTATGAATAATTGAATGAATCCAATAAACCTATCGTCAGCTCCGAAGGATTAAATATCGATATAACATAAAATTATCAATTCGTTTATTTAACAATTTTATGTAAAAACATTTATACGATTCATAATATCATATCATCTATGCTATGTGAAAAGCATATATTCTATGCACGATAAATGAGCTTATTACATTTTGCTGCCTTCATTATAAGTACACAATTGCGGTGCACGATATTTACATATTACTCTAAACAATGTGCTGCAACATAATGTATATATGTATAGAGTATTACTGTTTCTGACAAAATACTTGTTAAAATCATTACTAGCTTCGTCAGAAACAGTAATGTTACATACATGCATTATAAGCATCAACATTGACGTTTCAGCTCATATTGACATTTTACCTATACCTACTTACCTATATGTTAATCTACTGTTCAAAAGTATTTGTCCGATTTTGAGTTATTTCTAATTAAAGGAGTGCTAATTAAAATATTTAATTAACTGTCACTTTATTATAAAATGTTATTGTGCATATTACAGACATTAGATATATGAAGACAATGTCATAAAATCAATAACTTGTTATAGAATTAAGTAATCTTTTTGACACAGAATATAAATGGTGTATACATATAATATAGACTCTCAGTATAGAATTGAATTAATGGCTACAATGTAAAATTCATAACGTCAAATTATATTCAATTTAAGTTATTTTCAATCATTTCTATAAGTCGCTACTCCTACTCAATATGTTCTTAACTTACAATAACTAAATCATTGAAGTTAAATAATTTAACTCAAGAAGAAAGAAATATATTTAATTAATTATTATTATAAATTTGACTCAAATTATATTTAATTTATTATTTACTAAATGTATACGTTAATATGGACGTTATTTTTATTAAGCAATTTAGCTACAGAAATGGATTGATTTACATTTTGACACATATAGAAATTAGATACAGAAGAAAGATAATAAAATATTATTTAACTCAAGGGAGATACCATTACTTACTTATATTTAATTAATTGTATATTTTATGTATACACCATATATATCCTTCATATAATCTCCTCTTTTTCATCTGTGGATACACATGTGTGCACAAATATAAAGACATATGTGCGTGCGCGCGCGCGCGCGTGTGTGTGTGTGTGTGTGTGTGTGTGTGTGTGTGTGTGTGTGTGTGTGTGTGTGTGTGTGAGTGTGTGCGCGTGTGCGTGTGCGCACGAGAATTGAATTTGTGGAATCGATTCTAATTTTTATTTTTAACAGATGCGATAACCAGCAAATGCCATTTAAGTGTTAATTACATCGATTTTGCTCGCAGATAATTCGATTCGCATATCTCTTTCATTATCCTCAACCTCATATCGTATAATTCATTCCGCAGCAGACAATTGCCGATACGAGATCCTCTCAGCTTGATAAAGCGACAATATCACGTGTTTTCTATAGTAACAGATTAAATCTCCAGCGCGAGTAAAGATTTCTCTTAACTTCAATTATACAACTCCGAACCACATCGCTAATGCTTGTTTTTCGAGCTGTAATACATTGCGCGTGATAACTTTTAACCAATTTTATATCAATTTCTCACGTCAGAAACTGACTCTTCTTTCCAATGAGATATTTCACCAATATGCCGTTTATAAACTCGTCGGTGTTGCTCGCAAGTAAACCTTGGATTATGTAAAGGATTGTACTGCAAACAGTATAATTTAATCTTTTTTCGATTTTCCCTGACCTACTTCGCTTCTCACGCAAGCCGTTCAATTATCCTTGTTTCTTTTTCTATTTATTTTGTACCTGTCTTACTGCAAATTGAAGCAGAACGAATAAGTTAATTCTTTTGTTTGCCATTCAAGTTTTACCGACCAAGAATAAAAAAAGCTTATTAATCTATTAGTAACATTGCTATAAAAAAATCGTAATTATGATGTAAGATTGTATAAAATAGAGTAAGTATCTATTATATCTCAATTATGTAATTGATAGAAACTAATGACAAGTGCTCAAAATTTCTTTTTTTATATTAGTAATATAATTTTATTCCTTTAAATAAATTACATTTTTTTTGCTAAAAGTATTATCTTAAAATATGTCATATCTCATTTATCATTGCTAAGTTAAAAATTAAAGATCAAGTCTCTCACTGGACTGCATTAATTACACATATCGTTAAGTTGTCATGTCTAAATTTAAAGCTATTCTAAAATATTAAAAGGAATTATATAGATACAGTTAAAAAGAGATCGTTCTCTTTTCATTAAATTCTCATCTTATATATCTTGTACCTTTTTTAATACATTTTTTTTATATCCTTTTTATTACCGTAGAAATAGCAAGTACTACAATAAATCAATGAAATGCGCGAATACAGTTTCTAAAGATTAAGCCCAAGCAAATTCTGTCTTGGACATCTTATATTTTATTTTTAATTCGCGATTCTTTTATTGTTAGAGAGAAGCGAATCAGTCGCTTCATAACCGACTTTCTTCATCGTTATCCTCTTGCTTTTTCTCGTTATATTCCCTTGTCTGTGCCCTCCCCCCTTTTCCTGTTATGCGTTTCAACCCCACAGTACCCTGTCGTTCTGCTTCTGCGGTACCGCATAATACTACCGCGAGAGATTATCTTAATGGCGTCACAACTTTCCGACGAGCATCATGTTATCGGGCCTTTAATACTACGTTAAGTACTGCACTTCTCGTAGAATCGTTGAGGCGCTAAGAACGATTTGCAAAAAACTGTATCGTTGCTGACATGAAACCTACGCTAAGATTATTTCACGTTATCTTGTCTCGGCGTTTATTCGAATGCATTTTGTAATCTCCATTAGTTTCTTAATTCGAAAAATTCACTTTCTTCGAGTAATCATTAAATCGCGGACAATATTGTTTTTATACTAAAGCAAGTATTTGTACCAAAATATATCTGTATAAATTAAATAAAAGTATTTACAGCCGCAATGTAATATGACGAGATAAATAAATTGTTTTGCAACCATTAATATTGCATTAAAGTAATCAATGATAATACAATCATTGATATTGCATTGAAGTATTATTGATATTACACACATCACTTAATAAATAGCTGCAAAATTTATAATCACAATTTAATATTGTTAAAATTTGCGTCACATTTTCTTACACCGTCAGTTAATAAACAACAATTAAAAATAATCATATAGTGATATATACAACAAACCTAATTATTGAAAATAAGCAAATCGATTAATTAAATATTTCTGAATGTCATATATTTATCGAAAGTCAAATAATTAAAATGCAGAGATATTTATATACATGAGTAAATAATATATTTAAGAAGAATCTAATCTCATAATTTGGATGTTTGAAAATGTAACTAAGAGTTTAAAAATTTAACGTATTAAATTTACAAGTTTGATATGTAAAATAGATGAAACGATAAAGTTTATAACACAGTCTTAACCATAAGTATAAAGCACTCCCCAAAAATTGATATACACGTTTCATATTTAACGAAAAATAAAGAAAACAGTTTTATTAAAAAATAATATTTATTTTTAAAATTATTTTAATATTCTGTTTTATTCCTCCTTTTATTAGCACCAGTATTCTTTTGAAGGAATAAATCAAGAGTGCTTCATACATACACTAATGCTGTATAAGATACAGAGCTCTAAAATTTTAGCATTGGTACATATAATAATTAGTATAACAATCTTCGAAGTAAAGTCGATTGAAACGCGAAGGAGCGCGAATAAACATGAATGAATTTGCCTCAATACGTGCGAACAGCGCCGTCAGTATTGAATCAGTAAGCAAGTCATTCATTCGCGTTAGTTCGCATTTGCTTGGTCTGAGTACAGATTTTTTTTTATAATCTACAAAATCTATTTTTTCTGACAACCGTGATGCATGTTGAGAAAGAGGGCTGGTTGCGACTTAACAAAGGTCGCATACTATACGTACAATGCATTTATTAACGTTCGAGTAGCAGCAAGCGTGGTGTCATGCACGGAATTACGTGTCGGTTGTTATTTTCCTGCGAAGCAGAGCGCGCGATAGGCGGCATACGGAATCACTCGGTACAAGGCAATAATAAGGCATGTCGTGACTGGAAAGTTGTAAACAGCACTGCTAGTATGATAACGACGACGGCGAGATTCCTGGGTGCATTAAACGACACCCTCTCGCTAACTCGCTCTCTCGTCACACGCGGTGCGAGCAACAAAGTCTCAAAGGCGAGGTCGCGAGATAAGGATCTCCAAGCGAGGGATGAAACGACCGATCGTGTTCTCCCAGTAAGTCCCACGTCGACAGTGTCTCTCGCAACGGTCTTACAACCGAGAGATCGCAGATAAACTGCATTTCTGTACTCGCGATGGTCGAACGATAGACCCGCAAGTACGTAATTCGTGATTATCAAAACGGAACGCAGGCGACATTCTACCCAATCAAAAATTCTCACTTTTTGCTCACTCTCGTGTCACGCGATAGTCTAATTATTCGTCTACCTGCCCGTCGCACCTGACGTTACAATAGGTGAGAACGATTACGTCGATTTTCACGACTCGTCGACTAACGTAAGCAACTCACTCCCTTATTCTCGTCGACGACGAAAGCTCGCTTTAGCCGTGACTACACCTCGGGTTCTTCTTCACCTTCACCACAGAACTACGGCCTTAAATCATAACTACGTACCGTCATTTAGAGTGGCGCAAGAAATGAAGACAAATGCTCGGGGGTGTTATGAAGGGGAAACGCGATAGCTGCGGACATGAAGATTCGTTGCGTGCGCCCCTTGATGCTTTTCAGAGCGCAGCATCCGAACGGGATGGGATATGAACGAGGCGAAAGCGAACTTTCAGAAAGAAAGAGAGTATAATCTCCTCTTTCTTTCTCTTCCCGCGCCCGACGCGGCGTTGTTGATGAAAATTTGAACGATTCTACTCGGTCGTTCGTTTCACGTCACGCCGTTTCTCCGTATCTCCTTCATTTCTCTCCGGGGAGTTCTCCGAAAGCGTCTAGCCGAGGAACGCCAGCCGGAAGTTCGGTCATTCCCCGATGAACATCGGTCGGTCGATTAATTTTAAAACGGACGAGTCGGAGTCCGTCGTTCCATTTTGTAGACGCGTAACATCGTCGTTAACTTTCGGGACCCCGGACTCGAATGACGTTATTATTACTGAGTTAAACCCTAAACGACAAGGCTGCCATCGACGTACGAAGTTAATCGTCGATTTACCTTCTCTATCCGGGAATCTCGCATTCCGTGAATTTCGAGTATCAACGTGTTATACAACCGTAAAGTCTCATTATACGACTACCTATTTCTTTTCTTTTCCACGACAGAGAACACCTTATATATTATGTGTAACATGCAATTTTTGCAGACTGTCCCATAAGAGTTTTATATCTCAGATGTTGAAGGACAAATTAAGAAAAATGTGATAGTTACAGTTTCTAGTTATAAAATATAGAATTTAAAAGACGAGTTAAATTGCAAATTGATGCAGATATAATAGTAACAAAGTTTCAAATGAAAATCAAATGGTCTTTGTAGCTTTGCTAATTCGTACAATTAATAAGTTTGCAAACTACGGCGTTTTATAGAATTTGATAGTTTTTATAGAAGTTGATTAATTAAAACTTTAAATAAAGAATAATTGATTCTATTTGTGAAAAGAAGGACAGTTTCAGAATTATCTGCACGCATATGAAATTATTATTTTAATTACACAAAAGTAATTGAATAAAATGACAGTTTTTTTATTGAAACAAGTGAGCATTCAAGATCGAATCGGAGGAAATATGCGATTATCTTATAAATCGTTTACTCTTTCGAGTAAATAATTTTCAAGATCAGAAGATAAAAGATTATGATCTTGTTGTGCCGATAAGTCAATTCAATGAAATGCCACTAGATGGCCCA
>Ga0157363_1003490_pt1 | contig 14219 bp, 9 predicted proteins | sample AttsexASBM1_FD_111477 | JGI IMG/M metagenome (GOLD analysis project Ga0157363, IMG submission 111477) | Fungus gardens microbial communities from leaf cutter ant in Ribeirão Preto, State of São Paulo, Brazil - Atta sexdens ASBM1 | ecosystem: Host-associated > Fungi > Mycelium > Unclassified ...
AATCAATTGATTAACATAAAAATAATTATCTCAGCATTCTATTACGTAATATAATATCACTCTCATTTCTTGATCCGACAACTATTCCTTTTTCACTATCTCCATTTACACGCGTAATCGTCGGATCTACAGAAAAATCGGGTAGTTGGAATTCCGAGAGATATGTTGCTTGACGACAATCGACACACGACATAACCCTCTTTCTTTCTCCACCTCGTAAATACCCAGGTAACGCGACCCCACGTTGCACGCCGTGTGTTATGTGCCCTTCTTTTACGGCTCCTCCTCACCTTTTAGGGAGTTCATTGCCGGCTGTTGGAATCTGTCTTTTGTCGCCGCGCCGGCACGTCCTCCGGTAACTAAGAATAGCTCGTCGTCGCCCGCGTAGGACTCCGGTGGAAGTCGTGTGAAATAAAAGCTGGAGCATGCCGAGGATTCTCTCTCTCTCTCTCTCTCTCTCTCTCTCTCTCTCCTCGAGTCTCGCGCGAAGGAAACACATGAGCCGATTTTCGTACGTGTGTGCGCGCGCGCGTCATGTATCCGGATTCGCGCCGGATGTAGAGGATTGGGGAAAGGAGACTAGACGAGGGCAAGTCTAAACGCGGATAGGAAGGGTGGCCTAAAATTACTTTGAGGCGACGATTCAGCGTTGCGAGGATCGCGTCGCGCAGACATTCTTCAGGCTAACGATAGCCTCGTCGACTCGCGAAGAAGCTGCTGTCGTCTACCGAGCGATAAAATCCTCTTTTCTTCCCTGCTCGTCTTTTAGCTATCCTTCTCTAAAGATATATATGCGATTTTATTCCTATGGCGAATCAGTCCTCTGAATATCTTTTCGCCGCCTGTTGAAACGGCATTTTTCGGAAAGAGTTTAATGGCCGACTATATCCCGCTCCATGTTACCGAATTTAAAAGCTCGTGAATTCTTCTCGTTAAGGGATCCCTTTCGAGCGAGATTTTATTTTAGCACGGCATCAGCGGAAGTACTTTCTCCAGGAAGGAAGTAAGTTCTAATTAATCCGAGCACGCTCTATAATTAGAGCTGTGTCGGGACAAATGGTAGTCCGTGTCGAATTTTCTTTTAAAATTCACGTTTAAAATAAATCGGAAACATTTTATACATCAAGTATATGTTGCAAAGAGAATAATCATTATATGATAAACTTTCTTTTAAAGGTCCTATGTTGATCGTTATTACATATTTGCGCGATCGAGATATTAAATGTAAATATTTGTCCAGCAGGTAAAAAGCAGACATGTTGCATGTTAAAATATTTAATTATAAAAATTACACTTATTTTATTCATTTGCTTTTAAGTAAATTCCATGTTATATATGAACAAATTTTTTTGCCTCCTTTAACAAGAGCAAATACTTATTTTGCATATGAAAAGAACAATTTTAATAAAATATCTATCACATTTTTAAAAGCTAGATACATCTGAAAATAATTTTGTTGGACTATCAAAATAATTATGTTCAAACTGACTGCTGAAATGTCAAAAGTTCTTGTAATATTCCATTATACTTGAATTTTCTACATAATTATTTTGTCTAACGAAATTATTTTCAAATCTATATCTCTGTCTGAATTTTTAAATATTTCAACAAAATCGTTCTTTTTATACACACACACACACACGCACACACACACGCACACACACACATTGTATAATATAATCATATAATTATCTTATATATTGTCTCATAGTATTTATAATCAATTCTTATTTCAAGATTGTCTTAAAAAATGTCTTGAGATGCTAATATCTGCACTCTGTGATTGACTTATGACTGTAATTAAGACAATCTTAAATCTAAGAACCGTCTATGAATACCGGCCAAAGAGACCATTAAAGATAGAGGAAGGAAAGATGAAGGCTTTATAAAATAAATCCCTGCACGGGACGATAAATAAACTGAATAGGAAATGTCGAAAAGGGGCAATATGTGTGTGACGCGAAGCTGCGAGGGTAGATCGGAAAAGGCAGGCAGGATACGTTGTCGTCGAAGAGAATGGAAGCGACGAAAGTCGTAGTCATAAAGAACTCGCAATTCATACCGCGTGTTTCGCCGATACGACACGCTGGTACCCGGGGAAACATACCACGTGAATTTGAAAATGTGTCTATAAGTATGTACCTACATATGTAATAGTGGCTATAAATAACGGTCATAAATGTAGATCTGCAAGTTAATAAATTTGTACAGCTACGACGAAGCTACGATGTTTTCTACAGGGTGTAACCAAACGATAGAACGTCAGCTTATGAAGTCGTAGAAGAGATTCGATTCTCGGTAAAAAGGTTCAAATCGAAAAATACTTTTTTTTTAAATAAGATAAGTGTACCTATTAATGACCTAATTATTGGACAAAATTATAAATTTTAAATATTAAAATTTATTTAATATTTTTAATATGATACTTACGACTCTAATAAATTCATCTTATTAAATTTTTGTAAACAACGAATTCGTTTAAAGTCGTATATACTTATCATTGAAAGTTTAATATTAAATATGTTTTTCAATAATAATTGGATCACTAACTATTCATTAACTAATATATTAATTTATCTTAATTATATTTGAAAACTTTAGCATCTCATGAACGCATCTCATTTTTACGACAAACTGTTATTCAGTAAGTGCATTACGTGAGTTACGTACTTTCGTACTTTTCGTTCTTGAACGTTACGTTATTTCGTAAGTTTCCAACTCGTATTTTTACGACAAACTGCTATTCAGTAAGCACAATACGTGAGATACGTACATTCGTGCTTGCAGTTCTCGAATGTTGCGTTATTTCGTAAGTTTCCAGTTCGTAGAAACTTAGACAGGTATACCTGTCGATACCGCGTTATACGATTTTCGTTCGATCGAACGCATCTGAATTGACACCGCGGCGTATGAAACCGCGGCATCAGCAATGGTTTACATCGTCACTCGAGTTCGATATCAATTCATATCCTCCGATAGAATCGTGGATAATTTTCGTTCGAGTTGCGAAACATTAATTATCGTCAACGAATCATCGAAATTATTTCTCTAACACTTTAGCGGTCAGAACAAATTTGCTGTTAAGCGTTACGCAAATCGTTCACTACCACCATTGCTGCGCCAGCTGATCGATATACCGACGATTAATAGCTATCGACGATGGCCGACGGTGGTGACCATTTAGATCGCGAGGTAGTTGCTAATAGAATCGAAAGTGAGTCGTTCTGTCAATTCCATTATTAAGCCGCCGTCGGCGATGCTCAATGCGGCGGCGCAGTGCGGTGCAATTTCGATCCGAGCGAACTGGTGAATTGAACGTGAACTAATTGCCAACGTGACAAGTAGTCGAGCTTACGGAAGACGTTCGCTTCTCTCTCTCTCTCTCTCTCTCTCTCGTTACATTACTCTGCGCTGCTGCGGTTGGATCGTGAAGAGTGGCTTCGCGTGCTGCGGACGCTCGAAATTCCATGATGCATCTCGAAATAAGGCGTCGCCGATTGTCGTGTCGCCATAGGTTGAAAGAAATTTGTCGACTGCAATTACGATATCTCATTGAACATATGCGTTGTGAACGAAGACTGAACCTTGAGAGATTTTATTGTACTTGCTGATTCATGGTTTATCATGAAAGTACATATAGAAAAATATCATTCTATTATTAAGAAAAGTATAATTATTCAATTTATTTTCCTTTTTCAAATAAAGGTTGTTTTTTATTAAAGAATATTTTTTTTATAATCTTAAAATATATTTATTACAAATTTTAGAAAAACTCATCCTTACTGTACTCAAAATAAGAATTTATTTTTTTTAAGAATATTATAAAATTGAAAAAGCGACTTTATGTAATAAGCAAATTGAATTTGTTTTAATTCAATTATCTTGATTGAAATATTAAATTTATTAGGATTTAGAAAATATTTTGAATATATGAACTTTTGAAATACTTTTGAAACAAGTAATTATTACTTACATATATATACTTTTCTGTATGCTTCATGTTATACAATATATTGAAAGAAGATTTTTATAGTAGCTACCAAATGTAGCTAAAATACTAAATATTTAGTAAGTATTATTAAATAATTATTATTGATTACTAAATATTTATAGAAAAATAAAATTTTGGATTATATTAATCAAACATTTAATTGGTATTATTTCACTAAACATTTAATAATTATTACTAAACTCTTTTTTTGTAGGAAAGTTGATTATTTTCTTTCCTTAAATCATATATAAAATACGACCATGACGATGCTGTGAAACTGTAAGTGCTGTGAAAGTAGCGCATGTCTGGCATGCTTGGCTTCGCCAAATTTTTATGCGCGACGATTTAATATGTTCGTCTTCTCTCATTTTGCGCGATTACTGAATTTCGACGAATGACGAGAACGGGTCGGTCGATTTTGGGGTGGCGATCCCGCAAACAACCACGTACGGGGCTACGAAGGTTCCCGCCCCCGCGGTCGAGTTATCCAATTGTTTTTGCGGCCATTGTTCCGCCATTAGCATCGAACGGTTCTGCCGGAAAGTTTCGTTTTCAGGAATTGCCGGAGTTTCGGAATGGATGGCCCGCCGCCGCCGTTTACCATTCAACGCTCATCGGCGTCCTGTGTCGAACCACGGAGTATACCGCACGGCTACCTCGATTCTTCCAGTCAGTCCTTTCATACAGGCCGCACCGCGAAAATCGTAAAAAACGCTTTAATGATTCAGGAGATTAATCGCAGTTGGAAATTCCAATATGTAAATGTCGAGGTCGCAATGGTTTTTGACTTATGTAAGTGATCACAGTTGCCAGTTATTACACGCGCGCCGATTTATTATCTATTGATTTTCAAAATTTAACTGATTTTAATCTTTCGATTTTTGTGAATAGAACAATTGATATCGACAAGCTAATAACGAATATCGGAATTTTTATTAAATAACAAATATCGGAATTTTTATGTAAATAGCGTCTGCTCCAATTGATCTTTAAAAGATATTGTTAAAATATAACGTAACTTATATTGATAAAAAACATTTAATCAAATTACTGAAATTATTTAGTCATGCGTATAACTAAATGAGATTTTTGTACTGATTGGGTGGGGGTTTCGTTAATTTGATTATACATATATGCCTAAATATGCCTATCAATTAAATACATTAAATCTTCTCGTTAAATTTATTTTATTTAATATTTATGATACTATTATTATTATTATATATATATATATATATATATATATATATATGTATATAAAATAGTATTATTAGTGAATATTTAATCGGTACATTTATAAAATACTCTTCTAACTTACTTATCTCAAGATTGCCACGAAATTAGAAATTAGGGAAATTAGGGAAGATTGTAAAATGTTCTAGAAAATTAAAATTTTTGACTTTAAAAAAGTTTAATATACGAACATCATATATATGCTGTTTGTAAAATATCAACTTATTAATTAAAAATGCAAGCAATATCAACCGTAATTTACATTGTTATGTTAAATTCATCTCTCAACAAGATATTTTACAGTTTCCAAATCATGACGAAAATATTTTAAATTATTTAGAAAGTCAGAAAAATCCATAAAATTTAATCTGAAAATCAGGAAAAATTGCGAAAGGATGAGAAATTTGTGACAATCTTGTTATTTTTACTTGTAACACATTATTAAATAGAATTACACTCAAATTATGATATATCATAATAAACGTCGATGCTTCTGGAACACCTTATATCTTTTGGCAAATATATATGTTCTTCGTTCTATTTTCATGACGCTATCGCAGGAGCGTAACGTCGATATAAGACTGCGATTTTGTCGAAGCAGTCGACTTTCTTGGGATTGTATCAAGGTGTTGCAGCAGCTGACGCCGAGAATGATTTGCGCCTTTGCAGCGGAGGAGAATAAGAAAAAAATAAGAGACACAAGAGAGAGGGAGGAGAAGAGAAAAGATTTGCATCGTTTGTGCGCTCGAAAGTTCTGCGAATATTTCGTGGTCCTCCTTTTTAGTATTTCTGCAAGTGTCAAACCGCGATGTGACATATTTTCATTTTTCTCGGGTGCGCTTGCATATAAGCGTAATACGAAATCTTTTCTTTCTCGCGTTCGGGGACCTTGCTCAATCGGCAGTCAGGTTGAGAATCGACGTTCTTTGTACCACGAATATATAAAAACATTTCTTTAGAAATATTGCTTAGCTCGTAAAATCAAGCAATATTTCTAAAGACACGCTTTTAGAAATAAATATATTTTAATTAATAATAAATAATAAATAAATTTTAATTAATAACTTTGGTAAACCAAATTAATCTTTTAATAAATTGTGAGTGGTAATTAGGTGATAATTGAGTGAATTTCTTTTAACAAAGTCTTAATTCAAAGTTCATTTATGAAGATGCGTAATGTCAAAGATTGATAAGCCACGATTAAAAGATAATTATCCACGATAATTATCTCTCTTCAATTTTTAATCGTCAAGCACGATTTCATTTTATTGAGACAATAATAATGTTACATGTTACATGTAATAACAATGGAATACACCTATTTAATTCCCCCTTATTAACCATACAGGAAAGGTACTAATCAATAGATTTAATGTACCGGATATCCGTTTCAATCGATGAAATACGAACAGAGAGATCGCATACTATTATCGAGATAGGTCCATATTCATGGCTAAATGTGACTATTTGGATTTTGGTCCATGGTAATGTCAACGATAACGTTATGCAGATATCCAATCCTCATAACAGATAAATAATATTTCAGAATCGAGGGAATAGGGTATACATCTAGCGTGAAATGTGAGTATAGGCTATTGAATTCATGTTTCGCATTGCTTGCCAATACACGTAATAATGTATTCATACGGAGCAAGGTTGGGTAATAACGGACGGCGGAAAGCATCGAACAGTGTCAGTTTCTGACATGGAGAGCCATGGTTCAACACCTTTCGGTCATCTGTTACTAGCTCGATATGAGCGCGAAGCATGTGATGCCTATTTTGAAATAGAGTACTTTATCATTTTGGAAATGATTCCAAGTCACGTTCTGTCGCTTCTGTGATTTAAGCATAAAGCTTTTGCCGATCAGTTATACACGAAGAAGCTCGCTAATTTAAATTAAGAAAATTAATTTAAAAAGCTGTATAATTATAATTGATTATTACTATTATTATTATTATTATTATTATTATTATTATTATTATTATTATCATTATCATTTGTATAATTATCTATTGATAATAATTGATAATCGTATCAGCGAACAGTAAAATTTAGTATTTCTGTTAAATTTCTCTTATGAAAGTATCAATCATCATTTATGATCGCTCAAAGTTCGTATTAGAAAATATACGTTGGAATATATCGTAATCTTCTTTCCGTAAAAAGTAAATAATAATGCAATAAATATGTGTCATTTGAATTTTCCATAAAATACAAAGATATCAATATGTATTCAATGTATTAACCTTACCGCGGGCTATATTTTCGTCGCGGCTGGATAACCAATTTCCAAAACCGAATCCAATTCGCAACATCCGCGCTTCGAATGGTTTCTGATTTACCGCCGGAACCTCTTCGATTAGCGTGCATTCTGAATATTGATTATGACACGTCGCATTGACAAGCGGAACGGGAAACTCTACGCGCTCGAAGATGTTACGTCTATGCAGGTGAGCACGTACATCCGACGAATGGTTAAATAATTCCATTCTGATGGGAAAAAAAATATCCAGATATTACATTCACGATTAAAAAATTCGGAACAACGTACGAAACCAGACAAGCATGACAGCACTTTCAACAAATTCGATTCCACGAGTTTTCAACGTTTTCATACAAATTGACTATTACGGCTTTAATAAATATGAAACGTAATAGAAATAAATCGTTCCGATAAACGAAACACACGGCGCATGCAACACTATTAACCGTACGTGGAAAATAAGTATCATCGTACATTACTCGGGGCCAATCGACAAAAAGCTGATATAACTGACTAATCAATTTTACGTCGCTACGTCGTCGTCGCGCCATTATCAAATAATATGATGTTGACACCAAAATAATAGCATTCATTAATTATGTTAGTTATGCATATTTCATCGAAATACATTATGAAGCCGTATAGTTACGTTATCTTCTTAGATAACGAGGATAAAAAAACGTAACTACTTGTAAAGTTAGAAGCAGAAGGGACTTGAAAGAAACTTGGCAATTTTTTTTATAATGAAAGAAAGAGAGAGAGAGAGAGAGAGAGAGAGAGAGAGAAAAGTTACGTATCATAATGAATATTTTAATATTCAATGTTACCATACCGATAATGTAAAAATTGTTCTCATTCGGAGACAAAATCCGTTCGCAAACTAAAGTGATTATCCGGCACATGGCACTTTTTACTATGGTCGGAAAGAACCGAAGACAGATATATTATCCGGATGAGCCGAAAACATCCGATCCGACCACAACGGCGCTCCGGGGAGGCAGATCATTAACTTTCTCTCAAAAGACGCGATCCAGGTGCAATGAAACGATGAAACTCGTTATCGGCGAACTACTCTCCCGTTGCAGAAATACGAAGGAAAATACGACCTAACGGTCGTTATTCATCCCGATGCAACGATCAAATATCGATTAAGCGGATCCCTCCCCCCCCTCCTCCCCTCTTTCCTATTTTAGTAGAGATCTGCCTCTCTGCGGTACATAATTGACTATGCGTGAATATGATCTAACGGTGCGTAAAATAGGATATAACGAGTATTAAATAAGCCCGCATCTCTGCGTATCCTGTTGCTATTCAATATCTAATAATTAACGACGCACATCTTTTTATTTACTTTCTACCTTCTTTCACTATCGATAACGAATAACAGTTTGTTATAAAAAAAAAAAACAAACAATTAAATTACATGAAACGCACTGTTTATTGACTCGTCAAAAATTCAATTTTTTATTACTGTTACAAAAAATTTTTTTTTATTTAAATATCAGAATATCAAAAACACGATTTATCGGATTGAACTCGCCGAGCGATGTTCGTTCTTTGAAACTAACGGAGAAGCGGTGTTATTTGTCAATTAACTAATGTCGGTTCTTCGTAACGTAAATTCATTCGCGAGTGACGTTGGTTTCCTTTTTGGAACAAGTGGGGAAAGCAAATATATTTGTTAATTTGTTGATGGCAGTTCTCCGTACGTGTTGCGAATATAATATCGGTTTTTGGAAGTTACGGAAATTATTTCCATCTCTCCCGCGATGCTCTCGTATGTCGTAATCTCCGTGGGGTGATACTCGACCGACGAAAACTCGTCATTTTACGTGACTTTAGGATGCATAAGTTTTCGCTATGATAATTATGCGACAACATCAGGGCGCGTGACAGTGCGAGCGGCTATCCCTGAGTCACCCACCTCATGGCCGGCCGCTACTTCACTTGTCGCGCTACGCTACGCTCGGACAACCCTCTGCTTCATCAGACACGATATAGCCGCGAGCGATTACGTCTAGCCACGTTGACTGCACGACACATACACGTGCACATACACATGTGCGCGTATACTAAGGGCTGGGTTCCTTCTGCCCTCGGATTAATGCGCATACGTGACAGGGTAATGAGTCACAACGCACGGGCAATGTTTGCATCCCTCCTTTCAGAGACTTCGTCAGACACGAATATCGAATTTTTAGCAAAAAATCGTGATATGAGCCTTCCTCTTGTTTCTCGGTTTTTTTTCCTCCTTCACCTTCTCTTCGTTCTTTTTCGGGCGCATCAAGTCGCACGATTCGCCTTTGGATTCAGCGAAATTCAAACGAATAATTATCGTAATTAAGCGAATTAAAGTCATCTCGTCTTGCACTCGCGATCTCCCGTATCGTAAAAATCGAGAGGATGAGAATGAGCTTGTCGTCTCATTCGCATTTTCTCTTCCCATTTCTTCCTTTCGCATATCTTGCCTTTTTTTCTTTCTTTTTTGAAAATACCTATAACAATTTTTACATTCAGCAACATATGATATTATCAGTATTTAATTTCCGTATTATATTTTTTGATTAAATTTTGTATATGTATGTATATATATATATATATATATATATATATAAAATTTAATCAAAAAGTATAATACGAAAATTTTATACATATATACATATACATTTACGTTGAAATCTGATGTTAAGCGCAATATTTCACGTCGTGTGCATCAACAACAATTTCACCGTTACGCGCCAAGGTGCACTTTATAACGCACACTTTGTACGCGACGGTAATGAAATATTCCATTTTGCTAGGAGCGAGAATAATCGGAAATCGGTTTCCGTGCCTTCGAAAGGTGATTTGTTTCTGAACGAGAGTAGTATGCCGCTCTATTGTTGATCAGTTCCGATGAATTATTCCGCGTTGGTATCGCACGTGAACGCGCATACATACAATATATGTATATATATACACACACACACACACACATACACACACACACACACATATATATATATATATGTGTATATATATATATATATATATATATCTCGCACTGTGGTTCGATTTAGTTACGAGAGACCTTATCAGATAGTCAAGTTTGCTGGAACTGACCAGTCGCAACGTGCTCTCACTGGAAACCGAGTTATCGTTAGGACGTTATACCCGAGACGTAAGTTAGCTTGTACCATAGTGCATCTAGAGAGAATTAAGTAAATTATATTGCGAACAGAGAGAGCGTTCTCGCGCGCTCTCTCTCTCTCTCTCTCTCTCTCCCCCCCTCTCTCTCTCTCTCTCTCTTCCTGCTATTCTTTTTCTCTCTTTTTTCTTTTTAATCACCGAACGATAAATAATGAGGCGATGATTAAAGGCCATCGTGTACTTTTTTCTCGATCTCATCCGAGAAACGCGGGGATCTGCAATTCTGCATAGACGCACACAAGCCTTGACGATTAAACAAATGAAAACCAAAGCTCGTTTGTAAGGGAAATTTAAAAGATATTTTGAAGAATGCATCTCTCTCTCTCTCTCTCTCTCTCTCTTTCGCTTTGCCCAGAATTACATTTTCTCCCATCGCGGGAAACAAATGCAATTTTGAACAAATATGCTCGTTATATCATTTAATTGGCTCGTCGTTGGTGGGATGTAATTTCATAAATACACTCGGTCGCAATTTACAGTGAAATATGTCAGTATCGTTACCACGGGTAATAGTGATCGCCGCGACAGTCAGCGTGTTATTATCGTTATTCGGCTAAAACGATAAATGCATTTTGGTATCCACTACCAGCCCCAGCCTTGCTCCACAAGCGAAGCGAACGAAGGTCAGCACTAGTTAGCCTTCTCCCGTCTCTTCTGTTTCTCTTCCCTTTTCGCTCGATCTTTTTTTTTTAACTCTCCGGTAGCCTACTGTTCTTTTCCCCCCGTTGCTTTGTTCCGACCAATCTTCTTGTCGAGAGTCCTTTAGGAATTTTCATAACTATGTAAGACTGAATACGCGAAATCAAATTGCGTAGGGAGACGAAAGAGATAACTGCTTTCTCGAAATTCGCCGTTGTTGTAAGACGAGGCGAGCAAAGACTCCTTGTTGTAATGCGATGCTGCACTGCGCGGTGTTTCCTTCCCTTCCTCCTCTATGGGAGAATTCAATTAACGTAACAACTCTTTCTTATCACAAAGGAAAATGTGTTTTTCCGGACGTTCTTTGTGTACTTATAAGAGATGCCTGGAAATTTGGAATGCGAAAGAAAAAGTTTTGCCGAAACAGCTTCGCCCAGACCTTGCGAATCTCAATATTCCTCAGATGTGTAACTTCGTTTCTGTCGACTTTCTCGAAAACTAAAAGTAAAATCGTCGTTTGAAGTTTATTTGGAATAGTTCCGATGCGGTTTAGCTTACTAAACGATCATCACAGGAAAGACGTACATCGCCGGGCGCTTCTACGAAACTCCCGAAACACGGAGAGTCCGTTTCCTGCGGTTGTCGTTCGACGTTTCGCAGAAACGACTATAGATCCTTCTAGGACAAAGAAACGCTCGACTCGGTTATTTTCGAGCTAAAGCGCGCAGTCTCCATCGATGTAGGAGAAAGAAACATGAGAAAGAGGAGTCGCCGTCGAGTCAGCGCCCAAGACAGATGGAAATAATTAGCTTTGCAAGCAAACTTTCGTACGACATTGTCGCTCGAAAATCCGTATATAATGATTTTATCCTAAGAATAAAGATACACGAAAATGGCGAAGATAAGACGATCTCTTGAAATATCTGTTAGATGTGTGAATATTTACCATATTTTTGCCAAGAATATTAGAAATGCTCCAATTTAGAAAAGAAATCCCGATTTGCGACTCGTTTGAACATTAATGGAAGTAGAACAGTCACTGTGTAATAATATTGCGATAGCAGACCAGTGTTTCGTACGAAACAGTATGTTCTCAGTGTTTGCAATAACGGGGTCTAGTAGTAATTTAATAGAGCCACAAAGACAAACGGAGAGAAACAGTGGCATATATTGAGGTTGCACAACTGCCATGACAATTCGATAATAATCTCGGTCTTGTAGCGTCACATCGTGCCTCGAAAATGAAGTTATATGGTGTAAAAAGTAATCAATTCCTGTCGACCTCTTTACAGAACGATATGACAAGCGATCTTATTTCAGCTAATTTAAAATGTACGAATAATATGCGCACAGCTTTAATTTCGTTTTGTGTGTGTCATTTTATGACGATATTTTTCAGTTTGCCAAATCTGAGGAACTCTTTTATCGGCGTTTCTTTCGCGGGTGATTTTTGTGGAATTCTGTACTGTTAGTATAACGTTTAGGACAGCATAGTCGAAGTATGGGACGAGAAAAGGGCGTCATATGGTGGCAAGTAGAGAGCAGAGATAGGAAAGGGGAGGAGGGGGGGGGGCCGATGAAGGGGAAACTCACGAAAAAAAAGGAACGTGATGCACAGATGCGACGGATGTGACGATGTTCCTGACTCGGATGGACTCAAACGGCGGGTGTCGTATATACATCTACACATACACCGGATACACGGAACGTCTACAGGACGTAAGAAGACGTAGAAGTTAAAAACGAGCTGATTGGCGATGGAAAAATTTTCCATAGCTCCGGATAATCCAGCTACACAGAGAGATAGGTTTGGGCGCATAGTAGCATCGACCCTGAACTTATATCACCGCCGCCTATTTCAGCATACAAATGTAGAACTTCGGTCGAAGCGTATATATAGTTGATGAGAACTAACGCTGCAGTATTCTCGAATATATCTGTCATCGCACGAGAGAGATGTGCCCTCAAAGTACGAGACGCGATTTCGGAATATAGGTATTCATCGATTTTCCGCCCTTCCGAGTTCTCATTTTGAATCAATATACTGTCAAAGGACAACCATGAGAGCTTAGCAATACATTACTCGTGTCACGTATCTCGCGATCGCATTTCCGCGACTACTTTACCTCTGAGTTATTATCGCTACGTTATATATGTACAGACATGTATTTAACGAAAAGTTGGCCGTTGACCGCGACGCAAGCCGCGACTAGTTGAATATTTCAGCTTGCGATGCTCAATTATGATGTCATATTAATGGAGTAATTAAACCATATGTATGTGCGGGCATACGATGGCCTGTGGAAAAAGTATAATATTAATTAACTATGGCTCTCGCGCAGTGACTCTCGTCCGCTGCTGGACTCGACCCTATTCATAATATTTCGTGCGACGTTTAATTAATAATCATAGAAAGCCGAGAAAAGGCTCATTAGAATCCTTTGGAAGAGAAGCACGAAAAAGTATCGCACGTGATAAGATGATTAATCGTCGGGTTATCTCGAGTCACGTGAAAAATGTTCCCAATTCCAGCGAATGTTATCGACAACGTTAAACTTAATTACACAAATGATAACTTTACTGAGATATCATAAAAACGTATACTAAAGAACGACGTTATGCTATATAGTTTAGAGATTAATATCAACAAAATGTATGTTTTTTTTTATTAAGTATTTATTTTTAAATAAAAATAAAATAATGGATTACTAGATGTTTAATGCTAGAATTTACATAACAGTTGTAATAAACAATAAATAGATGTTTTGACCTCATTAGGCTATTCTCAATATATTAAACAAAGTTAAATATCAGTTTGGAACAGTAAATATTAAATATATTGAACGATAGTTAAAAATATAAAAAAATTACAATGTCGTTACTAAAAATCTTTGCTGAGTC
>Ga0157363_1003491_pt1 | contig 14217 bp, 6 predicted proteins | sample AttsexASBM1_FD_111477 | JGI IMG/M metagenome (GOLD analysis project Ga0157363, IMG submission 111477) | Fungus gardens microbial communities from leaf cutter ant in Ribeirão Preto, State of São Paulo, Brazil - Atta sexdens ASBM1 | ecosystem: Host-associated > Fungi > Mycelium > Unclassified ...
GCCGCAACATGTGGTCGAGCATTATCATGCAGGAGAATAATTTTGTCATGCCTGGAGTAGTAGTGGGCGCGTTTTTCCTTGAGTGCTCGGCTCAATCTCATCAATTGTGTTCGGTAGAGAGCCTTAGTAATGGTCTCCTTCGATTTGAGCAACTCATAATACATGACACCAAGCTGATCCCACCAAATACACAACATGAGTTTTTTTCCATGAATATTCGGCTTGGCTGTCGATGTTGAAGCATGGTCAGATGGTCCCTATGATTTCCTCTTCTTTGGATTATCGTGGATCCATTATCGTGGATTTTTTATCACCAGTGATTATACGATGCAAAAAAACCCTTTCGTTTATGCCTAGTAAGCAGCATTTCATATGTGAAAAATCGGCGTTCAACATTTCTCAGCTTCAATTCATATGGAACCCAATTCCCTTGCTTTTGAATCATTCCCAATGATTTCAAACGATATGAAATTGTTTGTTGAGTCACTCCTAATGTAAGTGCAAGTTCTTTTTGCGGCACGAATCTTCATCCAATAATGCTTCCAATTCCGCGTCTTCGTACACTTTCGGCCTTCTGCTACGTTCTTTGTCTTCGACGTCAAATTCATCATTCTTAAACTTTTTGAAACCACTCACAACAACTTCTCTCACTTAAGGCAGCATCACCATGTGCTTCTATAAGCAATCTATGAGCCTCAGCTGCAGATTTCTTCAAATTAAAGAAGTAAATCAAAAGTTCCCGCAAATGACGCTTATTCAATTCAAAACTCAACATTTTCGTACAAAAAAAAAATATGTGATACTGATACAAAATCACTAATATTTCAAGGTTATGGTGTTGCCGGATGTCCAATCTTATGATATGTCGTTTTACATCAAACAATTTTAACTATAGTTTATTAGTGGCGCCGTCTTTTGTAAACGGTGGAAATTTATTTGTACTCCCAATATCTTTAATAAGTATGAGACGAGTCACATTTTCACAATAAAGCAAATAATAACGAAATGACATGCAACATAAATTTCGTCGTCAAAACGTAATTTTTCCACGCCTAAAAGTTCAATCATTTATTGCGGTGCGGCATTATAACACCATGAGCCCATGAATGTGCTAGTTTTTGGCGCGCGGAGAGTAAACGAGACAGCGAGCTCTTTCTCAGTCGCTTGTTTCAATTGCTATCTCGATCGCTCGGCAGCCTTCGGCATTAATAAAGGGTGAGGGGCATTTTAAATAACATATAAGTTTTAATAATAATATACTCCTCTCATCAATCCAGAATAATATAAATCATTGTTAAAACGCAACAGTTTACGAAATATTTAATTGTTTACGATTTTTCATGCGCGTTATATATCTTCTTCATTCAAGTAGCAAGAATAGTTTAGTAGAATTTTACCGGAAAAAAAATATAAACCAGCATTTCTCTTCACAAAAGTCTTCGAAAGGCCATCAGAAACGAAATGCGTATATTTGAGACTCGAGGAAGAAAATTGAATATTTTCAAAAAGCATTTATTTTTCACTTATAAAACGAAAGATATTAATTGGAAAAAAGTTCAATATGAAAAATGTAGATATTCAAAATATAAAATGAGACATGGAACATTAAAATCGATTTTAATTTAGTAGAAAAAAATAAAAAACACTGAAAAAGGAACTTCTTCATTCGCTTTCTGTTCATTGAGATTTAAACGCAAAGCGTCTTTGAAATTCTCGTAAAATGTAGCCCTCGTAATGACAAACAAATCTAGCTCTAAACGAGCCCGAAATGTTCATTAGTTCTTGCAAAAAGTCATTTGATCACTAAACTTAACTCTGCGGAAAACTTAATTTCTTCATCTTTGAGCACTCGCACAGCAATTTATAGAGATGATTTTTCTTCTTCAAGAGTTATATTATCACATACATTTAGTAACAAAACGATTTTTTACAGTTAAATTATTATAAAATGACTTTGAAAAGTGTGTACCTTTTCTCGTATAAAAAAATGGAATAATTCTGTTAATATGCATCATATGAAATAGCCGTGTAAAGCATTCAACAGCTGACATTTTTCTACGAATTTAAAAAAAAAAGGTTACTCTCCGAATTATTAAGAAAAGAGGTAATAATTTTTTTTTCAAAAAATCACTATGACTCTAATTTTTAAGATTAAAAGTTCCGTCTGGCACCAATTTGTCAAGGAAGAATTGAATTTGCTGTTAAAAAGTTCTCGAATTTTTTGTTGCCGAAAACGTTTGTTTAAAACCATTGGAAAACTGAGGTGTGAGTGACAGCGTGCCGGGTGGAATGGAAAAGATCGGGTCACTCTTAGCGACTCGTATCTGATTCCGTGCGTTAAAATTTGCTAAATTTACATTTTCTCAGAAATAAATTGACGTAGAAATATGATTTTTTTAAAATCTGGCGTAGCTCACAAAAGTGTTTCACAAAGTAATTGTAATTATGAAATTATTAGTTCTTCTTTTCATGAATTTTTATTTTTTAGTTTATTATTAAAAAATCATATTTGAGTATGAAGTGCATGTCTCATTAACAAATTTAAATCACGTGAGCTATGTTTCTTTATTTAATATACTGTAAAAAGTGTCCAATTGAACAATTAAATGTACGAAATTATCAATACAAAATTGTTTTTGTAAATTTAATTACAAATGTAAATTGGTATATGTTATCAAATAATTAATAACTAATTTGCCAAATGTTAGCGTAACTGTTGAAGAAACATGGTTGCAAATATATTTTTTATATAATACTAATTTACTTTTATAATGAAAAAAAACTTATATATTGCGAAATTAGTGTTATATTATCAAAAGTTACACTAACATTTAGTAAATTACTTATTAATTATTTATTTACATATGTCATATTTGCAACTGTAATTAAATTCACAAAAAAAGTTTGTACTGACAATTCCGTACATAATTGTCCATTTGAATACTTTTTACATATTTTCTGTATATTAAATATAAAGAAATATTTAATGATTAAGCTCATGTGACTTAAATTTGTTAATGAAACGTGCACTCAAATGTGATTTTTTAGTAAAAAACCGAAAAAATAAAAATTCAAGAAAAGGAGAACTAAAAATTTGGTTACAATTACTTTGCGAAACATTTGGTTAAATTATTTGTTTATATCTCGTCGAACTATCTCAAGTTAAAAAAAAATCATGTTTCTACGTCAATTTATTGCTGAGAAAATGTAAATTTTGCAAATTTTAACGCACGGAATCAGATACGCGCGAGTATCTCGTCAAAAAGCCGATCTTCTCCATTCTATCCGGCGCGCTGCTACCTATTCCTCCATTCCTCCAATTTTCCAATGGTTTTAAACAAACGTTTTCGGCAACAAAAAATTCGAGAACTTTTTAACAGCAAATTCAATTCTTCCTTGACAAATTAGTGCCAGACGGAATTTTTAATCTTAAAAATTAGAGTCACAGTGATTTTTTGAAAAAAAAATTGTTATCTCTTTTCTTAATAATTCGGAAAGTAACCTCTTTTTTCAAATTCGTAGAAAAATGTCAGCTGTTGAATGCTTCACACGGCTATTTCATATAATGCATATTAACAGAATTATTCCATTTTTTTATACGAAAAAAAGTACACACTTTTCAAAGTCATTTTATAATAATTTAACTGTAAAAAATCATTTTGTTACTAAATGTATGTGATAGTATAACTCTTAAAAAAGAAAAATCACCCCTATAAATTGCTGTGCTCAAAGACGAAGAAATTAAGTTTTCCGCAGACAAGTTTTTAATGATCAAATGACTTTTTGCAAGAACTAATGAACATTTCGGGCTCGTTTAGGGCTAGATTTGTTTGTCATTACGAGGGCTACATTTTACGAGAATTTCAAAGTCGCTTTGTGTTTAAATCTCAATGAACAGGGAGCGAGTGAAAAACAGGCTTTTTGGTGTTTTTAAATTTTTTTCTATTTAATTAATAGATCGATTTTAATATTCCACATCTTATTTTGTAGGTATTTCAAATAGATTTTTCGTATCGAATTTTTTTCCATACAATCAATATCCTTCGTTTTATAAGATATACGAAAAATAATTGCATTTTGCAATTATTCGATTTTTTTTTGCATCTCGAATCTCAAATATATGCATTTCTTTTCTGATGGCCTTTCGGAGATTTTCGAGTGAAGAGAAATGCTGGTTTATAATTTTTTTCCGGTAAAATTCTTACTTCTACAAAATTATTCTTGCTCGAATTTATGAAGGAGGTATACAACGCGCGAATGAAAAATCGTAAATTAAATATCTCATAAACTGTTGCGTTTTAACATGATTTATTCTATTCTGGATTAATGGAAGGGGTATACTACTATTATTTAAGATTTATATGTTTTTTAGAATGCTTTCGCCCCTTATTGATGTCGGGACTCGCCGAATGGCCGAGATTATCGAGAAAACATTTTCGGTCGCTTGAAACAAGCGACAAGTGCGAGAAGGAGTTCACTCTCGGCGCGCCGAAAGCGAGCACATATACATAAGCTCGTGCTTGAATGTGTGGCTACTGGTTTCGCCAGACCTCCGTCTGATTCTGTGTCGCTACTACAACGCAGAATTCTTGGGCTGAGTAGTTAGGAGCCTTAAGCTATAATCATGGCTTGTATCAAACTATTCAGTACAAAACTTACTCTTTTAAAAAAGAATAAAAAAAGATGCTAAGAGTATTCATTTTTCAGTTCTTCGGAAAGAAATGTGTACTAAATTGATTAATTCATATACTGTTTATAAGAAGACGTTAAACAAAATGTACAAGATATTATACATTCATCTTTTTTTATAAAAAGATGAAAAAGCGCTATAGTGTTTTGCAAAAAAAATTTTTTAAATTAAAATATATGATGAAATTTTAGTGATACGTATTTTTGTATCTATAAAAATCCCATAAATAAAAATTCTACTTAATTTGAACGATACATATTAATTTGAACGAAGTATATAAAATATTTGATATCAGTAATGTGTGCTAAATTATAATCTTCAAAAATTGTTACCTCTCCCAAATCATATATAAATGATTAAAAAAACAACTTAAATGGTAGTGTATTGTGTATCTAATTTAAAAAAATAAAACCTATTTCTATATGATTATCACCAACTTAAAATCTCATAAATAAAAGTTATACTTAATTTGAATAATACATATCAAATATACATAAATCTGATCTAATGGGCGCTAAATTATAATCTTCAAAAATTGTTACCTCGCTCAATTCAAGTCATATATGAACCTTGAACACAAAGCTCAGTTGTATAAAATTAAAAAATGAAATTCAAATTGCATTATTTTTTTGTTCAAGAGAATTAACAGAATGAAATAAAAAAATTTTAATGAAATAAAAAATATTTTCTACAAAATACTTGGCGCTGCTCGACTAATTAGAAAAATCAACAATTTAATCTGAATGTTAGATTGAGTAAAAACATACCGTTTCATGTGAAAATTGCAGGAATACGACTCTATATTACGCGCACATATTTAAATACCAAATAAACTAAATCCTAATCTGATATATGTACATCTAATTTTAATCCTCACGATTATGTATCTCATTCGTATATAAAAACGAATGCTTATTTTTTTTATACATAATTGAAATCATGCAATATAATTTCACATATATACACCATGTGGTTATCAAGGAACTGTGAGTATGCGCGTGTGCGTGCGTGCATGCGTGTTTGTGGATAAAAGATATTATTTTAACTCACAATGGCTTTCCCTATTTTGCTAATTCGATTTTTAGCAGCTCCAAGTTTTTTTGTAAGAAATATTTTTTTATTTCATTAAAATTTTTTTTATTTCATTCTGTTACGTCCTTAATTTTCTGTGATAATTCTTGGGTTGAAAAGATAATGCACTTTGGATTTCATTTTTTAATTTTATACAATAGAGTTTTGTTCAAAGTTTATATATGATTTTGATTGAGCGAGATAACAATTTCTAAAGATTATAGTATATAGACCATTACTGATATCATATCTTTTATATACTTTTTATATACGTATTATTCAAATTAAATATAATATTTATTAATAGAATTTTACTAATAGAATAGAACTTAGTGGCAAATATACAAAAATACGTTTTATTTTTATAAATTAGATATACTATAATTTAAGTTATTATTGTAATTTTTAATTTATACTTTAGCGCGCATTTTTGATATCATATTTTTTATGTACTATATACGTATCGTTCAATTAAATCGCTCAAAATCATATAAACTTTGAACAAAACTCTATTGTATAAAATTAAATAGAATTTTTATTTATGAGAATTTTTACTTTAATAAATACAAAAATACATATCACTTAGGTTTCATCATATATTTTAATTTAATAAATGTTTTTTTGCAGAGCATGTATCTACAGCACTTTTTTATCTTTTTTTAAAAGATAAATGTTTTATTGATATCTCATTTTATAGTGTTTAACGTCTTCTTATAAACATGTATATGAATTAATCAATTTAGTATACATTTTTTTCCGAAGAATCGAAGAATCGAAGAGGTACTCTTAAGCCTTTTTCTACCCTTTTTTAAAATGATAAGCTTTGTACTAATATCATATGATATTAAGTGGGAAAAAATTCATGGCGTTTTTTTAATGCCATCTAACGGGAAAAACACCAACTTTTTCCCTAATATTTTGTTGTGTTTAATGTTTCCCTATAAATTCATTTTTTAATTTAATAAAATTTTTTCTCGTGGAACATATATTTGTAGCGCTTTCTTACCTTTTTTAAAAAGCTAAATTTGTAATATCATGGCTGTAGTTTTTAACGTCTTTCTAAAAGATATATAATTAATTGCTTTAGTACATTTTTTATGAAGATTTTTAACTGTAACGTCAGAGTTGGAAAGTCATTCAATCATTACTCATAACGAATTGAAACAGTTACTTGTTACTGAAAAATAATATCTCGTTATTTGTAATGCATTACTTTTCATTCAGTATTTGTAATGTTTATATGTTACTCATTACAAATAACTTTTTCAGAAAATAAGCGTTTAAATAATTGGTAAATAATTATTTTTCCAATTTAGCATAAAATTAGTGTAGTCAGATATTATTGTTAATCATAAAAAACTGCAACGTCGTTATCAAATAGTTTTTATAAATGACCGAAACGAAAATTTACGGCATTTTAAATTTTATTTCTCATCCTTGCATTTTTTACACAAATATATTTATATAAAATAATCCTTTTCAATTAGTTATTTAGATAATTTATAAAATAAGTATCATGGAAAGATTTTTAACTGTAGTAATTTAAACTTTAGGTGGCCTGTTTTTCAGTGTTTTAAATATAAGTAAATATTGATCAATAAAATAATTCATAGAACATATGAAATTAAATTTAAAAAGTCATAAAACATAATGTGTATACTATGTGTATAATATACTATGTGTACAAATATAAGTTACAGTTAAAATTATTCTTTTCGGTAACTTTTACTTAATTTCATTCCTTTTTTTAATTTGTAATTATTACTTAACATAGACCTATAGCATACTTGTTTGTAACATATCCTGTAATCTTTGCCAGATTTAGCGCGCGCGCGCGCGCGCACGCACGTATCACATATTAAAAAATTATTAAAAATGAAATAGGGAATTCAACTCCGATGAGATTGACCTTGTTGTTGTTGACATATATTGTCAAGATAATCTTGAGTGACCATTGAAGGGTTTTGACAGTTAGTTATTAAGAAAGTATTAAGATTAAAATGGATAATTCACCTCCAATGACCTTACATACATTATGGTCCTTCATATACATTATGGTCACACCGAATAACCTTCGAAAAGTTTTAGCAGTCGTTCTTATTGCATGTTACAAAATTATTAAAAATAAAATGGGGAATTTAACTCCGATAATATCAATCTTTATATATATTGTCAAGGTAATGATCTTGAGTAACTATCGAAAGATTTTGTCAGTCACTCGTTGATTATTAAAAAGTATTAAAATTAAAATGGACAATTTACCTCTGTTGACCTTAACCCTCTCATATATTATAAAAATTATCACACCAAATAACTTTCGGAAGGTTGTAACAATAATTCATTACAAAGTTATAAAAAATTAAAATGATCTTGATATATATTATCATTATCCTAAATGACTATCGGACAATTTTAGCAATTGATCGTTCATTAAAAAGTTGTTAAAAAGTAAAGTAAAAAGATTGAGATTGCCATCTATCGACAGAAGTTCGAGACGTAACCTATGGGCCAAGCAGATGACGACAACATTAATAGTAATAGTAATAATGACAATAATGTTTCTTAAAATTTGAACTAAATTTGAAACTTGTTGCAATGTCTTCATTCGTAGGGCAAATAGAAAAAGAATAAAGGCACTTTCATTATACCATTCAGGTTAAAGCTATCGACTATATTGATTATACATAGAATTTGAACGGCACATTCATATCTTATTGAGATATAATAATCGAGATCTCGGAAAACTCATCGCTCCATGTAAAGATACCCGGCACTGTTTCGCTCTAAACGCTACGCGTTTTCTTAGCGCCGAAACATTATTGTGTCTCTGTATCAACCCTGTTATATGCACAACCATTGCATATGAGTGGCCCTTATTGTACATATTGTATTGCAAGTTGCGCGTTGCATCGACCATTAGCTGCGTTCCATTATTCATTTTAAGAACTATAAGTCTACAGTGTACATATTATAAAGTATAGATTTCCAATGTTTACCATGTATAACGGAATGCAGCCCTTATGTGAAATGCGCAGGCGCAGATTCACAATAATCATTGTCGCCCTAGACATTTCAATATCCCTAGAAGTAAAAATCTGGCCATCTTCTAGTTAAAAATGGCGTATATGTATACCCAGTCAGAAATGATAATGAAATCGACATCGAATCGATGTCAATTCAACGTCGATTTGATGCTTTCATCAATTCTTGGCTCCTTCCGTTTACCACTTGTTTGCATCGATGGGTCACGCACTTGCTGAGCAGCGCTTTGATTCGTACAAAAATGTGAAAAAATGGCTCGATGAATGGTTCGCGGCAAAAGGGGAAGATTTTTACAGGCGTGGTATCCACAAATTGCCCGAAAGATGGGAAAAATGTGTAATTAGCAATGGAGCATACTTTGAATAAATCTCTTTTTATCATTCTTCCGATTTTAATTTCATTCTTCCGTGTTTTTTTGAAAAAAAAGTCGTCATTTCATACTTGTACATCTTGTACATACACGGGCACATATACATACGTGCATTTATGTGTAAAATGACACAACTGTATAAAGCGTCTTACGTATCTACTTTTCAATTTTTTTATGCTCAGGCATTATCAAATTGATAATTCCCCCATTTTTCATCCAACCAATCAAAAATAGGATAAGATTGATCAGATTTATTGCCTAGACATTTGACTATAGACAGCTCTGTGGTATTTTGCAATTGATATTGATAGCGTAATGTTACGAGTTTTAATTTATTCAATGTTTAGACAGTTTTCTCAAATTTCAACGACACCGCCTCGCGAACTAGGACCTAAACAATTTTCCATTTCTGGGCTTACGCCGCATCGCGAACTAGAGCCTAGAGAGTTTCTCAATATTGGGATTACACCGCATCGCGAACCAGGACCTAAATAATTTTTCAAAAATGAGGCTGGTCATTATTGCTGGGCATTATTACCTCCCATTATAATCCCAAGCTAACCTTCCAACATCGCGCATATATTAATTCGCGGAAAAGATGAAGCCCATATAGCGCCGAGTTATAATTTCCTCCCAGATAACTAATAGTATTATATTATTGCGGTATATATAATTATATATATATATATATATATATATATATATATATATATACCGGTATATAATTGCGGTTAAAAGTTATAATTACAGATTAATTCATTACCATAAATTCTGACGGTTGAAAACCAATGCCTCCTTGTAAGCAACATTGTGGTACTGTGCCATTAAATCCTCTGCTTTGGCCAGTTGCTATTTACATAACATACTTAATTACATATTTGTATCCTAAAAAATGGCAAATTAACATAAAAAGATAAGAATTTTTTACCTGTTAAATCATGATCTACAAACTGTCCCCACTGCATCAGCATGTGAGTAACAGAAGCTAGAGGTACGTCTTTGTTTTCATGGATTAAGCTTGTGACATCTCGTGCGCTTGGGAGTGATCTTCCATTCTTTGACCTTCTAATGCTTTGAATGTCATCGTGATATTCCGGTGGAAGAAATCTGGGTAAATATCTATTTTGACACCTCACCGATTTCAATATCCTTTACTTATGTTATAGAAGAGAGTATCCTGAGTGATTCTCCACAAGAATTAAGTAGGGAATAGCATTGGTTTAGAAAATATAATAAAGTTTCATAATAAAGTCATAGCATATACGACTTTTCGCGAAGCGATTTTTTTTGAGAAGTCGGAGCGCACAACTTTCCAAAGAAATATATTGAATCTTAAAGAGTTGTGCGTCCTTAAGCAGAGGGGAGATGGGATGGGAGTCGCTTCGTGTCATGAAAGTCATGATCCGAAACAGGGGCGAGGTGGAGTGAAAGTATACTTTTATATGTATCAATATTACCTTTACATATTATAGCACTTTAATTTACTATATCTCCTAAATCAATGCCGTCCTTCTCTTAAGTCTTGTGAGGAATCACTCAAAACACTTTCCTCTACAATCTAAAGGACATTAAAATCGGTAAGGTTTCTTAAAATAGATATTTATCAAAATCTGAACGTAATGATTTTTTAACATAGTTAAAACACTTTTTACTTTTATATTTAATATTTTGTATTTTTATTTTTATTTTCAGAGATTATTCATATATTGTTTGTATTTACCTCTGCATTGTAGACATAGCAGATCCCCACCAGAGATTCTGCAGATTGTTGCAGCTGCCGTCAGATGTTCTATATCTTAAGCTAGCCCGTGGACATTGGGGTGGATCTCTTTGTGGACATTGTTGTTCCAACGAAGTTCTTTTAGTTAGCTTATTTCGGATTAAGGGTAATTCCAATGGCGTATTAGGAAACCTGATAGGACGGTCGGAGTAGGAACAATCGTAAAGTTTTTTATTCCAACATTAGAAATTTACCATTACTCTTATTAAAAACTTACTTTTTTAAAAACATAGAGGTACCTTGAAGGGCTGCATATCCGAATCTTGCAAGGTCTCTTGCTTCCTCCGATTGATCATTAAATGCTGCTACATATCTCGCTGGATTATCGCTCTCCAGATAAAGACCTGTATGTTGATTTCATACATGAAGATTTTTTGTAGATACGAATTTAATTATAATGATTAATCAGAAATGATTCACGCCATGAATTAATGAATTTTCTTTAAGCGCTTACCCATTGAATATAATTTAGGTTCTTGGACATAATAAAGATCATGCATTGCTTGTAATCCAAACTTCGCGGCTTCTAGTAAAGCGTCTTCCTCAGATTCCCATTTTTGTTCATCGGTATGACTATCCAGAGTTTGATTATCGGTTTTCGATTTAACATTCTGTGTTTCCGTATTAATCAGTCGAATCGAGATATTGTCCGATTTTTTAGAATGTATTTTCATCATCAAAATGCCACTGACGTTAGAATATTTATTTGTTTGAACATCATTATTCCGTTTTTGAAAAAACTTCACTTGTTGTGAGTTATTATTTTTTGAATTATTCAACGATTCCGAAATTTTGACGCTCGTGTTATTCAGCGATCCAGTCAAAAATTCCTGTTTAAGTCTATCTTTCATCTTTCTGACTTTTTTATCTTCTATTTCGCTTGTTGTTATTTCTGTTACTTTGGAGATTTCAGAAATACGCGATGCATTCAAAAATTTATGTCGAATTCCATCTCCTGTCTGATTCGTTTCTTTCATAAGAATGTACATAAATTTATAGGGATTTCTCGGCTGTAACACATCCGCTACCTCTTGTGTCTTTCTCCTTAGCAATTTCGGTATGTATTTCAAATGCGCCGTTTCGCCAGAATACGGATCACTTGTGTTATTTTCTTGAATTTCCGATATTAAAGGGTGTTTATAATCTAACGAAATGTTTATTTGCTTTCCCAGAGCGTCCATTGATGTAAAAAACGATTGCTCATGTTCGCCAGAAATTCTTACCTCATGATTTGACGTTTGACTCTTAGCGTAGCTTTTTGTTTTATCGTTCGCTTCCCTCGATTTCGATAATGCGCAGGAGAGGGAAGAAACGATTAAGCTACAATTAAAATAACAATGTTAATTATAATAATTGTACATTATATGCAAATACAATGTGAAATTTGTAACGCATGCTTGTGTTTCGTAAAAAGAATATTAAGTATAAAATTTACATTCTTGCTAATGTCTAGTAATCTAAATAATAATTACAAATATCTTGAAAAGGCAGACGTTTAGTATTATGCCTTTTTTAAAGCGATATGATATTTCGATAGCAATCTAACTTTCACTGATGTATGCGAGTTCTGATATCGATCGTTCAAAATATAACATTCAAATAACATTTATGTCACTGTTTTATCTATTTATGACATTGATCTCATCGTGAACTAATCTACATGATCGGACATGAGTTTTTTATTCAAACTTACAATAAAACGTACATAGGTACCGTTTATCTCAATAAATGTTTTTCTCTTTTTACATTCTCCCATATCAGAGTATTTAAGTAAATATTTAAAGATTTGTCATCACAAAATATATAAATTGAATATAAATTGAATTTGACAATATTGTGATTTATAGAGAGGGCTAAACTGTTACTTTTAACTAAATAGTTATAATAGTAATATAACTATATTACTTCAAAATCATATTACAGTATTTCCTTATTTAAATAAATAATTAAGTAAACAGTTATTCCGTTAAATGATTACTAATAGTTTATCATAACATTATTAGAAAATAATTTAATTAATTATCAGTTTAACTAATTAAGTGCTTATTATGTAATTATTCAATCGGAATATTAATTGCATTCTAAAAAAACTAAAAAAATTTTGCAACTATTAAAAGATTATCGTCTACGATTAGATTCTTTTAGAGTTTTGATAGCAATATTAATCAGTTAAATCCAAAAAGATTTATCGATTAGGAACAATAATCGTTAAACGTTTAATAATACTGTAAAAAAATTTGATCTTTTTGCCACACGAGTATGAATAATGTTTAACATACTTTTGCATGTTGAATACAAATCCATGAACAAGAATCCATACAACACACTAATGTTGAATCAATGTGTCAGAATTTGAATTGCACACAACGCGAAATGTAAAATCTCAATGTTGAAGAGACGTTGCATGTCCGTTGAATTGTAACGTCTGTGAGATAAAAAAATTGTTCGCTTATTAATTCAGTTTTATTATAAAAATAAGTATTACTGATTAACAATATATTCCAGACACACATGACAAAATTATAACTAAAAAAAAAAACACTTTTTCCCTCATTTGGGAATTAATTTCTTTATTTTTCTAAGCGGTCACCCATCCCAAAACCTCTACTGAACTTCTGCAATCGTACGGAAACTGCTACTTTGATGATTCAAGAATACTAAATGTTAGTGGTATATAATTGTGATGTATAGAAATGTAAAAAGAGCCATAAGTGGCGCATCGGACCGGACAAACAATATTACACGCGCGAGCATTCTGTACGCGCGACCGATTTCTAAATATATATCGTTTAGAAATTAGATTCATTAAAAGATTAATATAAGTGATTTAAATTTTCTATTTACTTGACATTATACTTTTCATTTTTTATAAGTTAAAATAGATTTTGATATACAAGGTCATTCAGAATAAACATTTGTTCTAAAAGTGTCACGTTCACATACTTCTATAAATAGACTACCTTCTATAAATAGACTGATTTTGCTTCCATTTGAAGACAGTGGTAGGCAGCACCATATTTGTATTCACTCAAATGATAACGTTAGTGCTTTCACATAAATTCACGCAATACTCACTGATAGGATATATACATGTATGGAAATTAAAACTACACACGCATGTATATACAACGGCATTTTCTCTCTCACACACACACACACACACACACACACACACACACACACACACACACACACACACACACACACACACACACACACACACACACACACACACACACACACAAACACACACACACACACCCA
>Ga0157363_1003492_pt1 | contig 14216 bp, 8 predicted proteins | sample AttsexASBM1_FD_111477 | JGI IMG/M metagenome (GOLD analysis project Ga0157363, IMG submission 111477) | Fungus gardens microbial communities from leaf cutter ant in Ribeirão Preto, State of São Paulo, Brazil - Atta sexdens ASBM1 | ecosystem: Host-associated > Fungi > Mycelium > Unclassified ...
ATTAATGAGCGATTGCGACATTTTTTATATCGATCTCTCGATTACGGTATTCAGATAATTTTTTTTTGCCGAGATTATAATTTTCAAACATCTAAGAAGTGTCGTTTATTTCCAATTCATCAGCAATTAAATTTATGAATCCCATATTTTATCCTGCAATTACCAATTCCTTTTTATTCAAGAAATATACGAGTTAAGAAAAAAGATAATGGCGAGTTTTTGCAAAATTTCATTACTCGTATATTTCTTTTAATAGACAATTTCCACTTCAAATTTTATGTATCGAGTATAGCATCTCGGCATTAGACGATTCAAAGAAAAACGAGGAAGTCTAACATATTGTACGTAACGGCATCGATCGTAATGAAGATGCGCAGAATAAATCCTTCTGGACGGACCGTAACACTGCACGCCATAGCGGATGTGCAGCTTTGAATTTCTAATATCCATCCAGCTTAGGCGTGCGCGCGCGTACCAGAGAGCAGCCGTACTCTCTTCGTTGAAGATACGAAAAAAATAAAGGGATAGCCATGTAGTCGCGCACCGGTTCCATGCATCAGGTTGTCTTTTCTGGGAACGAACGAGCGATATATATATATATATATATATATATATATATATATACACACGCGCATAATTTGTTTCGATACCCGGCGAGTCGAGAACATAGGGCGTGGGCGATCTCAGAACAGGCCTCGAAGCGACGTGCCGCGACATAGGTGATATTGGCTAGTTGCCGTCGATGAGCTGCCGCACCGCGGCTACGGTTGCGGTTGCAGGACCGAGGTCTTCCAGATGAAACGAGCCAACGTCGTCACCGCCACCGCCACCGATCGACCGAGCAGTGATCGGTCAGGAAACGCTTCGTCGAGAAATTGATTTGTCATTACCCCACCTATAGAGCAAAGTAGCACCATGAATATTGTGCCCTAGTACTTGTACATGTATAAGCGAAGCGTACTGTTAGAAAGTGCACTGCTGAAGATACTGAGAGATTTTTAAAAGCTTTGTCCTAAGGGCATACATGCGTTACGCGCCTCACACATGCTATGTATGTATGTGGATGTGAAGGAGGAAAATGCACGTACGCGGTCGCTCTTTCCACCTATCTTCACATGGGACAAGCAGTTTGCCTACGAAGCACGTGATAAATCGATGCCATTGAGGCTTGATGCGGGAACGGAATAAGAATATACCAGGGGGAGGCTCAGATTATCCTCGGAGATTCCTTTTAGAAAGAAGGTAGGACTTGCCTGCTCTTTCGCGTTCTCCCAGGAAAACGCACTTCGGGAAGTGGAGTTTCATCGGGATTATCGCGCGCACACGAAGGGTTCATTATACTCCAACACGCTCGCTACTTCGCCCGCACGTACTCAGCGTTGTTGAGTCTCGCGTAAATTCCTGCACCATCTCGCATTCATCGCGTGCGTGTCACCGTGAGGACGAAGGGGAATTTATTTAGTGTACATAAAGTCCTATGATGACAATGCGCGAGACGATGAGACGTGCAGCACTGCAGAAAGCAGATGTTAAACTAAAAACACGCCATAGATGGAATTGATAGACAACGCTGGAAATTAAGTCTTCCGTTCTAAGAAGGAGTTTAGCCACACGGCCTCGTTCTTTGCGTGAGGAGTGACACGCTTATATAGTTGCACTCGGTGGGAAATTTTATTAAAACGGCTTTCATAACTCTTCGTGATTCCTTCGTGAAAAAGCTAAAGTCATTATTCGCAATTTTATATGAACGATCGTATACTCTAGCTTCCAAACCGGAAGTTTCAGACGCGACGGTCTTCGCAACTAACCAAGGCTCAACGCGAGACGTGGACATTAATCCTCCTTGATTCCTAACGAGCCTAGTAGTCAGAGGAAATAAGGGACAGTTTCTTCAAAGCCCCGCTACGGTATAGATGCCGATAAGCGCCGCTAGAATATCACGCATAACTCTGTAATGAAGCATCGGCGGCGGGCGGTCGCGACAGTAAAAATGTTTGTACCGTGCGGCGCACCATTAATAGACGTATTTATTCTATTTTCTTCTAAACATGCCACTATAGACGCGACGTGTCCTCACGACGTGCGTTCTTAATGCTCAGATAAATCTGACGACACGTCAGAGATAAGATCTCCGACGTAAGGGCGCGAGGTGACAGGGGTGAACTATGTGAATTTTTGCCTGGCGCACCTTGGACGTCGTGTCCGCGTTTTCTCCTCTTCTATTCCCGGTTAAAGCTTATCACCGAGGACACCGTGTTTGCTAGCACCGGAACTGATGAGGTCTTTAGCTGCCGCTCTTGGTTGATGGATGGAGGGGTTTATGTTGCGCCTGTAAACCTTCCCTTTCATAAAGATCCATAAGCAGGATTACAAACAGACTCAATTAGGCCGCAACACCTCGCGAGACAGAGCGAGGCGCGAGAAAGCCCGTAAGCGATTACTTTCTTTACGGCGCGGCGCGCCGGAATATCGCTTTTTGTTCAGAAGTGACGGAAGCCGGAGAAAGAAGAGAAAGAGAGAGAGAGAGAGAGAGAGAGAAAGAGAGAGAGAGAGAGGGAGGAAGATAAAGTACAAGAACGAAAACGAAAGATAAAGAGGAAAGAAGCAAGAAAAGCTTTTTGTTCCGATGTCTCATTGCAGCAGAGATTAAACGAGGGGTAAGAGAGGATAGAGAGGTCGGCGAAAAGTCGGTTGAAAATGGACGATCACGACTTGCATTTATAAGCTGCAACGTAACACGGCCATTAATCGCTTTTCACCTGTCGTAAAGTTACTGGCTACCGGCGAGGTAATTTATCGAGAACGCCAGTAAACGTGTAATTACTCATAAACAGCAGCTTTGTGACGAGCTACGAAGGTACTGTGCTCGCGGCATAAGCCGTATGTACGTTCGCACGTTTGACAGGCGTCAAAAATCTATCCGGACATGTGCGAACCGAAACCGTTTGAGCGAGCCGACCAATCGATAATGAACAAGAATTACTTTGCAAGTGCCAGCAACGAGCGTTACGCGGCCCACGTAGCTGGAATCTTGTGTCTAGTTGGCTCGTCACTGCTATGAAAGTACGTAGGAGAGGATAAAAGCTACTTTACGCTAAAACATCCAGAGCTTACGGCCTATCTAGAGAAACCACTATCCATTGTGCATTTATATATAAGCGCATAAACGCTTCCTTTTAAAGAACGATGAAAACCTGATATGGCATAACTCGCTTTTCTTATATCTCGGTGCAGTCAGATAGAATCTTAGCATATCATTAATATCTCAATTTAATATTGATTTAACGCTTAATTAATATTCATTGAAGAGATTATATTAAGTGTATGTATATCTTGATTAATCTGTGAATAAAGCCTGTTTTTCGTATTGCGTTTTACTTGGGAATACTTGAAAGCATTATAAACAAACATGTTGGTATGCACTCAGAGAGAGAGAGAGAGAGGGGGGGGAGGGAGAGGAGGAGGGGAGAGAGAGAGAGCGCGCGAGAGAGAGAGAGAGAGAGAGATTCCTTTTGCGAAATATTTGTGAGCTCTTTACTACCGCAAATTTCTTGATTCCGTGGCTTTGCACAATTACACACGTAAAACACGCTGTTCACCTCCACTACGCAAATACGGCCATTTAACGTTACATCGAAAACATCTATACAAAAACGAGAATCGTTGGGACACTGCAGCGAATCAATATTGTAGTCCGAGCGTCACAATGGGAGCGACAAGTACACAGTATCTGACGGTTCACTATGTATCAGTAGATTGATGGAACAGAGAAATTGACAGTTAGATGAAATTTAATGATTTTATAAACACTACCTTTTTGAAAGGCTTTGGTAACAAACATTGTTTTCCGATGAAACAAGTAATTATCGGTTGAATCCAGTTTTGTATTTCGTGCAAACAGGTGTGACGAGGAAAACGTTGAATTTTTAAAAAGGGGCTTGGGAGAGAGTTTGGAACCAGAACTTTTTTTATTACGCTTTTACGATTCGTTATAATAAATTGGTATACAACTGATTCGTAAAATTACTCCTATTTGCAATCATGTATACATAAATCAGTGAATAAATCGAAATGACAAATATAACATAACTATATGAAGCATAAGCATGTTATTTATTCATTTTATTTAAAAAAAAATCGGAATAGGGTGATATAAATATCTAAGGTTAAAAAGGAGACTGATATATTTGTGGATTAACTGGTTCTCTCAGAGATATCTTAGAAAATATAAACATCTCGCAAACAGGATTGCTTAAATATAGAGATACCACTTATGATACTGATAACCGATAAGCAGTCATTGGAGTGCATTAATAGCATGCCGCTGCACACACCCTCTGACATCTCATTGCATCTATCGTCCCTCCAGTGGTTAATCGCTGTATCTATTCCATTGCTTGACAACCAGAAGCAGGGCGAATATAGCGTCCGTCAGCAGTTTAATACCCTGTTTGGGTTATCCGAAATAGATAAATGCCACGTTCACACAAGCTCTTAAATTTCACTTTATTGTCAGTTACATATATGCGCATTCGATAAGACTCATTACATAGTTACCATAAAGTGCAAAATATGCGAAAATTGGATTTCGGTTGATAATCTAACCATTTAATTTGAATTTATTGTAATAATTTATCGATAAGCAATCGCTTTGCGATTTGATTGATTTGGTGTCTGTCCCTTTAATGATTTTTTTACACAGTGATGAGTAAAAGTAGTTAATTTCACTTCATTGAATATAAATTTTTCATAAAGTATTAAATATTATTTAATAACAGCATTCGTTATACGGTTGTATATTACATATTTACATAATAAAATTGACGGTTATCGAAAACAAGAACATATAAATTGATTCTATACTGTGCTCGATATGTGATAAATAAACAAATTGCAACGCGAAAAAATATAACAATATACTGACATATTGAAGTGGAATTTTCGAATGAATACACAAAATTTTCTTCTAAAAAAAAAATAAATTTTTTTTTATAGAATGCAATATTACTTATTGATAAAATGCATGACGAAAATTATTTAAAAAATTTGATACGCAGAATATTATCGTGTCATATTGTTACAAAACGAGTCTTTCTAACAAAGATCACTTTTAAGACTTAGTAGCGACTCTGCTATGTTCCAACGTTATACTTACTAGAAAAGGAGCATATTTATGAAATAGGAATGCAGCCTTTCATATAATGTAAAATATGTATTATTTTTATCTAAGAAAATTTCATTTTGCCGTTTCAAAACTTCCTAGTATTAAATTCACAATATTAAGAATTATAAATTATGATAAAATCGTAATTATATATAATCAATTTAAAAAATAGTGTTATATCATCACGTAGCATAAGGAGTTTGGCTTCCGGCATTTGAAATGACATAATTCTGACTATACCAACTACATAATTTTCAGAACATCTAGTAAACGATTAGACGAGGAAGAGCAAAATCTAAAACAAATCATTGTCAATCATTTACTTATCCTCCCAACACCCACAAGAAACGTAACGGGTATCAGCTAATTTAACTTCGCCGTATATTTTATGCTGATTAGAAACATGAGATATAATCCATTTCACATGGCTGATTGTAATATTAAATCTTAGAACGCTGAATTACCTTATTATCCTTACCAAATAAATCTTGATTTTAAGATGACATTAAGATATTGTAGTGTATAAGATATGACTGAACTCGTTTTGTTGCGTGCAATAACGATCAGGATGAATATAATATGGGAAATTGATGTATACTGGAAGCCGACTACGAACTTCCCGGACTTTGAAAAATCCAGCTTTGCAAATTTTTCGTTTACATGTACGTATTTTTTTACTGGATTATCCATTTTTTATTTGAGATATCGGTTTACCGCGATCTATACGTACATTCGTTAAATAACGTTTCGAAAATTTTTGAAAAACCAAAATTTATTTGTGTATAGGATGCTACAAAAGTTGTTTTATATATCGTTTTATCATTTTCTCTGGAAAGAAAAATTTATGTATATCAAGCTTGTGAAGATTCACCAAATCTCTAAACGCACATTCTATAATCTCAGCAGATATATCTCTCGTATGCGAGCACAGGAGGAATTTATGCATGTAGACACCAACGTGTAATACTTGGCGCGCATGCTCGTCACGCGTTGTGCCACACTTACCCGCTTCCCAATTTACAGTTCGTACCCTGAGGGGCCCGCGTCGCAAATATGTTAATCCCACCGCAAAATAACTAAACGAGTTCGTCCAGGGTCCACTGATTGCAACAAGAGAATTCGCCGGGTACAGGTACGCGAGAACCCGTGATCCGTTAAACAAGACATGCCGCATGAAAGATGACCAGCACCGTGTTGTGCAAAATCATCGCCCTGGGTATTCACTGAATATCATTTCCTATATGTATATTCAGTAGAAATCGGAATTGATGAGATTTAATATGGAGAAAATTAAACCGCGTTATGTAGTTCTTATCCACGATACTAATTCATTCAATTCAAGTGATCCAGATTAATTCGAAATGGATTTTACATAAACGCGTGTTTAATAGCCACAATTCATGAAATAACTCATAGTTAAATTCTAATCAGAAAATAACTGGAATATTTAATACGATGTGGTTAATATCTAGTGGTGAGTTGCCTATTTAAAACGAATAAAAATAACTTATATATATATATATATATATATATATATATATAAATTTATATATATATATAAAATGATTATGTAGAAATATGTAAGAAATAATATACTTTTTATAGTTAAATTATCTTCTTTTCGTAGTAATAATTCTTTTAGTATATCTAGTATTTACATATTGCCTATTTAAAAAGATAATGTTTATATTTTCACTTACAAAGCAAACTTCAAAAATAAATTTCAGAGTTTTGAATTAAAAATCAATATTTACATGAATGGTAATTTGCTATTCTCTGGATAAAATCTAAAAAGAGAGAGAAAAATAGAAAAATTCCTATTTGAAACTGCCATTATAGATATCCTAACAGATCGCGACTTCGATAATCCGGTTGTCCCACTTCCTCCTTACTCATTCATCCAGTCTCGGGCAGTTCTTGGACTATTAACCGGACCACTAAGCGAGTTAGTAACTGGATTACAATAAGTTACGGGATTAACGATGACGACCGGCGAATTACAGAGATCGCGAATCAACGGCTGCAATGGCAGCGACGTCGTGCTGCGAAAAAACTTTCGAGCAGGTTACCAGAAATGAGAATCGCGCAGACAACGATCGCAGCGCAGGTTGGGTTTAAATGCGGTACGATATAGCGTTTTACGTGACTTAATGTAGCGCAAAGTAGCTTCGAAATTTACGACATCTATTTTAATGTGCTTTAATGCGGCACATTCGTACGATTTAAAAAAACAGAATCATATCTGTTGACGGCGAATTATGAAATCGTCTCTCGCTGCCGGAAATAACGTCAGCCCGAGATTCCGCAGTCTAACTTGTATCGCGATATCATGCGTTTCGCGCAACAATTCCACGTTTGCTGGCTAATTACAATATCGTTCTAGGAGCGAAACAGAGACTAACAGTGGCGGTATGAATTGTGGCGAGAAAGTGAAATCAGAGTATTTTCAAATTCGATTTGAGTACAAATTCTTTGAAATCGAGCAAAACTTCTAATAAAAAATTTCTTCAAGCTCCGAAAGTAAATTGAACATAAGAGTAAGCGATAAAAGAATCATAATATTATCTTTCGCGAAAATTTTTTCATTTCAAAGAAATGAATCGAAGATTCAAGCATCATTTAGTAGAAGAACATTGAGTCAGGATACAGCTTTATAAAGCTCTTTATTGAAAGCTTTAAACTCTTTTGAGACATAACTTTCTCAAGCGTGCACGCGTGTAAACTAAGTTGAAGTAGTAGTCTTCAATTATACACCAAAAAGAGAAATATGCTAATTGTGGGTTGAATCTTAATGGGTATTCATTAGTAGTTCGTCGCTGTAATAATTTGCCCGTCCTGTAATGCTGCATTCTTCAGGCGAACTCACTAATATGAATCTTCAAGTATGATAATCGACGGTGAGATAGTGCTGTTCAATTACACTATCGAAATGAGATAATCAGTGTATTCCGGTTAAGTAAATGTCCTCCTGGTAGTTCCTTTCTGAGAACGTGCGTTTAATTGGAATACTCAGTTGTTTTCTAAGTGTAGATCTTATTAACATATTCGACGCATTGCAAAGGATGGGAATTACTTATACATTTCCTCTCTCACAGCGCTTGTGTCTCACTAATATGAACACGAATTGTGTTATCAAGAATTACGCAAATTATTTTACCATCGATATTTATACATTTTATACATAGGAAATGAACGTAAATAAATGAAATATCAAAGTTTATTTAGAAGATTATGTTTTCTACATTTAATGGAATAAAAATGTAATAAATTAATTTTTTCTTGTGTCTTATTGATTTCAAGATAAATCTTTCACTTATTATATTAATTGTTTCAACGTTCATATAAGGTGATAAAATCAATACTAAAAACCATATATTTAAAGTAAAAGAAATTTTTGCATTCCCTTAAAAAAACTTAAAATATTACACGATAAATTAAAAACCAATAATTTCTTTTCATTATAATTGTTGCAGATTCCTACGAACTATATTGTGTAAAGTGACAAATTTATTATTCATAGAGATAATGTTTTATATAATAATATTTCACGAAAAAATAGTATAATGACATAGCTAAATAAAATATAAATTACCGCATGCTGTCGGCAAATAAATAAAAGAGTTGATTTATTAAAAACGAGTTGTCATCGCACGTGAATCATTGCACGAGTGCACTATCGTGTGCAAATTAGCATGCATGCCGTATTTGTATTCACAAGTATGAATATGATTATAACATCTCGTTTTTAGCACAGTAGCGCTGATAATAATGAATGGGCAATGGCATAGTTGAAATTTTAGATCGCCCAGTCGATGAATAAAAGAGCATTGCAGCTTTACCATCAAGTACGCCATTATACGCTCATCATACGCATGTTGATATGTCGTATGCAATCTTACTACGTCATAAAGCTAAAGCTAAACCGCTACTTCAAACCGCGTCATTTAATAGTAATAAAGTTAGTAAGACGTCCACCTACATAGTGACTATTAAGTCGAAGCGCGATTCTAATTCCACTTGCGTTCTTTCGTGTTATATCTGCAGTATTGAGAAAAATATGAAAATAGTATGAAGACGGAAGTAATTATTGTACAGAATATTTTGATTTATTATTCGGAGCGTCATCTGCGCCACTTCACATTAATTCGACAAATTTAACACGCACATTATTAATTAGCTTTTTTAATAACGACGAATATTATATTATACATATCCCATAAAAATATCGTTAGAAAAATTTTATTTAAATTATCTGAAAAGATATCTACTGAATCTGTTCAACTTGACGTTTATTAATATAATTTTCTGTTGATAACGAATTCATACTCATTTGATTATATTAAATAAAATAAAACGTTTTATATTGAACACATAAATTCGAGTTTTTAAAAAAATTTGTGAGATTACAAATGGTGGTGTCCGATTCGGTGAGTTTTGAGTTTTCGCGCGAGGTCAGAAATCTGAATGATACGTCCTGCGGAACCGCGGAAGCGTGGAGCTGGTGAACGTACTTGAAATCACACGGTAGATAGTCCGAATCGCAGGGCCCCGTACCTTCCTCCTTCTGTATCCCTTTCCCCACCCTTTCGCCATGGCCACCTCCACCATCATCGGCTTCTTGCTTCTACCCCCCCTCCCTCCTCCACCGGGGGCGTCCCGTCGCACTAATAATTCGTGAGTACATTGCGGTGATGTTGAGCATTCCACCTGCCAACAGCAACCGGGTATATTCCCCCACCTGGTGGTACCGGCAGGAAAAGTGGCCGCACGCCTTGCAATCCCAGCATTTCTGTGTTGGTTGTGGCCGTGAACGGGGCTCAAGTCCAAGGACACGCGGGAGCGAGAGAGAGCGCTTCTTCGAGTGCTTAGGAGAGAGACTTCCCTGCGTACGAGGCCCGCCGCGTTCTACCGCAGATTTTACCCTGGTTTCTACCGGCGCGGCTTGCCACCGCAACCGTCCAGGTACGTGATCCGACGAAAAGCCATCTACGGATAGCAGTACGACTTGCGCGCTGGGCCCCCTTCTGAGGTGTGCGGAATGATAAACAGTGTTGTACCGAGCGGCTCGTATATCAGTGAAATCGTAAAGTTCGACACGGTTCTCTACAACGAACGAGTCTCGGAGATGGACGAGATTCTACCGGATGCCGAGTCTGATCGTTTTCCTGTCATTCGGAACGGGTTATGAAGTAGACGTCGCCGAGATATCCGCTCGGTGGGACGCTGTTACGGGGACCAGGGCGACGTAGCGCGAATAAAAATGGGCGACAATCTATCATGCGCGTCATCTTCGTGCAAGGAGCAGGATCGGATAGTGAACTTCTTCAATATATACCGCTTAGAGGTCTTCCTCCTGTCGCAAAATCGGACTGCAGCGACTCCGGAAATTCGAGATTGGGGATGATCAGATTGTCGACCTGGACAAGCCGGAGATAAAGGGAAAAAAATACAAAATCGCATCCCCCTTGTCGACTGCGCACATCTCTTTTTCCAATTAAACCCAAAATTCCGCTTGTCCCTGGGCCGATCGGGCTCGAGTTTTTCCATTTCGCGTTTTCACGTCTCGCCGGGTGCTGGACGACGTGCACGCCCCAATCCATTGACGATGCGCACTGTATTCCCGATGAAATCGATAAAGTCCCATCCACGGCAATAGTTATAGCCTCGCGCGGCTACGTACAGTGGATCGCGGAAAAACAATTTTCCGTCTCGGTGGTTTCGCGCACTCGAGAGAAATTCCGATCTTCCGCCCTCGATGGCGATCTGGAATAATAATTAATCGAATCAGCGTGCAAATGTCGTTGCGTAATCGCAGTCGTGCAGAGCGGGTTGGTGGCGTCAGCCGTGCTACGACGTCCTACAATTTTCTCTTCCTCGACATTATGGAAAAATGAAACGAAATTATGATGCCGCTTTCATAAGGCCTCTTCCGCAACCGTAGGATTACGGTAGAAACGCGGTTTTCAGTGAGGTTAACTTCTGACATAATTGAATCGAAGATTGCTTCTGGAATTCCTTTCAACGTGAAACGTTAAGAAGGCGAAAGGATGCTTATAATGTCTCGTCATTCTTTTTTTTTTACATACAAAAAGAAGATTCATAGTATCGATCGAGCTGTGCGTGATGTATAATTGATGAACGAACAGAGATAGCAACAAGTTTTATATATAGCCTTTCGATTATGAACATCTAAAATTCTGCGCGAGTAGAAATGGTATTGCATAAAGAAGTTAACGGTTTTTACTAGTAGCGTAATCTTACCTGCACCAATAGAAATTCCAACCCGCTTAATGAGGGTCGTAATAGGACGATCTTTCGAATCAACAGCTTGTATGTGATAAGTGCGTCTATCACTGCACGTTTGATTAAAGATCAGATAGAATTCTTGTCAATATTTTTCTTCGCAGCATCTTTCAAAATCAAAATGAAGGAAATAGAAATGTGCACGAGTGTAATATTTTACATCGATAAGTCGCAACATTTTTCTCTTGTGGTGCGATTTATTTTAGTATTTGAAACATCTATAGGGATATCTACGTTGTTCATTGTGAAAACACACTTGAGTCTCATCACCAGAATGTCATATTAATAAAATAACGTTTAAAAAACGCAGTGCGCAGACTAGTATTGCTATATGGTGCAAAAAGTACCGAACTAAAAATCGTGTAATAAACGACTGGCAATGTATGAAAATATGTGTATGCTATTGTATACGCTAACACGGATATTATTCAATATCGTTTATTATACGTTAAATTCTGATCGTTATAATACATTTGCTTGGATTCTTTTGTGGATTCTGACAAATTGCTTTTCATTTTAACTCATAAATTCTGGTAAAAATGCGAATGCTTTCGTTTTCTATGTATTTTCCAAGAATAACAAACTAGCTATTAATCTTTACATTAATTGAAATTTATATTCAATTTTTACATGCAAAAAATGAATTTGTCGAGGTCTCTAACAATTTAAGTAAATACAGATCTGAAAATAATTTTGTTGACCGTCAAAATAATTATGTAGGAAACTCAAGCATAATGAGCAATGCTTGAGTTTCCTAAAGTTTGAAAAAAGTTTCGACATCTTTGTAGTCAGTTTAACTGTTCTACATTATTATTTTGATGATTTAACAAAATTATTTTCAGATCTGTATCGAATTAAATTTGTAAATGTTTCAGCAAAATCTATCCTTTTCTGTATGTAGTATAACAAGGATAGCAAATTAAAATAAAGTTGAAATCAAAATGTGTTAGTAAATTCGATCGGAGCGCTATAAATGGTGCGAGAAAAACCTTACATGACGTCTTACGTATGACTATAATTGCTCAGTCTTTACGAACAAGGAAATTTATGATAATGCGATTCCCATGTTTAGATGATACAAAACTGAGAGCACATATTTCACTAAGCTATACAGTGTTGTATTCCGCTAGATTAGTAGCTGACGTTAACATATAACCTCTTTGATCAGATATTCCAGAATTATATTCCAATATTTATAGCCTCATATATATCGATCATGTGATTGACGAAGTATATGATTATAATTTAAGAGCGTGCCCAGACGCCCTGTTGTTCATCGCGTTTTGGAGCAATGTTTCGCATCGAAGAACGTTATATATACTATGCCGGGTGGTGCAACAGTATTCAATTCTTACTTGCACCCAGGCATTCGCGGGAAAATCGGTTCCTGTAATTACCTTAATGAATGGCAACAAAGGCAGAAGAGGCTTGTACCAAGCGATATTATGTTCTCTGCGCAGTGTTCTCCTTCGCGCAGTATACTCTCCCCCTTATTCCATCCCACCTCTCTCTTCTCTCACACCATCTTCCTCTCTCCGCTCTATCTCAAGACGCTGAGACCGTTTCCTTCGCCATTACATTGTGGCGAACTGTTCGACTAACTTTGAAATAATTAGTGCGGATAATGAAGTTCGGCTGCACAATGGCCTCGGCAGCGAAGGGTAATGAGATTCGCCCTACCCGCGTACTGACGTTTCGGTGCGATATTGATTACTTAAAACGCTTCGATAGTCTTACCAGGATAAATGAGCGAATCGGATTTCGATGAGCAGTTGTTGAATCAGGGCAACTTGGAATTATTGATGCATGCGACATTGGAAGATGGAATTGCTCTCGGTATGTCGCGGCAAATAAATGACACATTTTATTTCTCTTCTCATCGATACTAATTTATAACTGTATCTATTATTATAGCAATCTGCACATTGTACGTAAGTTTGATTATCGTAGTTTTCAGTATACAAAGATATACCGTCATATGCTTCACGACTAACTTTCCTTGATGAATTTACAAAGTGTCCCAGACTATTAACACAAGATTGATGAATAATCTTTAATAAAACGTCGTAAATTAGGCGATTAGCGCGTATTAAGTAATAACTCTTCGACAGATAAATAATCGATAGTGTATTAACTCTGTTATTCTTCTTTTATAGTCTTCGATTATATCGATCACTTAGTAATGTAATAATACTAAGCTAATCTTTAGACCCAAGGTAAATGCAACGGCCTTGACCGAGAAGAAAAATCATAATGCACTCAGACTAATATCGCTCTAATTCCGTAACCAATCGAGCATGGATAGGAAGCTAATCTCGATAAATACTTTAAGTGAATCTTAGTTTACTTTTTTTCATGCCATCAGCAGTTATCGATATGGTACATCGTTATAAAGAAGTTTGCCGTAATGTTTAATAAGCCGTGTTACGCAACCATTTTCTCTGCTGTCGGCGTGAAAGAGAGAGATTTCGTTTCTTTAGGATACTCGCCCTCGATTGCCTCGGTGCGACACGCACGAATTTTCTCATCCGTGACTGAGCAATAAATCATCACCGGGAAAACTGAGCACATCGCACACGTTACGGTTTTGACGTTAATCGAACGAACGATGAAATATTAACGAGTGAATAATTTCAACGCGACGTTTCGTCGCGACAGCAAGTCGTCGATAAGTCTGACGTCACAAGAGGATTAACGCGGCGCACGTAACAAGCCACAAGCAACCGCTAATGACATTACTTTCTTCAAT
>Ga0157363_1003493_pt1 | contig 14213 bp, 3 predicted proteins | sample AttsexASBM1_FD_111477 | JGI IMG/M metagenome (GOLD analysis project Ga0157363, IMG submission 111477) | Fungus gardens microbial communities from leaf cutter ant in Ribeirão Preto, State of São Paulo, Brazil - Atta sexdens ASBM1 | ecosystem: Host-associated > Fungi > Mycelium > Unclassified ...
ACTGAAAAGGAGCTTGCAGAACAGCTTGGCGTTACGCAGCAAGCCATTTCCGTACGATTACATACGAATAAAGATTGAATTTTACAAAAAAAAGCTCAGAACTTTTTTGTACATCTAATATTTTATTTATACTAACGTTCTACTCTTAAGAATTTTATCTCAAGTCAAGTCGAATATTCTATACATAATGTCTACATATATATAGTATATATATATATATATATATCTTCTTGTATTTTGTTATTTATAACATAAAAATTGTATTTATCATGGTTTGACCTCAGAAAAATTGGAATTGAATATTCGTTAGAAAATTATTCAAAACTCCGAATTATTAACTATTAATCAAGTGCTCGTAACACAATTAATTTATTAATTAGAGAATTTATTTTTGCCAAAGTTTCGTGACATGATTGACGTCTGTTGAAGTAAGCTACTCACAATTTTTGAAAATTATTTCTTCACTACATATTGTTACAATTTTACAATTTTATATATCAGATTCCGCTTCAGTCTTGGAAACTTGATAGTAACATGAATAGATCATCTAATCATCATTGATCGTTGATTATGGTATGTATAATTTGTTGAGAATGACTCCAAAGAGAGTGGAAACGTTCAAGAGTTCGTAATAAAGCTACACATCATCTATCAATTTGAAGTATTTGAATTAATACTTATGCGGGGGGCACTTATTCCTGCGCTGACTCTCATTAGCCTTAATTTTATTGTTATTTTTTATTTTAAAGTTTGAAAATCCGATTAAAATTATTTTTTGTTGTGTTTTGATGTTTTACCGATGAAAAGGAATATTGCTCCTTTTTGCACTTTTTCAAAATTCAATAGTCATCTTTTTTTATAGTCATCAGTAACAATTTTTTGTTCTTCTGAAATACAACTATCTTCTGCTTGATTATCGTCTTCATCTTCTTCGAGTATTTCGTCATTCGAGACAAATCAAGTAAGTTTGATTCCCAATAACTTTCAAAATCTAACATAGTATCAGTTTAAATACCAAATGACATTTCATTCATTGAAGATTCTATAATATCCTTTATAACATTCTGTAATTCAATTTCTTTATCGTTTACAGGTGTTCCTGGAATTTTTGAAATTTGGAAAGAAATACTAGTAATTAACTTATTGAGAATATTTGTAGGATTCACTAGTACTATTTTAACGATTTGCACTGTTAGACTTTGCACTTGAGTTATTGATTATTCTTGTTGATTATGCTTTATACTGAAATTATTACGATTCTTATGATTTATTATATATGTGTATATATATATATATATATATATATATATATATATATATATATAGATAGTAATTTATTATATATATATATATAGTAAATTAGTAATTAAATAATATCACTACACCACTTTTAAAGTAATATCACTTTTACACATTAAGCACGGTATCTAATATTACATGTACTTGATATAAAATTGATGCTGTTGACACGTTAATTAATTATATTAATTAAGCACGTACATCATAAGTGATATAAAATTGGCGCTGCTATAATGTGAATTAACTATATATATCAATCAAGCACTATATCATGTGGTAAGTAGATAGTAATAAGAGCGATAAGTATAACAAATAAAAGTGTTTTTTCTCTAGAATTTGATAATATAAATTTGATAATATAAATCTGTCTTATTTATAAATTATTAAGATGTTTATTTGTGTACATCTGATCGATACAATATTTTTACTGGGATTTTTTTTCATAAATGGTATCTCACAAATAAATCACGTATATCTCATTGATAAATGGCATATATTTTTACTATATATCATCAATAATATTTTAAAAAATAATCTTTTTTTAAAGTTTTAAAAGTTGTTACCAAAAACGGTTTGAAGAGTGAAATCAGTCTTCATATCTAAAGCGATATTTAGCTTTCTCCGCTATATCTCAAAAACTATTCAACATATAAAAAAATATTTTATATAAAAGTTTTACAATAAAATTTATCTATTTATTTATGTCAATGATATTTTTTTAGAATATTTATTTAAAAATTTTTTTCTGAAAATTTAAAAAAATTGCTTTTTAAAAATATTATTAACGCGAGTGAATACAGCTAATTTTATTGTAAAAAACTTTTATATAAAACTTTTATATAAAATTTTTTGATATCTCGAATAGTTTTCGAAATATAACGGAAAAAGCTAAATTCCACTTAACTCATAAGAAGTGATTTCATCCCTTTAAACCATTTTTTGGCCATAACTAATATTTTCTAAATTCATCTCTTTATGTAACTATAAGTACACAATGTCCCATTAAATTCAAAATTTGAGACCTCGTGAAGTTCCCTTGTAATTATTACTTTTAATTATCATAACAAATATGTTCAAATTCTGATAAATGAAATATAGATTCAAGCAATGTAAAAACATATAATTTATTATTCTTATCACTTTTATTATTCTTTTACTTAACATATTATTTTCAATTATGTATATCAAACAGCTCACAGCAATTATTACAAATTGATATAAAACTCATTTATTTACTGATAGAAAACAAAATAATATAATTTAAAAAATTGACACTTATGCTCTGTGATAAAGGTAAGTTCAGCAAGAGCATCTCTTTTCTGTTCTATCATTGATTTCATTATGACAATTTTGAACTGGGTCTTTAATATTTTCATTCATATTATCATCAACTTTCTATTCCTTCATTTATATATTCCTCAATATGTATTTGTATCTTCATGATGTATGCACATATTTGTGTATGCAGTCCAAATTGTCGCCATTAAATCTGTGCGGTACATATTTAAATATAATATTTAAGTCTTCTAAATCATTCCTTTAAGATAGCAAGTACTCTTTCAATAACTTATCTACTTTTTGATAAAGCTTCATTAACCCTTTGAAGCACGGTGGGAATCCAAATTCCCACCTCTTTATAATTTTTTATATTTCTCAAATAATTAAAATTTAATTTTGTTACAAATTTTTGCAGTTTTATTTCAATAAAATGTTCGTGAGAGTAGAGAAATGTATGTTTTCCGTTAATTTGTTTGATTGTTTATATTAACAAAGTATAAAAAATAGTGTATTTTTCAGAAAAAATTCATGTTTCAAAAAGTTACTTGATTAAAACGAAATTGAGTACTCGGGTTTTCTGATCGCTGATTACGAATCTGATCTCAGATTTTCAAAATTCAAAATGACGAATCTAATATAGCGGACAAAAAATTAAAAAATTTTGACTTCAGGTTCGTAATAAGCAACTCAAAAAATCTACTTGACTCCATTTTACAGCCCCAGAACTAATTTCCGTAATCAACGACCAGTTTGTTTATCTTTATTTCCAGTAGACTTTAATAGCGGACCAACTTGTTACAGTTATTCGAATATTTCAAAGGATAATCTGAAATGTCGTTGAAACTTTATATTTATAAAACTTGCTATATTTTCCATGTATCCAACAATACGATTATGCTTCTCTTTCAAATGTGTCTCAATTAAAACCATTTCACAATCTTCATCATCAGATTCTTCTTAATAATATATAATATACAATATAAAATAAATATATAAATAATATATATATAAATAATTTTCAGATATGTTAAGATTTTAAAACAGAAAAATATAAAGATTCTTTATAAAATGTTCTTGTTAATGACTGGTTTAAATTTTCTATTTATAAACAAAAAATGCATTATGATATTAGGGACATACATTAAAGCATTATACATACAATGATATAGACACAAAACACACACATGCGCGCAAGATATACATTTACGAAGATATTTTATAATATGCTGTATCTCTTTTTGCTAAGCGGTATTTGTGATTATCTAATATCCGATTTCCATGGAAAGAAAAAAATATAACCTTTCTATTTAATTAAAGCAGGAAAGTTCGTATTAAATTAATTTTATTTCTCTTTTCTACATTGAAAGAATATTTTGCTCAAGTATATAAAGATAGATAGAGATCTCAAAATAATTTTATTAAATTCTTAAAATAATATAATAATATAAATAATATAATAATATAAATAATCCAAACATGATAAACAATATTGCAAAAAGTTTTAACATTCTAGTAACTAGTTTGAGCGTCCTATAAACCTAATTATTTTGATAATGAAACAAAATTTTAGATCTGTATCTAACTAAAGATTTACATGTGCAAAACTTCTTTCCGTAATAAATATACAAAACCTACAATAATATGTTAATGCAGATGCTAATTTTAAATATTCGAATATTATATTCAACTCTGCTCTTAATAAAAATTTGACATTTTAATCTATATTTTGCGCATATGTCAATTGAAAATTAATTAATAAAAGTGTTCTATAATTAGAAAAGTTTTACCATAACATTTACCAGAAATCAGTGTATTTAATCACGCGTAATGCCTATCAGCTAAGTCAATTTTAATGATCTATAATAAGATTCTTGCAGTTTGTCGACGGTAGCCATCATATTTTCCCAAGAAATTTTTCCTATTTAGCCGCTATGCCGGAACATGTTCTCCTGATGAAACCTCGTTAAGAATAATGAGATTACTAATTGGTAATACTAATTCTTTCATATCACAAACATAATAACAGATTTTCGAAATTTAAATATTACTCAATGCACCGTACCTTGTTCCGTCAAGATCGAATCTCTCATTTCAAATACAAAATAATGTACATTGTTCTCTCGTTTTTGAGCAATCGTTAAAATCATAAAATTCTCTGCCGCAGAATCTGACGAGCTCTGCATTCAATCACGGTAGGATACACTCGGTTGCACAGATGGGTTACTGCTACTTCTGCATTACTGCCGTCCTCATTTGCATATTGAAGTAGTCGACGTACATAATACAAGTCGGCGGAAATCGAGACGAAGTGAAATTTCAATAAAGTGCGTGAAGAAAGCGCAAGTAAAACTGCGCTTCGAATGAGTACGTCAATGAGATTAATGTAATTTCCATTAATAATTCACATATAAAATAATTAGTAAAAATTACAGGAGAAAAATCTTTCTATGTTGAATTTTAACAGAAATTTTATGGCCTGTCGTCGCACGGTTTTGAATTATAACATTCAAACATTTTAATATATAAATAAAATGTGCGTCAAGTCATAGTATTTTATAAGTCGCACTTTACGATATGACTAATAACAATTACGTATTTGTTGTGATCGGCACATACTATCAATTTCTAATATCTTATCAGATTCTCATCATTTACAAATGAAAATTCACATCTCGTCATGTTAAAGTCAATGATTGATCGAATAAAATGAAAAGTTAACAATACAATAATGGATTTTCAAATAATAACACCTCTGCAAAACGGTAGATAACAAAAAGATTTTAAGGTAGTTCTTTAATAAAATGTCGAAAATTTGGAGTGCTTGGAGTGACCAGGATCCACAAAAATTATAAATATCTGCATAATTTGGATATAATAATTAAAACTATGTGTATATCTTAATAAAATAATATGATAATATATGATGTACACAGAGTGTTTCAGAAATAGTTGGCCAAACTTTAAGAGCATATTCCACTCATTGTAAGGATGAAAAAAAGTCATATAAACATGGGTTCAGAAATGCTTCTTTTTCAAGTTATAAACATTTCTTATTTAAATTACGTCGGACGGCATGCCTCGCTTCGACGTTTCATGAATTGTACTTTTATTCACCTTCTAAAGTAAATAAAGAGTTATTAAATAGTTCTATATGAAATTGAAATGTCTTTATTTAAGCATTTAAGAGTGAAGACAGTATTCATCAATATGGCAAATTCTAACATCGAATTGGCAGATATCCACTACATGTATGGGCGAGCTAATGGAAACTGCAGAGAAGCTCAATATCTCTATCAACAAATCTTCTCTCAAAGATGATATCCTGTAAAAATACCTTCAGTTCAATTCGGTCTATCAATGATTTAGGGGAACAGGATCTTTCTTACTCAATACAGTTAATCGAAGACGAAGCAGAACCATTCGAGCAGCTATCGAAGAGCAAGTGATTAGATGAGTCCCAAAAAATCCAAGACTTAGTACGAGACAGATCACATTTGAAATGCAAAATGTTTCTTTCTCAACTGTGTGGAAAATATTAAACGAAGCTCTTTTGCTTCCTTATCATATATAATGAGTACAAGCTCTTTTATCAGCGGATTATTCATCCAATGAGTAATTTTTGCTCAGTGATATTTGCAACAGTACTTTTTCAAATTTTGAAGTGTCGATACTTTTCACAGACAAAGCAAATTTTTCACAGGATGCTGTAACAAATTATCATAATAATCATCTATGATCATACGAAAATCCGTATGATATTATTGAATCTCAGCATTAGCATAAGTTTTCGATATTATTACAGATTTCCTTTTTAGACCGATTTTTCTCCCACTTACACTTAATGATAACAATTACAGATAATATTTGGAAACGCAATTCCACTACAGATACGCAATCAAATGTAGTTCATGCATGATGGAGCTCCAGCATTTCAGCACTCTCAAGAGTTCCTGAATAATAATTACATCAATAAATAAATTGGTAGAGGAGGACCCTTTGCTTGCACGTTCTCCCTATTTGAATCCTTCGAATTTTTATTTATCGGGATATCTTAAGATCCTCATGTATGATACTCCTATTGCTATTGTGAAAATATTCCGAAATCGTATTATTATTGCGAATGAAAAAATACAAAATACTTTTAGAATTTTGAATATTTTCAACAATCCATGCGACGTCGATGCGAAAAGAAATCATTTCCAGCAATTTCTGTAATAAAAATGTAGATATAAGTATAAAATAAAAAATAGATACAAGTATAAAATATAGATATAAGTATAAAATAAAATATAGATATAAAATATAAGTATAAAATAACAAAATGTTTATAACTTAGAAAGGAAGCGTTTTCGAACCCATGTTTATATGATTTTTTTTTATCCTTACAATAAGTGAAATATGCTTTTAAAGTTTGACCAACTATTTCTGAAACACCCTGCAAATAGTAAATCAAGAGCTGCATCTTCATCCATCGAAAATAAAATGAGATTATATTTATTTAAAATGTAAATTTATGCACGTAAATATCTTTCCAGAATGATCGTTGATCTAGTTTTTTGTGACTATTAAAATCGTAATTTTTTGAACTATTATAATCTCGTTTTTGAGAAAAGTTTATGGTAAGATTTATGTGCAGTTAGTCAAAGAAATGTCTGCGGACTTTTACAGCAATGTTAGAAAAGCCTACAAGCACTTATAAAGCCATTCCGGCTAATTGGCTTTAAAAGCCGAGTAATGAGCATTTAAAAATATATCAAAAATTTGGAAACAATCGGTTTTTAAGGTCTATTAGTGGGAACGGCTTTACTATAGGTATTCACTTGGTAGATTCCTCTAACATCGCTGCAAGTTTGATCAAAACCGGTGAAAAGCAGAGCGTAACCTCTTCTTGTAAGTTATACATGAAAAGTTAAATTTAAGAACATTTTTTTCTCTTTTATTTCATCATTAACCTTACCGTAGAATTTTGCGCACGGCAATTTCGGTACTTCATTATATAAAAAGATTAGATATTTCTATAGGAACTCATTTTATCAAAGAACCATCTTAATAGCGTTTTCCTTTAGCTGCACTATCGCTTAGACAATGTAGCGTATGATATATTTCATGACTGATGATAAGCAAACTCATTCAGTATAACGTGTTTCCGTCACTATGGTGCAAATTTTGCACGAAATGGGATGTTACTACATCGTCTCAAAGAGATGATGCAGAGCGAGCGTAACGTTAAAAATTTGAAAACAGAAATAAATCAGGAGCAGGATTTAGCACAATAATGAAGTAGTATACATCACTTCAGTGCAGTTCAACACTTACACGCAATTGCAAGGCTATCAAGTACATCCTAAGAAAAAACACTATTATGATCGTGCTAAAATTCAATAATTATACGCCAGGTTTGTCGAAATATATTGTTTATTAATATTTAATCGTGTAGAAATATCAAAATCCGTTAGATAAGACAAAGTGCAAATTCAAACATAACATTTTTGATTCGTTATTTTGTTTGAAATTTAATTTCTTCCAACAACAATAATTCTCTAGGATATGTATTTATGTCAATTATATATTTTTTATTCGAAAGAAAATCGCAAACAAGAAAATATGTTTTTTTAACATTAATTGCATTACTAATTAATAAACTAAACGTATCTATTTGGATTCGCTTGATTTCTACTTAATTTTTTTAATGTTTTTAATGTTTTTTAATGTTTTTTTATATTACATATATATTTTGATTTCTCGTCTTGACAGATAACCGTTAAAAAAAATCTCAGTATCGTGATTATGAAAATTTGACACACTTTCCTACTTAAATAGTATTCTTCATTTCTTCCCGCGACAATTTTTTTCAAACAATTGTAATTAGCACAGAGTTGCAATTACCTTAAGTATAACAATGCTTGCGAAAGTGATACTTCAAGAAAACGTGATGCGATGAACTAAAATCGTTTAACAGCGTCGCAGTCTCTGTTGTCCGGATAAAAACAATGAGTTATTTCTCGATGCGATGACGAATCGTACTTGGTACACAAAATGATGTCTTTCTGAAATTGTGCAACTTTAAATACAAAAGTGTGTACCTCGTAATCACTCTTATCTATCATTCTTTCTCTCTCTCTCTCTCTCTCTCTCTCTCTCTCTCTCTCTCTCTCCCCTCTCTCTCCCTCTCTCTCCCTCTCCCCCTCTCTCTCCCTTTCCCTCCCCCCTCTCTCTCCTCTCTCTCTCCTCTCTCTTCCCCCTCTTCTTCCCTCCTCCTTTCTCCCTTTCTCTTACCTCCTTCCCCTTCTCTCTCTTAAAATCTTTAGTATACAAATTATTATCACCCAAAAATTGTCTCATCTATTTCATTCAATTTGAAAATTTGATGAATACTCGATTGAACAAATCATGTTGGACAAAATGCTTTTACACGATCAATTTTTATAGGAGTTACGTATAATCCATGTGAATCCCAATTGTCATGAAACATAACTTTCTTAAATTTGTGTACGAAGATATCTCTATCATTTGATTTTATGCATTATTAATCATTGTAAATTGTTAATTCTATCAGTGATGTATATACTAATTGATAGTTGAAACATTTATTATATTACAATATCAAATAAAAATATTGTTACACATGACCAGCTTGCATTAGCTCTCATCGATATTTTACATTCTTCGATTTTTTTTCCTAGAGCCTAAATTAAATTTATTTTATTGATTGTTTCTCACTTATGAGAATTTTTTCTGTGTACAAATCCTCAAATTCGATGTATACATATGTTAGAAACAGATGAGAAAAATATTCGTATTTATGCATATCTTTTTTCGACAGATAGCATTAAAAATCGAAATAAAAACAAGATTCTCTTCTCTGAATGAAAATCTTTTTCGTATTATACATTATACAAATGAGTTTCATTACAACAAAACTATATAGTGAGGATTTATTATCCACTGAATGATACAATCAACCTCATTGCAATGATACGAACAATCGCTTCCCATGACATTTTTCCAACACCAATTAAATGACAGGCTACAATTAATGCTGCAACAATTGGCATCACATTCTCTGCGACACATTCGCTTCCTCTCTTCCTGCTCCTCATCCCTTTCTCTCTATTTCTTGTTTATACAACACTTTTGTGCTCCATTCGATTATCACGCTAATCAGAATTCTATCTTGCACCATTTCATAATCGGACACAATTGTGCATTATCGTCGCGTGTAGCAACGGGTACCGCTATATCTGCATTCGCCGTGGTGAACAGTTGAGAAACCAAGAACCAATCTCCTATCTATTCTTTGCCAATGTTAGGCCAGTCGGTCAACCGGTGAATATACTTTTCATGTAATTTCTCAGACTGCCTGGCGGCGATGGATCCCGCGATGCATCGTCCCACATGAAAAGCTACGACAAGAGCATCTCTAATTGGGCTAACTGAGTTGTGCATATATCGTAAATCGTTGAGGAATCTCATGCTGCGCCTGAATGTAGAAAGTAACCTCCTTTACATTACAATCCTATGCACTGCGATCACATGCTGTGATCGGTAAAAATTATTGGAACAATTCAAATGAAGAAGTTCGTTGTAAAAATTTCGCAAAAATGCGCGATGCGTGACTCTTGCTATAACATTCGGTGAAATATAGTGCGTTTAAAACAAAATTTATTTCTAAAAAGGAACATTGAGAAATAAACGGGATCTTTCGAGTTATCGATGAAAATATTAAAAATAAGTAACAAATGAACGGACAGATAAAAAATTCAACAAATTATTCTATATTATATGAAATTTCAAACTTATTATTGGTTTTGTATATATTCCGTTTGCAGAATCGTGTACAATGCACAATTTATTAATATAATTATATAAAAATATTTTTTTACATTTGAATAATATATAAAAAAATCGAATAATACAATCATATCAATTTTTAACGTTTTATAAATTTATGTTGTCATTCTCGATTGCATCGACATTATACTTTCTATACAACAATAATTGATAGAAAGCATTGCACCCGTAACAAGTATGCTTCTTTGTTCATTACATGAAAAAGTTTTGTTGAAGTTTATAAAAATTAGGCCAAATACCAATCTAAAAATAATTTTACTATTAAAATAATTATGTCGAACAATCAAGTATGAAGATAATGTTACAAAAGTTTTGATATTTTAACATTCAGTTTGAGCGTCCAATATAATTATTATTTAGATGATCCACCATAATTATTTTAAGATTTTATAGATTTAGCTAAATTCTTATAGATACTTTAACAGAACTGTTTTTTCTTTATATAATGTACATATTTTTTTATGTTTGTAGACAAATAAACGGCCATGAATTTTAATTGTAAGTATTATCTTTGAATTTATTTATGACACTGCTAACTAAAGTTGCAAAAACAATTTATATAACTTGCGTCTTAAATTTTTATTTACTTATTACATTTCGATTCTATTAGAAACTAATGTTCTTTTGATATAAAATTAATATAGAGGGAGATTTAAAGGAAAATTTAGATATCTTAGATGGTGATATATAATTACGATTGATCTTTATTTTTAATATAAACGATTGTTTATATTAAAATTCGCTATCATATTTACAAACTTTGTAATATTTTGAACAATTTTTTGAAATATACTTTCAGTATACATAGTGTTCCAAAACGATTTTGTTCACTGGCAGGTTCTGTGGAACTTTCAAAAACTTTTATACGAAAATGTTAAAAATACAATAGTTCCTAATTATAAACGATTAAAATTGGCCAATTGTAGTAGGGACGAAACATCGTATGGGGCTCTTATACATTAATTCACTTGTCAAATATTGACATTGAAACACTTACTGCAAAATGTCTAAACTACCAAAATTGGATTTCTTATTTTAAAGCATTAATAGTTTATAAATCAATGAGAGAGTTTATAAATCATGAGAGACTGAATCATATTAAGACACTTTTATAGTAAGTACAATTTTACATACATGACGATAAGAAGACAATGATAAAGAGATAATAAGGGTCTCATTATGTTAATATATTTAATAAATGAGTCAATGTATAAGGACTTCGTGATATTCCGCCCCTGAGCACGCAATTTTCAAATGTTGCAATTGATTAACTTTAATTTATAATTTGTGATTTAGAAACTATTAAAGCCTCGATATTTTTTAAGAATTAGAGTTTTAAGAATTAATGTTCCACAGAATCTATTAAAAAACATTCGAACATTTCGAGTGTTCTGTTATATCTTGGGATATAACAAACAATATAAGAAATAAATATATTAAGAAGTATATAACATATATTTAGAAAATTGAAAATTATGTAACAAAATTTGCTAATATTTGGACAACAAGATTGACATCATAATTATATATTATATGTGTGAAACGTTTTATTAATTTTAAATTTGTAAATATACTTCAACATCATTAATTAAGTTATTACAATAAAAACAATGTTACGGCATGTTACATAATTCTTTCATCGTCGTAAAGTATTTGATCCGATACCGATTGTGAGAAAAATATTTTGATTATATCACAAGAAGTACAAACAAAATGCATTCTAATCATACTAATTAGAATTCTGGTTATCGTTTAATTTCTGATTGAAAACTCGACCTCAACTAGAATATTTGATAGCTTTACCTTTCTAAGTTTATTAGATTTCCAATAATCTAATTCATGCAATTAGATTTTTTTCTTATAAACGTTTATGACGTTACAATATCGATTTCACGTGTGGTATTCAGCCTGAAGGAAAAAAAATTCGAAATTCCATCGTTCCGAATTTACTTTCGGATTCACTTCTCGTTTTTTAAATTTAGAGCGCGAAAGAAGATGAAGATTAAAAAGATCAGTGTGAGGGCAATGGAGAAAAATTCTAACAATCTCTCTTATTCTTCTCCTTCTCCAATAAAAGTATAACAGTACAGAGATTCGTTAGACCAAGGAGACTAGATAGTAGTGCGATGGCGGGAATCGACGAAGACACACTCCTTGAGTCGAGCATACGATCCATGCTTCTAATGAATTTTCTCAGAGTGATATATCTGAAATCATAGTGCACCTAAAAATATCTGCAAAAAAAGATATTGTGTAAGAATGCTGCTTGATAAGAACAACTAATATTTTATCGGTCTGTGGATCTTCGTTGCGTGAAAAATAAACCATAGCGTAACAGTTTAAACGAAATTTCAGAATTCCGAAGACCATCTTCGAAACGAAGAGATTCATTATATATATATATATATATATATGTTCACGATCGAAAAAATGATACAAATGATCGAATTGGAGCGATGACAAACAATTTTAGAAAACTGGAGGATTACTATGTGCGTTGTTTGTAAAATATATATGTCTCATAATACATGAAACTTTTTTTGCAATTAACTTATTAAACCATATCAAAGCAACAAAGCATTGTGATTCGTGCATACGCGATGAAATGCAAAAGGGTACATTATATTGAATCTCTCAAAGAGCGACAGATTTAATATAAAATTCACGCAACTCAACGCGAGAAAAACATTCTTTCTTTCGTGAGAATGGTCATCTGATGATCTTTTTCAAATAACAATATTCAATATGTATTTTTTATTTACATCATTCGACTGAGAAAATACTATCTTTTTTTTTACTTGTGATAAAAATATTGTAAACGCATTCATTGATCCATTTGACGATCTAGATTATTGACGATAGTAGTGCCGGTAATGATAATTCGCGATCTCTCAAATTACATGGATTACATAAAGTGAATCTCTGGTATTAATCAACAACCGCGGTGCCGATAAAACGGAGAAGCCGTGCAATCGGATGCCCGATTGCTGCAATTACCCCAATGTGGCGACACGTGGAAAGCAACGCTACCAAATCGGATGTGCTGAAGATAATTCGCAGGTGACACGTAAGGATCAAGCTCAATCTGCTCGATGAAAACGCCTCGATGTACTGTGAAAGATTCGATGCCGCACGTGGCCGCAATCCGTCACGAGTGGATCGATCATCTCATTGGCGCGAAAGGATTCTATGCGTTCTCCTGCTGTTCGAAATGCTGCTTGGCTGTGACGCCCAAGGTGAGCATTCTGCTCGACAAGATTCATCTTCCTATTATTCGCAACTACTTTTTTAGAAAGATCTAAAAATCTCTCGACATACGTACATATAAAATAATCGGATTCTACATGGTCTAAAGTTTATAATTTTTTCTAACTTTTGTTGAGTCCAAAATTGAAAATTGATTAGAGTCAAAAGAGAAAACATTTCTGAACATTAAAAAGAATGTAAAACATTTTCATGAGTACAGTGAAAATTTTAAAGAAATAGCTTTTAAATAATATTGGGTATGTACATATACATGTACTTAATATGACCTAATAAGTATACCTGTGTGTTTTCATTTTTTGGTAAAAAAAATGTTACAAAAATGGAAATAAAAATTGATTCAATGTTACTTTTATAAAATTATAAAACATTATTTTTATAAATTTATAAATTTATTAATATTAGGTGTACAAAAAAGTTCTGAGTTTTAGATTTGATACAACCGAAATAACAATTTAAATTTTATATATCTTCCCGCCTTTTTGTGGTTTTAAAGCGTTAACATTTGGCCTTCTAAAATG
>Ga0157363_1003495_pt1 | contig 14210 bp, 10 predicted proteins | sample AttsexASBM1_FD_111477 | JGI IMG/M metagenome (GOLD analysis project Ga0157363, IMG submission 111477) | Fungus gardens microbial communities from leaf cutter ant in Ribeirão Preto, State of São Paulo, Brazil - Atta sexdens ASBM1 | ecosystem: Host-associated > Fungi > Mycelium > Unclassified ...
GTCTTCCAGCTCCAGACGCGTCAGGCGGCTGCGATCCAGTTTAAATGCGCTCAGCATAGCAATACTCCCCATTGCAGACTAAATGGGACAAGGCCGTTGGCCGATCGGCCACGGCAACGCCTGAACACGGAAACGCTCGTTCAAAAGGTGAATCAGTGCTGACTCGTGCGACGGGATAAAAAAGGGAGGTCGCTGATAACCGCTAAGGCTACCCGCTAAAAGAGGAAGCCTTAGATGTTATTCCTGGTAACCAGGTGACTGAGCCAGCATCGACTGGGCGTATCCAAGGCGTTGTCCTCTCTTGATAATAGTGCGCGCATGTTACGCTGAGACGAAAAAGTCGTCAACCGATGACTAAGCGGTTTCCAGCTTCGCATAGGCGGCCACCAGCCACTTGATGCCCTGCCCCTGAAACGCCACCTGCACGCGGCTGTGCTCGCCGCTGCCTTCCAGATTGATGATGGTGCCTTCGCCGAATTTCGCATGCTTCACGCGCTGGCCCAGCGAGAAGCCGCTGTCGCTTTTCGTCACCGGCGTGCCCATGCGTTGGTGGCTGACCGGCCGGCTGACGCTGGCGCGCAGGCGCACCTCTTCGATGCACTCTTCCGGCAACTCGCCGATAAAGCGCGACGGCCGGTGATAAACCTCTTTGCCATAGAGCCGCCGCGACTCGGCGTAGGTCAGCGTCAGCTTCAGCATGGCGCGCGTCACGCCGACATAGGCCAGACGCCGCTCCTCTTCGAGGCGGCCGCCTTCATCAATCGACATCTGGCTCGGGAACATCCCCTCTTCCATGCCGACGATAAAGACCTGGCTAAACTCAAGGCCTTTCGCCGAGTGCAGCGTCATCAGCTGCACCGCATCCTGCCACTTATCGGCCTGGCCTTCGCCCGCTTCCAGCGCGGCGTGCGACAGAAACGCCTGCAGCGGCATCAGATCTTCGTCTTCATCCTGATAGCTGAACTGGCGCGTCGCCGTCACCAGCTCCTCAAGGTTTTCGATGCGCGCCTGGCCTTTTTCGCCTTTCTCCTGCTCGTACATCACCCACAGGCCGGAATCTTTGATCACGCGGTCGGTCTGTACGTGCAGCGGCATCTCGGCGGTTTCGCCTGCCAGCGAATCGACCAGCTCGCAGAAGCGCTGTAGCGCAGAGGCCGCGCGACCCGCCAGCGCTTTGGTTTGCAGCAGCTCGCGCGTCGCCTGCCATAACGTCATCTGGCGTTCGCGAGCGGTCTGACGCACCACGTCGAGCGTTCGATCGCCCACGCCGCGCGTCGGCGTATTCACCACGCGCTCAAAGGCGGCATCGTCGTTGCGGTTGGCGATCAGGCGCAGGTAGGCGAGCGCGTCTTTGATCTCCTGACGCTCGAAGAAGCGCATGCCGCCGTAGATGCGATAGGGCATGCTGCTCTGCAGCAGCGCCTCTTCCAGCACGCGCGACTGGGCGTTGCTGCGGTAGAGAATGGCGCAGTCCTGCAGGGCGTTGCCGTTCTCCTGCCATGTTTTGATGCGGTTGACCACGAAACGCGCTTCGTCGAGTTCGTTAAAGGCGCAATAGATGGAAATCGGATCGCCGTCGCTGCCGTCGGTCCACAGCTCTTTGCCGAGACGGCCGTTGTTGTTGGCGATCAGGGCGTTGGCCGACTTTAGGATATTGTTGGTCGAGCGGTAGTTCTGCTCAAGGCGAATAGTTTCCGCCGCCGGGAAATCCTGCAGGAAGCGCTGAATGTTCTCGACCTGCGCGCCGCGCCAGCCGTAGATCGACTGATCGTCGTCGCCGACGATGATTACCCGGCCGCTGTCGCCGGCCAGCATGCGGATCCAGGCGTACTGGATGTTGTTGGTGTCCTGAAACTCATCCACCAGAATATTGCTGAAGCGTTCACGATAGTGATTGAGAATATGCGGCTTGTGCAGCCACAGCTCATGGGCGCGCAGCAGCAGCTCGGCGAAATCGACCAGCCCGGCGCGGTCGCACGCTTCCTGATACGCCTGATAGATGCGCAGCCAGGTCTGCTCCACCGGATTGCCGTAACTTTCAATATGTTTCGGGCGCAGCCCTTCATCTTTCTTGCCGTTGATGTACCACATGCCCTGACGCGCGGGCCACTGCTTCTCATCGAGATTCATCGCCTTGATCAGGCGCTTCAGCAGGCGCAGCTGATCTTCGCTGTCGAGGATCTGAAAATCCTGCGGCAGGCCAGCGTCAAGATGGTGCGCGCGCAGCAGACGGTGAGCGAGGCCGTGGAAGGTGCCGATCCACATGCCGCCCTGGCTGGTGCCGATCAGCTGTTCGATACGGTGACGCATCTCCGCCGCCGCTTTGTTGGTAAAGGTCACCGCCATAATTGAATAGGGCGAGCAGTTCTCTACCGAGAGCAGCCAGGCGATGCGGTGTACCAGGACGCGCGTCTTCCCGCTGCCTGCGCCTGCCAGCACCAGCAGGTTGCTGCGCGGCGCCGCCACGGCTTCGCGCTGTTTGTCATTCAAACCGTTGAGCAGATCAGAAACGTCCATAGGCACCGTTCACTAAAGAAAACAAAAAGCGAACCCTGAATCATTCGGCTTGCAGCAAGAGGCATGATTCAGGGCACGACTGGATAAATCTACAGCCATTATAACAGTGAGGTCAGGGATGCCAATCGCGAAATTTCTACGTGCGGCACCAGCCGCGCATCGGCCACCTGCATCAGGTTGCCGCCGCGCAGGTTGATCCAGCACGCCTGCAGGCCGCAGCGCAGCGCGCCAGCCACGTCGGTGGTGAGGTCGTCGCCCACGTGCAGAATGTGCTCCGGCGCGATGCCGAGCCGCTGCGCGGCGAGATGATACATATCCTGATAAGGCTTCGCGCGGCCATCCGGCCCGGCGCGCAGCGCGAACTGAAAATAGTCGGCGATGCCGAGCTGTTCCGGGCGCGCGTTGCCGTTAGTGATCGCCACCAGCGGCACTTTTTCGCCCAGCGCCTTCAGCGTCTGATGCGTCTCTTCTGGCATCTCCACCTGGCTGCGCCAGTGGTGAAAGACGCCCATGATTTCGTCGGCGCCCGCCGTCGCTTCCTGCGCGGAAAGACCGGCGTTCAGCAGCGCCAGCTCGACCGAGCGTCGGCGCCACTCCGACACGTCGTGATAAATATCGGGCTCGCGCGCCAGCAGCTCGTCGCGCAGCCGTTGATAATCGAGCGGCGTAAATTCGCGCAGCGACGGATGGTAAGCCTGCAGCGCCGCATGCGATTCGGCGGTGGTTTTGCGGATCACCGGATAGTTGTCGTAAAGCGTGTCGTCGAGATCGAAAGTTATCGCCTTCACGGCGCGTAGCGGACGGTAAAACTTCATTCGTTCTTTCCTCGTTTGGCGCGGGGATGCGCAGCGTCATACACCGTCGCCAGATGCTGGAAGTCGAGATGGGTATAGATCTGGGTGGTGGAGAGATTGGCGTGGCCCAGCAGCTCCTGCACCGCGCGCAGATCGCCGCTCGACTCCAGCAGATGCGTGGCGAATGAGTGGCGCAGCTTGTGCGGATGAATATGGCTGGCGACGCCCTGCTTCACGCCCCACTCGGCGAAGCGCTTTTGCACGTTACGCGCCGAAATGCGGCGTCCGCGGCTGGAGAGAAACAGCGCGTCATCCTCGCTGCCAAAAGCAGCGCGCAGCGGCAGCCACTGTTCCAGCCAGGTGACGGCGGTGCGTCCGATCGGCACGCGGCGCTCTTTGCTGCCTTTGCCCACGACCCAGACGTCGCCCGCGTCGAGATCGACATGGCGACAGTCCATATTCACCAGCTCTGACAGGCGCAGTCCGCCGCCGTACATCACCTCCAGCATCGCGCGATCGCGCACCGCCAGCGGATCGTTAAGGTCGATCTCCAGCAGTTGATTCACTTCGTCGACGTCGATGTTCTTCGGCAGATGGCGCGCGTTGCGCGGCGTGGTAATCCCTTTGGCGGGATTGGCGGCAAGTTTGCCCTGGCTGACCTGCCAGTCGAGGAAGCTGCGCAGCGCCGACAGACGCAGCGCGAGGCTGCTGGCGCCTAATCCGGCGCGACGGCTGCGCGACGCCATGCTGCGCACCTGCGCCGGCTCCAGCTGCGCCCAGCTTTCCAGCTTCATCTCTTCGGCCATCTCGCTCAGCGTCGCCAGCTGGCGCGCGTAGTTTTCCTGCGTCAGCGGGCTGAGCTGACGCTCGACCTTAAGGTAGCGCAGGAAGTCGTCGACGGCGGCCTGCAGCGCACTCATGCGCGTTCCACCCAGCGCGACAGCAGCTGCGGCATCATCTGCGCCAGATGCTGTAACAGCAGCGTGCCCATGCCAGCCTGATAGTGCTGGCTGTCGCGGCTGCTGAAGATCAGCACGCCCAGCTCGCCGCGCTCGCCCATTAGCGACATCGCAACTGACCCGATCGCTTTAGCCTGCGGCAGCAGCAGCAGCAGTTCGGGGCCGTTCAGGCTGCCAAGAAAATGGTGCTGCTGGCCGAAGCGCTGGATGCGCAGCGGCTCGAACGCCTGGCGCGACAGGCTAAGCTGGACGAATTCTGAGGGCGCGCCCAGCCGCCACTTGTCGGCGAAAAGGCGCAGATTGGCGCCCGCCAGTCCCAAATCGCGCGCCCAGCGGTGCAGGCGGTTGAGCATCTCCTGCAGCGAATCGGCCGACGCCAGATGGCCCTGCAGCGCCAGCAGCCGATCGAACAGCTCATGGTTGGCGCTGGCCTGCTCCATCAGCAGAGTGATCTCCTCTTCCAGCCGCTGGATATGGTTGCGCTGACGCGCCATATGCCACTCCACCAGCGACACGCTGCCGCGCACCGGATGCGGCACCGCCATCTGTTCGACCTGGCGGGCGTTGCGGATAAAGAAATCAGGATTTTGCTGCAGATAATCGTTAACGGCCTGATCGTCCAGCAGGATTGTGCTGTCAGCCTGCTCTTCGATATTTTTCATAGATGAATAAACCCATCGTAAACGTGTGTGGCAGGTCCGGTCATAAACAGCGGCTGACCGGCGCCTTTCCAGGCGATGTGCAGCGTACCGCCTGGCAGATCGACGCGCACCTTCGGCGCCAGAATGCCCTGCTGAACGCCGCAGGCTACTGCGGCGCATGCGCCGCTGCCGCACGCCTGGGTTTCGCCCGCTCCGCGCTCGTAGACGCGCAGGCGAATATGCTCCGCCGACACCACTTCCATAAAGCCGACGTTGACGCGTTCAGGAAAGCGCTCATGGCTTTCCAGCGCCGGGCCGAGGGTCTCGACCGCAGCGGTCTGCACGCTGTCCACCTGGATCACGCAGTGCGGGTTGCCCATCGACACCGCGCCGAACATGACGGTCTGTTCGGCGACGCGCAGCAGATAGAGATTTTCCGCTTTATTGGCGCGGAACGGCACCTGCTGCGGTTCGAAGTTGGGCTCGCCCATATTGACGCGCACCAGTTCGTCCGGCGTCACGCTCAAGACCATGCGTCCGGTTTGCGTGCTGACGCGGATTTCGCTTTTGTTGGTCAGCCCTTTCAGCCTGACGAAGCGCGCGAAGCAGCGCGCGCCGTTGCCGCACTGCGCCACTTCGCTGCCGTCGGCATTGAAGATACGATAGTGGAAATCGAGATCGGGATCGTAAGGCGGCTCGACGATCAGCAGCTGATCGAAACCGATCCCCAGATGGCGATCCGCCAGCCGGCGAATCAGCTCCGGCGAGAAAAAGACGTTTTGCGTCACGGCATCCACAACCATGAAATCGTTGCCGAGTCCGTGCATTTTGGAGAACTGCATTTTTTGCTCCGCCGGGTGCGCCATTACAATTATTCTGCTGACATGCTGGCGTTGCCGCCGCTCACCAGTCCATGCGTGTCTGCCTGAGCCGCACGCTGTTGCTGCTGCTTTTTCTGCTGCTCAGCTTGCTGTGGAGATTGCGTTTTTGGCTGGTCGGCGGGCGGGAAGTAAAGCGGTCCTTTTAGTCCACAGCCTGCCAGGCTCGTCAGCGCCAGCGCCATTGCCAACAGGCTTTTTACTCTCTTCATCTCTTCTGCTCTTTTGTCCTTAACCTGGTTGCTTATCATCGCAGTTGAAGATGGAAAAGCAACAGGAAATCCCCGCAATTCGCGTGCGCGCGGTGACGTTCTAAGGAAAGGGCCGCGCGGCGAGCGCGGCGTCAGTGTACCTGGTAGCGCGGCTGGTAGTCGCCGTTGTCGTTATCCGGCTGCGTGGCGCAAAGCTGGGCCAGCGTCTGGCTGCGGAACGGGATCACCTGGAAGCGGTCGCCGGTATTCACGATCTGGTAGAACTGCGGCAGGTTGAAGTTGATAAAGCTGGAGCCGTAGGTAAAGCGATCGTGTGAAGAAGAGTAGAAGCGGCTGACGTCGCGCACCAGCTCCTCTTTGCTGCCTTCGCAGTGGTGATAGACCTCGACGCGGTTGGTTTCATCCAGGATATAGATGTTGAAACCCTGCTCGTCGGTGGTGTCTTCGAAGAAGAACTGAATAATGCCTTCGCTGGCGTAGCCGTTCACCACCGGCGGCAGCGGCGTCTGGTTCGATTCCACTTTAATCGACAGGCCGTGCAGCTTGTTGTTGGAGATCGCGCCGTAGAACTCCACCGCGTTTTCCAGCTTCTGCACCGACACGCTCATGCGCTCGAAGAAGAGTCCCCACGTCTGGCCCGCCATACGCAGCGCTTTAAAGCGGCCCGGCTCCTGACGCGTGCTGGAGAGACGCAGCTCGATGCATTCGGAGACCAGCTGCTGAACGCGCGTGCGGATCAGCCCGCGCAGATGCTGGCTATAGCAGAAGACTTCCACCGTGTCCGGCGGCGAAGCGTCCTGATGCATTTTGCCCAGAATGGTTTTCAACGCCTCAATCATCGCCTGCTCGCCGCTGAAGTGCAGCGTACGCACTTCGTTCCACGAGTTGCGGTAGAGCAGATCGATGCTGCCGATCAGGCACTGCTGCTGCTGGCCGAAGCTAAAAACGTCGAGCTTGCGGAAGTCGAAGTGCACCACCTGATTGCGGAAAGCAGAGGTTGGATCGTGCTCAAGGTTGACGATAATCGCCAGATGGCGGATTTCGCACGGGCTGTAGAGCGCTTTCGGCGTCGGTGCTGGCAGGCGCAGCGGGAAGTGCGACGAGACGTCGTTCACCAGCTCCTGCAGGCGCGCCAGATCGCAGATCTCGTTGCCTTTGATATGCAGGCGCGTTTTGCTGGTCAACAGGCCGTTGAACCACGCCCAGGCCACCAGCTTATTCAAATAGCGGTTATATTCCAGCGGCTGATGGCTGATGATCGAGTTCATGTCCGGCGCCTGGTTATAGAGATACCAGCCTGAACGGTTGGCGCGGCCCGCCGGCACATGAATAAAGGTCAGATTCTCTTCCGAGAGGTCAGGCGAAATCTGCGGATTGACCAGCGTGACCTTGCCCGGCAGCGCTTCAAAAGCGGCGTACAGTTTACGCGTCAGCACGCCGATATCCTGCGGACTCGCGCTGACGCTTAAATTGTTGCGGCGGGCAAAACGGATCAGGTTGCGATAGCTCTGCATCATCGCATCCAGCAGTTCGTTATGCGCCTCGCGCACGCGTTCGATTTTCCAGCCGCCGCGGTTGTCGAGAATCGCCAGTTTTTCCTCGTCCCAGCCCCACTCTTTTACCAGCTGCGACAGGATCTCGCGTCGCCAGCCCGAGCGGCTGCTGGTTTCGTCGGCGCTCAGCTTCTCGCACACTTTCAGGTAGAAGCAGCGGCGCACCAGGTCGAGGCGCGGCCGATCGTCCACGCTGATGAGATAGTGCGTCACGCGCTCCAGCATCATGCAGTAGGGATCGAGGCCGAAGCTGACGATTTCGCCGTCGTGCAGGCGCTGTTTGATGTCCATCGCCAGCAGTTGGGTGTTGGGATACTCCCAGCTGTAGGCTTCCAGCAGCAGCGTTTTCAGCACCGCCTTATAGGGCGAGTCGATACTTTTATAGAGCTGCCACAGGCTGGCGCCGAAATACTCTTCCGCCGACAGCGTGCCCAGTCCGCCGAGATCGAGCCACTCGTTGGGCGTCAGCACGCCCTGCGCGTAGAGCGACATCACATAATCGTCGTAGTGATGTTCTTCTTCGCACGGCACCATATTCCACAGGATGCGTTTGCCCGCCATGCGCACGGCGGTACGGTAGAATTCGTCCAGCAGTAAAATATGCTGCGTCGAGCCGCAGTCTTCTCCGCCGAGACTGCCGCTTTCGTTATGGCGGAAGCGGTTTTCATCAATCAGGAAGAAGCTGACTTCCACGCCCATCGATACGCACCACTTCTGCAGCAGCGTGCATTTGCGCTGCAGATTGAGGCGCTCTTCGTTATCCAGCCAGGACTGATGGCAGACCCAGATATCCAGGTCGGAGACGCTGTTCTGCCCAACCGATGAGGTGCTGCCCATGGAGTAGATGCCGGTAATCGGCATTTCGCCGGTAGGTGATACGTCCAGCGTCAGCTCGCGGCTGCCCGCCAGTTCGCGCATCAGCAGAAGCTGGTTTTCTTCAGGCGTGAAGAAACTGATGCCGCGGGGAACGTTACCGTCGAAGTAACCCGGCATCAGCGGATGATGATAATGTAATAAGGTCGGCAGCAGACTGTATACGTGCTGGAAAGCAGGTCCCATCGCAGCCAGCGCGCGATCGACACGCAGCTGATTAATGGCATCCAGTCTCTGTTTCAGTGTCTCAATGTAGAGGTACAAGACGTTTCGCCTGATTGTTCCAGTGATTAAGCAACCTGTTTCCTCAATCCGCCGCTTTATAATCGAAAAAGTTGGACGAATTATTGCTGGAAACGTGATCAATCTAACACCTGGCAGATTGACCGTAAAGAAAGTTGCGCTACTTAACAGTTTAGCACGTTCCTGTTCGCTTCCTGCGCTTTCGGACACCGGCACCCGCTTCATCCTCTTTTCACTGGCGAATCGTCCCGCCAGCCCGGTCAAATAATCCGTTGAAACTGTCAGCCATCAGCCGACAATGATAGGATATTCGGTGAACGATCAAAATGGTTAACAGCATGTTAGACAAAATTTTCAGAATTGCTACAAGACAAAGTCCTCTCGCGCTCTGGCAGGCACATTATGTCCAGCAACGCCTGATGGCCGCGCATCCGGGCCTGCGTGTGGAGCTGGTGCCTATGGTCACCAAAGGCGACGTCATCCTCGACACGCCGCTGGCGAAAGTCGGCGGTAAAGGACTCTTTGTCAAAGAGCTTGAGCTGGCGATGCTGGAAGGTCGCGCCGATCTTGCGGTGCATTCGATGAAAGATGTGCCGGTCGCGTTCCCTGAAGGGTTAGGGCTGGTCACGATTTGCGAGCGCGAAGATCCGCGCGACGCCTTTGTCTCAAATCACTACGACTCGCTCGACGCGCTGCCGCAGGGCGCGGTAGTCGGCACGTCCAGCCTGCGCCGTCAGAGCCAGATTAGCGAACGCCGCCCGGATCTGGTGATCCGCTCGCTGCGCGGCAACGTCGGAACGCGTCTGTCGAAACTCGACGCCGGCGAGTATGACGCCATTATTCTGGCGGCTGCCGGACTAAAGCGTCTGGAGCTGGAGTCGCGCATTCGTCAGCCGCTGCCGGCAGAAATTTCTCTGCCCGCCGTCGGCCAGGGCGCGGTTGGCATCGAATGCCGCCTCGACGACAGCGAGCTGATTAATCTTCTTCAGGCGCTCAATCACGACGATACCGCCGTCTGCGTCAAAGCCGAGCGCGCGATGAATACCCGGCTGGAAGGCGGCTGCCAGGTGCCGATCGGCAGCTTCGCGCTGCTGGAAGGCGACCAGCTGTGGCTGCGCGGCCTGGTCGGCGCGCCGGACGGCAGCGTGATGGTGCGCGGCGAACGTCGCGGCCCGCGCGCCGAGGCGGAAGCGATGGGCATCTCTCTCGCCGAAGAGCTGCTCGGCAAGGGCGCGCGCGACATTCTGCGCGAGGTCTACCAGGGGCAGCCGCCGGTATGACGATTCTGGTCACTCGCCCGGAACCCGCCGCCAGCGCGCTGGTGACTCGCCTGCGCGGCCTTGGCCATCAGGCCTGGAGCCTGCCGCTGATTGAGTTTGCGCCGGGCAGCGACCTCGATCGCCTGCCGCAGCAGCTTGCCGCGCTACGCGGCGGCGACCTGGTTTTCCTGCTTTCTCAGCAGGTGATCCACTATGCGCAGCCTGCGCTAATCCGTCATCACGCAGCGTGGCCTGCGGACGTAGACTATTATGCAATTGGTCGCAGCACTGCGCTGGCGTTTCACACCGCCAGCGGTCGCCACGTCGATTATCCGCACGCGCAGGAAACCAGCGAAGCGCTGATAAACCTGGCAGCGCTACAGCGCGTATCCGGTAAGAAAGCGCTGATTTTGCGCGGAAATCCAGGGCGCGAACTGTTGGCGGAAACGCTCACCGCGCGCGGGGCAGAAGTCTCATTTAGCCAGTGCTATCAGCGCTGCCAGAAGCACTATGACGGCCCTATTGAAGGTCGACGCTGGCGCAACCGCGGCATCACAACGCTGGTGGTCAGCAGCGGTGAAATGTTACAACAGCTGTTTTCTCTGTTCCCCGCGATCGATCGCGAGGAATGGTTATTGCGCTGTCGACTGGTTGTCGTCAGTGAACGTTTGGCTACGCTTGCCGGAGAACTGGGCTGGCAGGATATTCAGGTAGCCGATGGTGCCGATAACGACGCGCTGCTGCGCGCGTTACGCTGAACTTAATCATGGGATGTGCCACAGATGACGGAACAAAAAGCGACCTCCGCCACGGTTGAAGAGACTACGCCAGCGGCAGACACTTCGCCCTCTTCTCGCCCGCAACCGCCGCGCGACAAAAAGAGCGGCGGCATGGTGCTGGGCGCGGTGGCGATTGTCATCGCCCTTGCGACCGGCGCGGGTTTATACCTTAACGGGAAACATCAGGCTGAACTTCAGGCGCAGGCGAATCAGAGCCTGAGCGACAAGCTGAACGCCTTGCAGCAGCAAGCGGGCAGCGACAAACAGCAGCTGACTCAGCAGCTCAGCAGCGCACAAAGCGCCCTGAACGACGCGCGTACCCAGCAGGCCGCCACGGCGAAAGAGCTGGAAGCCCTGCGTGAAAAAGTCGCGACCATTTCCAGCAATGACGTGAACGCCTGGCTGGTGTCGCAGGCTGACTACCTGGTGAAACTGGCGGGCCGCAAGCTCTGGAGCGACCAGGACGTCACCACGGCGGCAGCGCTGCTGAAAAGCGCCGACGCCAGCCTGGCCGATATGAACGATCCGAGCGTCACCAGCGTGCGTCGCGCGCTGACGCAGGATATCAGCACCCTTTCGTCCATCGATCAAATCGATTACGACGGCATTATTCTGAAGCTGAACCAGCTCTCTAACGGCGTCGACAACCTGCGTCTGGCAGATAACGACAGCGACGACGCGCCGATGGACAGCGATGGCGGCGAGTTGACCTCTTCGCTGCGCGAATGGCGTCAGAACCTGGTGAAAAGCTGGCATAACTTTATGGATGACTTCATTACTATCCGTCGCCGCGACAATACGGCGCAGCCGCTGCTGGCGCCAAACCAGGACGTTTATCTGCGCGAGAACATCCGCTCGCGTCTGCTGATCGCCGCGCAGGCGGTGCCGCGTCATCAGGACGAAATCTATAAGCAATCTATCGACACCGTATCGAGCTGGGTGCGCGCCTGGTATGACACCAACGATCCCGCAACCAAAGCCTTTCTGGCGCAGCTGGATGAACTGAGCCAGCAGAGCATCAATATGAACCTGCCGGACAATCTGGAAAGCCAGCCGCTTATCGATAAGCTGATGCAGACGCGCGTGCGCAACCTGATTGCGCAGCCTTCCGTCGCCGCTGACCAGCAAGGGGGCTAAGCGCATGCTTAAGGTATTTATCCTGTTCATCCTGCTGATCGCCGGTATTGTGGTCGGTCCGATGATTGCTGGCCATCAGGGCTATGTGCTGATTCAGACCGATAACTGGAATATCGAAACCAGCGTCACCGGTCTGGCGATCATTCTGATCGTCAGCCTGCTGATTATTCTCGGCGTCGAATGGCTGCTGCGTCGTCTGTTTCGCACCGGCGCCCGTACCCGTGGCTGGTTTACCGGTCGCAAACGCCGTCGCGCGCAGCGTCACACCCAGACTGCGCTGATGAAGCTGGCCGAAGGCGATCACCGCCAGGTAGAGAAGCTGCTGTCTAAAGACGCCGATCACGCCGAAGTGCCGGTGGCCAACTATCTGCTGGCTGCCGAAGCGGCGCAGCAGCGCGGCGATGAGATCCGCGCCAACCAGCACCTGGAGCGCGCCGCCGAACTGTCGGACAACGACGTAATTCCGGTTGAGATTACCCGCACGCGTATTCTGCTGGCGCGCAACGAGGATCACGCCGCGCGTCACGGCATCGATCGTTTGCTGGAGGTCGCCCCGCGCCATCCGGAAGTGCTGCGCCTGGCGGAGCAGGCTTACGTGCGCACCGGCGCATGGAGTTCGCTGATTGATATCCTGCCTGCGATGGAAAAATCGCAGGTAGGCGATGAAGCGCATCGCGCTCACCTGCAGCAGCAGGCGTGGCTGGGCCTGATGAATCAGGCGATGGCCGATCAGGGCAGCGACGGCCTGAAGCGCTGGTGGTCGAATCTGAGCCGTAAAACGCGTCAGCAAACGGCGCTGCAGGTCGCGATGGCAGACCATCTGATTGAGTGCGACGATCACCAGACCGCGCAGGATATCGTGCTGGACGGCCTGAAGCGCCACTATGACGATCGTTTGGTGCTGCTGATGCCGCGCATTAAGAGCAGTAACCCGGAAGCGCTGGAGAAAGCGCTGCGCCAGCAGATTAAGCAGCATGGCGCGACGCCGCTACTGCACAGCACGCTGGGGCAGTTGCTGATGCGTCATGGTGAATGGCAGCAGGCCGTCGAAGCGTTCCAGCAGGCGCTGGCGCAGCGTCCTGATGCGTTCGACTATGCATGGCTGGCGGACGCTTACGACCGTATGCATCGCCCGGAAGAGGCCGCGAAAATGCGCCGCGAGGGCTTACTGCTGACGCTGAAAAACAATCCGAATGCTTAATGTTGTTGTTACTTGTTTACGCCGGGCTTGCCCGGCTTTTTTTTGCCTGTTTTCAGGACAAAAAAATACCTGCCAGAGGCAGGTATAAGATCAGGTCGGTAAGACAACCCTGAGGTATCCGACTCAACGGTGTGTCTGTTGATCCTGTAAGGCGTGAGCGATACAGGCAGGCAGACAACGGATACCCAAAAGTGGCTCTGCGTCATTCCCAGGTTTATGCAGCATCAGCAGACATAAGAGGTGGAATGAGCATCTACGCGCTAAGTATTGCACAGAGCGTGCCAGAGTGCTGAAAATAGATTAAATTCTTTATTTTCATAAGGATAGATTATTCCGTCACCCTCTGGCGCGCCGATCTTGTCTGCCTCAGACGACAACCGGTCCGCTTGTTGTCTCTTTTTAGAGACGACGGAAGCTCCCCAGTAATAATTCACGTAAAATCAACGAATTAATAGTCTCCAGATAGAGACAATCCGCTTTTGTGTCTATTCCACAAAAGCGATGATGTTTAAAAGTGGGTAACGCAAAGCGTCCCGCGACAGAAATAGAGCCTGCGCAGCTATTCAGGCAGGCAGCTCATTAGCTGAAACGCGGATGGCATGGATGGAAGAGCAAAGCGTCCCGCGACAGGGACGTCACGGGCCGAGCGCGCAGGGATGCGTACAGCGACTTTGCGATCCGTCCATGCCATTCGCGTGAGCCCCCAAATCCACAGCGCCGGTTTTTATAACGGTGCTTATTTCCTGCAGACGAAAAAAAACCTGCTTTTTCAAGCAGGTTTATAAAATGGTCGGCGAGAGAGGATTACGCTTATCTTCGATAAGCGCCCTTCGGGCCGTTGCTGCGCAACGTTGTCTCGCTACGCTCGGCGCAAACCTCCTTCGGAGGTTCTCATCCTCTTTTTCTACAGACGAAAAAAAACCTGCTTTTTCAAGCAGGTTTATAAAATGGTCGGCGAGAGAGGATTCGAACCTCCGACCCACTGGTCCCAAACCAGTTGCGCTACCAAGCTGCGCTACTCGCCGATAATTTTTATTGTTTTGATTTGCCTGGTGCGAAGAGAGGGACTTGAACCCTCACGTCCGTTAAGACACTAACACCTGAAGCTAGCGCGTCTACCAATTCCGCCACCTTCGCGTATCCCAGCAAAATCTGGGGTGGCTA
>Ga0157363_1003496_pt1 | contig 14210 bp, 9 predicted proteins | sample AttsexASBM1_FD_111477 | JGI IMG/M metagenome (GOLD analysis project Ga0157363, IMG submission 111477) | Fungus gardens microbial communities from leaf cutter ant in Ribeirão Preto, State of São Paulo, Brazil - Atta sexdens ASBM1 | ecosystem: Host-associated > Fungi > Mycelium > Unclassified ...
ACTGAAGTAGTCGAAACAAGTATAGCGGCGGATAAACCCGCGTGGGGCGCGGTGTTTGCCATGGCATTTGGCGTGTTTGGCTTGATTACCGCCGAATTTCTGCCGGTGAGCTTGCTGACACCGATTGCGGACTCACTGCGCATCAGTGAAGGGCAAGCCGGACAAACCGTTACGGTGACCGCGCTAGTGGCGTTGCTCACCAGCCTGGTGATCGGCAATGTCACGCGTCGGCTGGATCGTCGCAATGTGATGCTGGGCTTTACGCTACTGCTGATCGCTTCGGCGCTGCTGGTGGCGTTTGCGGAAAACCTGCCGATGATTTTGCTGGCGCGCGTGCTGCTCGGCGTAGCGATTGGCGGCTTCTGGACGCTCTCAACCGCGATTACCATGCGTTTGGTACCGAGCGATCAGGTACCAAAAGCGCTATCGATTGTGTTTAGTGGTATTTCACTGGCAACCATTATCGCCGCGCCGTTGGGCAGCTATCTGGGCGGTATGATTGGCTGGCGCAACATCTTCCTGCTGACCTCAGTGCTGGGCGTGTTGGCGCTGTTCTGGCAGTTCTTCACCTTGCCAGCGATGCCGCCAGAAAACAAAGCGCGCAGCGGTGGCGTGTTGGATCTGTTGCGTAACGGATTAATGCGTTGGGGCATGTTAGCGGTGATCATGATGTTCACCGGTCATTTCGCCTTCTTTACCTATCTGCGTCCGTTCCTTGAGGGCAGCGCGCAGCTTAATGTGAATCAACTGTCGCTGGTGCTGTTGGCGTTTGGCGTGGCGAACTTCTTCGGCACGTCGCTGGCGGGCTATCTGGTGACGCGCAGTGTGTCGCTGACGTTAACCGGCATGGCACTAGTGATGAGCGTGACGGCGGTGCTGCTGGTGAGTTTCGGCAATGTGTCGTGGCTGGTGGCAGTGGGCGTTGCCCTGTGGGGCTTGGCATTTGGTTCAATGCCAACCGGCTGGTCAACGTGGATTTCCCGCGCGGTGCCAGATGATGCGGAGTCGGGCGGTGGCTTACTGGTGGCAACGATCCAATTGGCGATCACTGCCGGTGCAGCAGCAGGCGGCTGGATGTTTGATCTGCAAGGCGCGGGCGGCGTGTTCCTCGCCAGCGGTGTACTGATGTTGCTGGCGGCTATCACCATTTTCACGCGCGTCAGGCATCACGGTTAAGGCTTAGGCGGCATGAATACCGCCCTTACAAGAATGCACTGAGCACCAGAGGTCACCCTTTTAGGGTGACCTTTTTTATTCTCTCTATCGCAGCCATAAATCCTGCCTTTCAATCAAAACTTGGATTTTTAACCCTTTGCACAGATGTTAATCCAAATGTGCTTTTTTTGTTCAAATAAATAGAATGACATTGGCAAATCTCTCCGCTTTTTACTGATCGATTATCAGCCTATTATTTATCTCAACAAGGCGATGACGCCTTATCTGATAAAACATTGACTGAGGAATTGACCATGAAATCTATCAAAACTTTTGCTGCTGTTGTTGCCCTGACCGTTCTGCCATTCGCTAGCTTCGCGCAAAGCATCACCGCAACTGATACCACCATTGATGGTGCAGAAGCGCAAATCGCTGCTCAGGCGCATAAAGCTGGTGCTTCCTATAAAGTGACTGAAGCCAACTTCAACAACGGCGTGCACATGACTGCCGAATTGACCAAATAAGTTTGCGTTAACGTTCTGTGCTGACAGGGTGCCTTAGGGCGCCCTGGCGGCGTTGGTAACTTGATAAAAACCTGTCACTTTCCCCTCTAAATGATTACTATTCTCAAAAAAAATCATCCTTCGTCAGCTCGCCTCGGGCTGTCTTTATAAAATTGGTTGCATTGTCGAGCTTTCACTTCACTGCCATGAGGCGGTGGATTTGCTATGGAGAAGTTATGAAAGCGATTAAAACAACATGGGCGCTGCGTCCATTGCTGCTGGCAACGGCGCTGTTATCTTCCTCTGCGGTACTGGCAGCAGAGTCTCAGCCGCTGAACCAGGTGATTTCCAAAGGGGCTTACGAACTGGCGTTTAGCAACAGCGATAACGCGCTGTTCCTTGCCACGGCGCAAAACGCCAGCACCAAAGGTGGCACCGTTTATCGTCTCGATCCGCAGGATCTGTCGGTGAAGCAGACCATCAATACCGAACTGCCGACCTTTGGCGCCGCCATCAACCAGAAAACCAATACGCTGTTCTTTGGTAACACGCGTGATGCGGCGCTGACCTCGGTCGATGCCAGCAGCGGTAAAGTACTGAACACGCTGGTGCTGGATGCGCGTCAACGCAGCGAAACTGTCCGTCCACTGCAGCCGCGTGAAGTGGCAGCCGATGCAGCAACCGACCGCGTGTATGTCACCGGTCTCGGTGAGCAGAGTGTAGTGTGGGTGGTGGATGGCAAAACCCTGAAGCTGGTCAGCACCGTACCGAACACCGGTAAGATGGGCACAGGTTTGGCTATCGATTCTGCGGCGCAGAAATTGTATGTGACCAATGCCGATGGCGAGTTGGTGACTATCAATACTCGCCTCAACGCGATTGAAAAACGTCAGAAAATTGATGGCGATAAAGATCACTTCTTCCTGAATATCGCGCTGGATACCCAAGGCCACCGCATCTTCCTGAGCGACTCTAAACAGCCTCAGGTGCTGGTGCTGGATTCCCGCACTCAGCAGGTCATTCACAAGATTGATGTGCCAGAATCTCTGGCGGTGCTGTTCAATGCCGATCGCAACGAACTGTACGTGACCCACCGCAAAGCGGGCGAAATCAGCATCATTGACGCCAGCAGCTATAAAGTGAAACGCACAGTGAAAGCACCTGGCCTGCCAAACAGCCTGGCGCTGTCAGCCGATGGCAAAGTCCTGTTTGTTAGCATCAAGCAGCCGGGCACGCGTAAAGAACCACCAAAAAACCCAGATAGCGTTCTGCGCATCGCGCTGTAAGCAGCAGTTATCTGAAACTCAAGGGCGACATGTGTCGCCCTTTGCATTTCCCGCCTTTCGTTACGCAGTTCCCTTCGCTTTTACGCTACCTTTTAGAACGACAACACCAATGGAGAGGAAGCAATGAGCCAGTTTTTTATGCATGAGAAAAACGATCTGGTGAACGAAGCCATCGAAGGGGTTTTGCTCAGCACGCCGTGGCACAACCTACGTCGTCTGGATCTCGGTGATGAAATCCGCGTAGTAGTGCGTTCAGATTGGGACAAAAGCAAAGTGGCGCTGATCTCCGGCGGGGGATCGGGTCATGAGCCAGCCCACGCAGGTTTCGTCGGCAAAGGTATGTTAACGGCGGCAGTATGTGGCGATATCTTTGCCTCTCCGAGCGTGGATGCGGTACTCAATGCCATCATCAATGTCACCGGTGATGCCGGTTGCCTGTTGATTGTGAAGAACTACACGGGCGATCGCCTGAACTTCGGCCTGGCGGCGGAGAAGGCGAAAAACCTTGGCTATAACGTTGAATTGGTGATGGTTCAGGACGATATTGCGCTGCCGGAAAATCCGCAGCCGCGCGGTATTGCTGGCACCGTCTTGGTGCATAAAATCGCTGGATTTGCTGCTGAGCAAGGACACTCGCTATCCGAGGTTAAAGCCCTGGCGCAGCGCGCCATTGATGCCACTTCCTCGATAGGCCTGGCGTTTGCGACCTGCCATATTCCCGGCGAAAAGCGCGATGAACGCGTCGAAGCAGGCCATAGCGAACTGGGCATGGGTATCCACGGTGAACCGGGTGTCATCACGCTGGATACGCAAAACAGCCGTAAAATCAGCAGTATCATGACCGACAAGCTGGCACAGGCGCTGCCGGATGGCAAACAGGCGCTGCTGTTGATTAACAATCTTGGCGGATTCTCCCAGCTGGAGCTGGCGTTGTTGACGCGTGAAGTTTTGCAGTCACCGTTGGCGGCACGCATCACCCATCTGATTGGCCCTGCCACGCTGGTGAGTGCGCTGGATATGAAGGGCTTCTCGCTATCGCTACTGGCGCTGGAAGAGCCGTTCCTTGAGGCGCTCATTTCTCCAGTGCAGGTGTTGGGCTGGGTGCCGGTGTATGACTTTGCGCCGATCAGTTTGCAGAGCGCCGAGAAAGTGGGCAGCGTGCTGGATTTCGATCCTTCCGATAACGCTGAAGTGGCGGAGACGGTGGATCGCGTGACGCAGACACTGATCGATCTGGAGAGCGAGCTGAATGCGCTGGATGCCAAGGTGGGTGATGGCGATACCGGATCAACCTTTGCGGCGGGCGCGAAGAAGATCCAGCGAGGATTGCGCGACAAGCAGCTGCCGCTGGATGAGTTACCCACCTTGATGGCGCTGGTGGGAGAGCAACTGGCAACGGTGATGGGCGGATCGAGTGGCGTATTGATGTCGATTCTGTTCACCAGTGCGGGCCAACAGCTGGAGGAAGGCAGCGCGTTACCGCAAGCGCTGATGCATGGTCTGGAGCGCATGAAGCACTACGGCGGCGCACAGCCAGGACATCGTACGTTAGTCGATGCGCTGCAACCCGCGCTGGAAGCCCTGGTGGCGGGTGAGTCATTGGCCGCCGCAGCCAAAGCGGCGCAGCAGGGTGCGGATGCCACAGCGCAAATGCAGAGCGCGAAAGCGGGTCGCTCAGCGTATCTGAATCAGCAGAGTCTGGACGGTGTCAAAGATCCGGGCGCGTATGCGATTGAGAAGGTATTTGCGGTGCTGGCAGGTTGATTATTGCTGTTTTAACAGCATGCAACATCATGCATTTGTAGGGTGCGGCTTGCAGGCCGCGCCAAAATCCCCCCTACGCATAATGGTAGCGGCGCGATGTATCGCGCGCACCTGAAGCGATGTTACGGGCTTACAGGTGCGCATTGAATACGCCGCTAAAACATCACCTTACTCAGCCGACTCGCGCATCATCTCATCATGCGGAATATCCGCCAGAATCTGCTCAAAGCTGCGTAGACGTTTGTAGATCGACATCAATTCCACCAGCGTCGACCAGGAAGTGATCAGATACTGGAATGACGAACGAACCTGGTCAAACACGTTAGTAATCTGGTTCATTAAACCCAGCGTAATCGACGCGGCGACAATCGAAGGAAGCAGTAAAAACAGTCCAACGACGTTGTCTACTTGCAGATAGAGAATACGGGTGATGTTGAAATACAGGTAATGGAAATAGAGACGGAAGTAGTTATAGCGCACGCGGCTGAACAGTTCGGCAACGGTTGGAGGTGTGGCGCGATCGTTATGATCTTCACCATAGACCAACTCTTTACGGTAGGCGGCTTCCACCTTCTGATTACGAAACTCCAGTCCCGGCAGCTTGATCCCCACCAGTGCTAACAGGCCAGTACCAAAAATCGACCAGACCAACGCGGCAATCACCAGTGCATAAGGAATACTGCCTAAAATCGGCACCTCTTTAACGTGCGGCGAAAGGGCTACCAGCACGGGCAGAAATGCCACTAGCGTCATGATCGCCTGAATGAAACTCACGCCCCAATCTTCCAGCGTGCTGGCAAAACGCATGGTGTCTTCCTGGACACGCTGTGCTGCACCTTCAACATGACGCAGGCGCTGCCAGTTATGCATGTAGTAGTTATTCATCGCGGTACGCCAGCGGAATACCCAATGGCTGATGAAAAATGCGCTCATCACACCCACGACAACGGCAATCAATGCGATACCCAGAAACGCGGTAATTTGACGATAAAACTCATCAATAGTGACAGCATTGGGTTTGCTGAGTGCTTTCTGAATCATGTCACCAAACGGATTATACCAAGCGTTGATCGCCACGCTGACCTGCACACCAAACCAGGTGATAAAGATGATCAGTGCCGCTCCCCAGACTGACCAACGTTGCCAAGGGTGGTTATCGATCACGCGCCAGGCCAGCGCGAACAGACCCGCCACCATCCAGTAATAGGCGTAGAACCACAGTTGGCTCGCATGGATAAAGCGAATGGCATTGGTGGGTAGCGGTTGCTGCATCGCGGCCTGTAATGCTGGGAACCTGGCAGGAAAATCATTGAAAAAGCCGAACCAGGCGAAAATCGCAATCAAACTCCAAATCGCTGCCGAGCTGAAAAACAGCGCTGGCCGCGGAAAATAGGACTTAAACATAGGTACTCCGCTGTTGTGTGTACTCTTTTATACCGCGTCAGGCATCACTCTGTCTTTTGTAGGTTGTATCTGACAATGACAGCATGGCTGCTGCTATGTAAATCGATACTGTCAGTTGTTAAGTATTTTGTGCGCATTTGTATCCAGAAACTAAATTATTAACAGCGAAGGTGTTACACTGCGCATACTGTTACCGGTAACAGTGCTGCTGTAACCCTTAAGCCACGATAAAAAACAATACAAAGCAATCAATTAACTTTCATGCCGCATTACATGCGGTATTGAGGCAATGTCATGTCAGAACAAAAAAATGGTCAAAGTCGCAGGGATTTTCTGCTGAGAACCATCACCCTGGCGCCAGCAATGGCGGTTGGCAGTTCGGCGATGGGCGCGCTGGTGGTGCCGATGGCCGCTGGGGCAGCAGAGCAACCCGTATCACCCCAAAAGGCACGCGAGTACCAGCCCACCTGGTTTACGGCTGAAGAGTTCGCCTTCATCACCGCTGCAGTGGCGCGCCTGATCCCCAATGATGAACGCGGCCCTGGCGCGCTGGAAGCGGGTGTGCCGGAGTTTATCGATCGTCAAATGAACACGCCGTACGCCACCGGCAGCAACTGGTACATGCAGGGGCCGTTCAACCCGGATCTGCCTAAAGAGCTGGGTTATCAGTCTCCGCTGGTGCCGCAGCAAATTTATCGCCTCGGCCTCGCTGACGCGGATGGCTGGAGCAAAAAACAGCATGGCAAAGTTTTTGCCGAGTTAACCGGCGAACAGCAAGACGCGCTGCTGACCGCGTTTGAAAGCGGCCAGGCGCAATTCCCGCAGCTGGCGGCCAAAACCTTCTTCTCCTTCCTACTGCAGAACACCCGCGAGGGTTACTTCAGCGATCCCATTCATGGTGGAAACCAAGGCATGGTGGGCTGGAAGCTGATTGGCTTCCCAGGCGCACGCGCCGACTTTATGGATTGGGTAGAGCGCGGTGAACGTTATCCGTTCCCGTCAGTGGATATTCGCGGGGAGAGGGCGTAACCGTGGCAAATGAATTGAAAAAAGTCGATGCAGTGGTCGTGGGTTTCGGCTGGGCTGGCGCGATCATGGCGAAAGAACTGACCGAAGCAGGCCTGACGGTAGTCGCCCTGGAGCGCGGTCCGCATCGTGATACCTATCCTGATGGTTCTTACCCGCAGTCGATTGATGAACTGACTTATAACATCCGCAAAAAGCTGTTCCAGGATCTGTCAAAAAGCACCGTGACCATCCGTCATGATGCCTCGCAAACGGCGGTGCCTTATCGTCAGCTGGCGGCATTTTTGCCGGGTACCGGCACCGGCGGCGCAGGTCTGCACTGGTCAGGCGTGCATTTCCGTGTCGATCCGGTGGAGCTGAACCTGCGCAGCCACTACGAGCAGCGCTACGGCAAAAACTTCATCCCGGAAGGCATGACGATTCAGGACTTTGGCGTTAGCTATGCTGAGCTGGAGCCGTTCTTTGATCAGGCTGAGAAAGTATTTGGTACATCCGGCAGCGCCTGGTCGATCAAAGGCCAGCTGCAGGGCAAAGAGAAAGGCGGTAACCCTTACGCGCCGGATCGTTCCAGTGCTTTTCCACTGCCTGCACAGAAACGCACTTATTCTGCACAGCTGTTTGCACAGGCCGCTGAATCAGTCGGCTATCACCCTTACGATATGCCATCGGCAAACACCTCAGGCCCGTACACCAACACCTACGGCGCACAGATGGGGCCGTGTAACTTCTGCGGTTACTGCAGCGGTTATGCCTGCTACATGTACTCCAAAGCGTCGCCGAACGTAAATATCCTGCCTGCACTGCGTCAGGAGCCGAAGTTCGAACTGCGTAACAACTCCTACGTGCTGCGTGTGAATCTGACGGATGACAAGAAGCGTGCCACTGGCGTGACCTATCTGGATGGTCAGGGGCGTGAAGTGGTGCAGCCTGCAGATCTGGTGATTCTGTCGGCGTTCCAGTTTCATAACGTGCATTTGATGTTGTTGTCAGGCATTGGCAAACCTTATAACCCGATCAGCAACGAAGGTGTGGTTGGCCGTAACTTTGCCTATCAGAACATCTCGACCCTGAAAGCGCTGTTCGACAAGAACACCACCACCAACCCGTTTATCGGGGCTGGCGGTGCAGGCGTGGCGGTGGATGACTTTAACGCAGATAACTTCGACCACGGTCCACACGGTTTTGTCGGCGGTTCACCGTTCTGGGTGAACCAGGCGGGTACCAAACCGATCTCTGGTCTGCCAACGCCGAAAGGCACGCCAAACTGGGGCAGCCAGTGGAAAGCTGCTGTCGCCGATACCTATAACCATCATATTTCGATGGATGCGCACGGTGCGCACCAGTCGTATCGCGCTAACTATCTCGATCTCGACCCGAACTACAAAGATGTCTATGGCCAGCCGCTGCTGCGCATGACCTTTGACTGGCAGGATAACGATATCAAGATGGCGCAGTTTATGGTCGGCAAGATGCGCAAAATCACCGAAGCGATGAACCCAAAAATGATCATCGGCGGCGCCAAAGGACCAGGCACGCACTTCGATACCACCGTGTACCAGACCACGCACATGAGCGGCGGTGCGATCATGGGTGAAGATCCGAAAACCAGTGCGGTAAACCGCTACCTGCAGAGCTGGGATGTGCCGAACGTGTTTGTCCCTGGTGCGTCTGCGTTCCCGCAGGGCCTCGGCTACAACCCGACAGGCATGGTGGCGGCGCTGAGCTATTGGTCAGCCAAAGCTATCCGCGAGCAGTATCTGAAAAACCCCGGCCCACTGGTTCAGGCATAAGGAACACGGCGATGATCAAAAGCATTTTGGCCCTGTTTCTGGGCTCGATGACGTTCGCCGCGATGGCGGACGAAGCAGGTTCGGACGCACTGGTGAAGCGCGGCGAGTATCTGGCACGGGCCGGTGACTGCGTGGCCTGCCACAGCACTGAGGGCGGCAAACCGTTTGCCGGTGGTTTACCGATGGCGACGCCAATTGGCACCATTTACTCCACCAACATCACGCCGGATAAAGCCACGGGCATTGGCGAGTACAGCTATGACGACTTCCAGAAAGCGGTGCGTCATGGCGTGGCGAAAAATGGTGATACGCTCTATCCGGCGATGCCTTATCCGTCCTACGCGGTGGTCAGCGATGACGACATGCAGGCGTTGTATACCTACTTTATGCATGGCGTACAGCCGGTGTCGCAGGCTAACAAAGACAGCGACATTCCCTGGCCGCTGTCGATGCGCTGGCCGCTCTCCATCTGGCGCGGCATGTTTGCGCCAGACGTGAAAGCCTTCCAGCCAGCCGCGCAGGAAGACCCGGCGTTGGCACGCGGTCGCTATCTGGTGGAAGGATTGGGGCACTGCGGTGCCTGCCATACGCCACGCAGCATTACCATGCAGGAAAAAGCGCTGACCAACGGCGAAGGCAATGATTACCTGTCAGGCAGCAGCGCACCGATTGACGGATGGACCGCCAGCAATCTGCGTGGTGACAACCGTGATGGTTTAGGCCGCTGGAGCGAAGATGACCTGAAACAGTTCCTGCGCTATGGCCGCAACGATCACACCGCCGTGTTTGGTGGCATGACCGACGTGGTACAGCACAGCCTACAGTATCTGAACGACGAAGATATCAGCGCCATTGCTAAATATCTGAAATCGCTGGGTGCGAAGGATGCCAGCCAGACAGTGTTTACGCAGGATGATGCCGTTGCCAAAGCGTTGTGGAAGGGCGATGACAGCCAGCCAGGTGCATCAGTGTATGTCGATAGCTGTGCGGCCTGTCATAAAACCGACGGTAGCGGCTATCAGCGCTTCTACCCGGCGCTGCGTGGCAATCCGGTGGTGATGGCCGAGGACCCAACCTCGCTGATCCATATCGTGTTGGTGGGCGGCACCTTGCCTGGCGTGCAGGGCGCACCGTCAGCCATCACCATGCCGGCGTTCGGCTGGCGTATGAACGACAACCAGGTAGCGGATGTGGTGAACTTCATCCGCGGCAGCTGGGGTAATGGCGCGAAGTCGACGGTAACGGCGAAGGATGTGGCGAAGCTGCGCAAGGATGAAGCGGTCGAGTCGAAGCAAGGCAGCGCGGATATTAAGGTGCTGGAAGGGCAGTAAAGTGACATAAAGCGGGGTGCAAGTTTGTATACCGCTTTGACCCGATAAGGCCGCCATTATCATCATTGGCGGCCTTTATCTCTCTGATTTTAAATATTTTCCAAATCCAGCCCACGCGTCTTCGGACCGTAAATTCCCACTGACAGCACTACCATCAACATGCTCAGCACGATAAAGGCGATCACGCCCTGGCTGCCGGCATACTGCAAAATAAGACCAATCAAAATACTGCTGAACACCGTCGACAGGCGGCTAAACGAGTAGCAGAAACCTACCGCGCGAGCGCGGATGTGAGTAGGGAAAATCTCGGTCTGGTAAGCGTGGTAGCTAAAGGTCAGCCATGCGTTGCTGTAGGTGATCAGGAAACCGCAGATGATCATCAGCACTGGATTGGTCGCTAATGCGAACAGCGTACCGAATACCACCGTCATCAGTGAGGAGAGTACGATTTGCCATTTGTTCTCGATCTTATCGGCATAGCGGCTGCAAATCAGTGAGCCCAGCGGGTAGGCCAGCGTGATGAAGAACGCATACAGCAGGCTGTGGGTCACGGTGGCGCCTTTACCTGATAACAGCGCAGGCAGCCAGTTACCGAAGCCGAAGAAACCAATCGCCTGGAAGAAGTTCATCACCACCAGCATCAGGGTGCGTTTACGGTAAGCGGGGGCCCAAATCTCACTGAAACGTCCTTTTTTCGGCAGTTGTGCTGCGGCATCACTGTTAGAGAAATCTTCGCCCGGTGCGATACCACAGCGTTTCTCCATCTCACTCAGCACCTTGTGCGCTTCCTGATGGCGGCCTTGCTGCGCCAGCCAGCGCGCCGATTCCGGCAGGTTTTTACGAATCAGCCAGATCACCAGTGAACAAACCGCGCCAGCGATAACCACCCAGCGCCAGCCTTCAAGGCTCAATATGGTTTGTGGCACCAGCCACCACGACATTAGCGCGACTGCCGGCACAGATAAAAACTGAATAAAGAACGAGAACGCAAAGGCGCGGCTACGCAGGTGGGCGGGCACCCATTCAGACAGATAGGTATCAATGGTGACCAGCTCTACGCCGAGGCCAATACCGACAAGGAAACGGAACAGGATAATCATCTCAGCGCTTTGCTGAAATGCCATCAACAATGAGAAAACGCCGTACCACGCAAGCGCGCACATAAACGTCAGTCGGCGGCCAAAACGGTCGGCATAAGGGGTTAACAGGCTGGCACCCACAAACAAACCCAAGAAGGTGGCAGAAGCAAATGCGGCTTGGTCGGCGATACCAAACACCCCTTCGGAGCCGGTATGAAACACGCCAGCGGCGAGTAGGCCAGAACTGATGTAGCCCGTCTCAAACAGGTCGTAAAGCTCAAAGAAGCCCCCCAGTGCCAGTAGCGTAATGAAACGCCACAAACCTGCGGAAGAGGGCAGTGCATCAATGCGCCCGGCTAAGGTGTGGCGATCGGCTGCGATGCCAGTGTTCGCCATCCCTGTCGAAGTGATTGTTGTCATTATTGGATAAACCTCGGTGTTTGCAGAACTCGCACGGTTTTATTGGTTTTAAAAATAATTAACCGTTAGCAAGCGAAGGAATAGCAGAATAATCAATTCCCAGCGGGTTGCCGAGAGGGGTAACGGTGACATTTTCGCAATCTACGTTGCAGTTCACAGAAGTGTGATCGCCATCCATGGCGATGCGTTTAGTGCAGGCTTGGATAAACGCCAGGGCCAATCGGCAGGCCGAGTGCGTACCACACCAGCAGCAGTGCAATCCAACTAATGAAGAACACCACGGGATAAGGGAAGATCAGCACATAATAAGTGCCAAGTTGCGCATTTTTTTGATATCGCTGTAAGAAACCAAGGAACAGCGGCAGGAAGGGTGACATCGGTGCCAGCGGCAATACGGCGGAGTCAGCGATGCGGAAAATCATCTGCGCAAAAGCCGGGTGGAATCCAAGCAACATAAACATCGGCACGAATACCGGCGCGAGAATTGACCAGATGGCCGAGCCGCTGGCGATAAACATGCACAGAAACGCTGAGAGGAACATCAGGCCGAGGAAAGCAGGCGCGCCGCTAATTCCTGCACTTTCCAGCATATCGGTCAGGCCGATTGCCATGAATTTGCCCATGTTGCTCCAGTTAAAGAAGGCAACAAATTGCGACAGCGGGAAGACCATCACGATAAAGCCCGCCATGCTCTTCATCGGATCGACCAGCAGCTGCGGGATGTCATCCGGGCGGCGAATCTGTTTAGTCACCGCACCATAGGCAATCGCCACTACAAAGAAGAACAGGATGATGATCGGCACAATGCCTTGAATAAACGGTGAAGGAATGATGCTGCCGGTTTTGGGATTGCGCAGTGGCGCGTGTTCCGGTACCACCAGCAGCGCCATCAGTGCGATGAATACCAGCGCGGCGATACCTGCGGCTTTCAGGCCACGATTCTCCAGCGCAGTCAGCGGCGGCAGGCGATCGTTGTTACCGCCATTCCATGCCGGAAGACGCGGCTCGACAAACTTATCGGTGAGGATGGCACCGACGATGGTCAGCACAATGACCGAGCTGGCCATGAAGAACCAGTTATCGATCACGCTGACATGCACGGTATCACTCACTGCTTTTGCCGCTTCGGTGCTGATGCCCGAAAGCAGGACATCGGTGGTGACGATCAACAGGTTGGCGGTAAAGCCCGACGCCACCCCGGCGATGGCGGCCAGCAACCCCGCCACCGGATGACGACCCACAGCGAGGAAAATCAGCGCACCCAGCGGCGGCATGACAACTAATGCAGCATCCGATGAGATATGGCTGAAGAACGCGATAAACAGCACCATGTAACTGGCGTAGCGACGGCTCACGCGTGAGGCCATTTTTACCATCAGCGATTGCAGCAGGCCGACTTTTTCGGCCAGGCCGGCACCAATCACCAGCGCCAGTATTGAACCCAGTGGCGTGAAGCCGCTGAAGTTTTTGATGATGTTCGGCAAAATCCACTGGATTCCCGCTACGCTCAGCAGGTTATTGACGCGTACCAGCTCGCCGTTGGTGGGATTTTTTACCGCCAGATCGAGGCCGCTGATAATGGCAGTCGCCACCATCAAGACCACGATCAAATAGACAAACAGTAAGAACGGGTTGGGCACTTTATTACCTACTCGCTCAATCCAGCTAAACAGCTTCCCTGGGCTGCGGTTCTCCGTGGTCACTTCCATCGGTTGTTCCTCATTAGTCGTCTTGTTGTGTTTGCATGCCCGCGTTGGGGCTGTAATTTTTATAGTGTTTTAGACATTTCTGGGCGCATAAATGCGCCCACTACAACTGCGGTAACCCCACAACGGCGCCCAAGCCCCTTAGTGTGCGCATTTATGCGCACTGAGTCGGATCACCGCGTTTATTTCAGGATGATAACTTCGATGGCGTCACATCCGCCGGAATCGGGCAGCTATAAGGCTGCTCGCTGCGCACGCGCTGGAACTCTTCTGTGCAGCGTGCCAGTGCTTCCTCATCCTGCAACAAGGTCAGCGCGGTGGCGGCCATGACTTTGGCAGCCAGACACATGCCTTTGTGGCCAATCGAGGTGCGGCCTTGCGCCACCAACTGCCAGGTGTGCAGCGGGGTACCGAACGCAAAACAGGGCGAAAAGCACTGCGCTGTCGGTGTCACCCAACTCACATCGCCGACGTCGGTTGAGCCATACAACAGCTCGCGCGTCACGGCATATGGGGCCACTTCGTCCATCAGGATTTTGTCGCCTAGCGTCTCGGTCCACGCCACGCCAGCTTCACCACCGGTACGTGCGGCATTAAGACGCGCATTACGCAGATCGTCTTTGGTCAGCGTGGCACGGATCTCGGCGGCAAACTGCTGTTCTTCCTCGTTGTACTCGGGCAAACCAAACTGATGCAAATTGCGCTCCATTACCGCTTCCAGCGCGCGATTCGGCACATAGTTGGAA
>Ga0157363_1003498_pt1 | contig 14209 bp, 15 predicted proteins | sample AttsexASBM1_FD_111477 | JGI IMG/M metagenome (GOLD analysis project Ga0157363, IMG submission 111477) | Fungus gardens microbial communities from leaf cutter ant in Ribeirão Preto, State of São Paulo, Brazil - Atta sexdens ASBM1 | ecosystem: Host-associated > Fungi > Mycelium > Unclassified ...
ACCCGAAAGATGGGAGAAAGTAGTGGCCAGCGATGGACAATACTTTGAATCATAAATGTATAACCAGTTTTTTACAATAAAGCCTCGAATTTCGGAAAAAAAACGGCGGAAGCAAAGTTGTAACCTAATAATAATTCCAAAACTAAGAAAATGCAATTTTTTAATTTAATATTTATTGAAAGTTTGTATTATTAAGTAGATAAGTTGAAGTAGATTTAGAAATAAAATTATAAGTATAAAACATCCTAATATTAGGATTTCTTTGCTTTACGGCTATAATCTATCTTTAAAAAAAAAATCAATTAGAGTTTTAAAAAAAATTTGTTTCCTCTATAGGAAAGAAGAACAAACAAGACAATAGAAGTTCGGAAGAAATAATAAGAAATAATTAGAAATAATAAAAATGAGAGTTCTATTTCCCCGGTATCCTTTACTTAAGAAACTGAGAACAAACAAACTTTGTATTTTAATATCGGATCCAAATTTGAATGATATTATGAATATAGAATCTATGTGAATCCTATTAATATAAATCTGCCACTTTTAGAAAAAGAGGGTGAGGATAATAGACAAAAGACTTTGGTTAGTAGAAGACTTTGGTTGGTAGTAGATGGGAGTATCTAGACTTTCAGTTAAATAATTTATTGTAATATAATTTAAATGAAAGATCTGTCGCCTCGTTTCTAATAATAATCGAATCAGTGGAGGTGAAATAGGAGAGATTCAACACATAAGCAATCTTCATCCTATGACTATCAATAAATTGATATTTTCTAAATTGAAGGACAAGAAGTTCGGGGATACTAAAAATAAGCAAAACAAATTCTAACGATATAGGCATAACTTTCAAAACATATAAGGAAGCAAGTATCTTTTTAACTAACAAAGAAAGATTCTCAAAAATTGGATCGTATATATTCCCAATTATAAACTATACCTTTCGAAGTTAATAGGAATGTTGACCAAAGTCTGTCAATTGATGATATTATAAAAGATATTACATGGAAAAATAACACTTATAAAGTGATAAACATTCAGAGACTTAAATTTATATCAAAAATAACTAAAACACGAAGATTCAAGATCCATAAAGATTGTATTTAATTCCAGGTATCTTCCAGAGATGATATACATATGGAAGGTCAAAATTAAAGTTTTGCCCTTTATAAATAATATGAGAAAATATCAGATTTGTTCAAGCTGGGAACATAACGATAGAGTTTATAAAGGGAGATTAACATGTCTAAAGTATGGAGAAAACCATACGGAAGCTGAGTGCAATTCACAATCAGTAACATGTAAAAATTGTCAAAAGAAGCACCATTCCTTTTAATAATACCGTGTCCGGTTTTTGAATACTTTAAATTGATTAACATTATTTGCGCTTATGCAAACGTTTAAACCCAATTGGCGAAAAAATTAATTTAAAAACATAATATAAAAAGTATTTATATATGAAGCAAAAAAATTTTCTATTCTTTAGTATATTCAAATAGAGAAATGGGAGAAAGTGAGATATACTGACAAGAATCTCGCGAGATAACAAATTCTGATTTTAATGAAACTTTGTGAACTTGTAACTCACATAAAAAGATAAATTTAAAAAATATTAGTTGGAGTAAATAAACTGTTTGAAGGGGTAAAATCACTTCTTACGTAGGGAAATCACTATAACTAAAAAAAGCGCACCATGTTATGTACCTCATAATAGGTAGTATGGAAATGATATTTTATCATTTCCTTGTGTCAGAAATCTACTTACAAGTAACTTTATAATAAAAGTACTTCATAAATATTTTTTTAAATAATCATTTTTTTAAAAAGCTCTGAACGTTGCCAACGTAGAGTTTGAAGGACCTCATGTGTGAAGCGGTTTTTAACATTTTTCATTATATCTCGAAAACTATTTGAGATATCAAAAAATATTTTATATAAAAGTTTTACAACAAAATTAGCTGTATTCGCGTCAATAATATTTTTTTAAAATAATTATTCTTCAAAATTTGTGAAAAAACATTGTTAAATAATTATTCTAAAAAAATATCATTAGCATGAATAAATAGAGGTAATTTTATTGTAAAACTTTTGTATAAAACATTTTTTTATATCTTAAATAATTTTCGAGATATAACGAAGAAAGCTGAAAATCGCTTTACACATGAGGCCCTTCAAACCATAGTATGGTGCTTTTTTATAATGGTTTTCTCAGTAGATCTATTCCTCTCTCATTTTTTTATGCACGAATTATTCCAAATATCGTCCTTCCTCCCTGACTATTTTGACATATCATTTAAAAAATGTGTTTGAAAAGATATATTATTATTATAACATAAAAATATATTTACGCGAGTAATATTTAAAAAATGCTTACCAAAATATTGTAAAATTGAAAAATACACAACATTCTTCTCCTCATTTTCGCCTTTCTCCTCAAAATAGTGTAAGTCAAGAGAACTAATATATACTAAGGTGTACGAACCATATATCATGTTTTAAAGGAAAATAGATTGCATTCGTTCCATTTTTAACGTGTGCAAAAACTTTTAACATGGGATGAGATACAGCGTATCAATTTTTTTTGTGCAGGTATTTTTATTTTTTTATTCCAGTTTTTCTTTCATATTATATATATTAACATATATTAATATATAGTAATCATAATTAATAAAACTTGCGCAGGATTTTTTGCACAATGCGGTAAAATGCTTCATTTCCCGCTCGTATTTTATGGACGGACGAGATTACATTCACGCCGAACGATGTGTTCAATTCTCATAATTTCTTGCTCTGGCAAGAAGAGAATCCGCACGCTATTCAACAGTGCGCCTTCCAGTATCGGTGATCGATCAATGTATGGGCAGAAGTTTGCTAACAGAGTGGTAAATATTCTTGTAAATTAAGAAATTTTTTCTGCTGCCTTGTTTTGTATAACATTTCGATTTTCAAATCGGGCCATACTTATTTCCAGCATATCTCAATGGAAGAACATACGCTGATTTCATTGAGAATCAGTTACCAATTCTCTTGATAACGTTCCTCTCCGAGAGCGGGAAACGCTGATTTTTCAGCACGATGGAGCTCCCGCACATTATTTTCGAGAGTACAGGAAATTCTGGATGAACGTTTTCCAGACAGATGAATTGATCGGGATGGTCCGATCGTTTGGCCGGCACGCTCATCAGATTTGAATATATTCGATTACTTCGTCTGGGGCTATATCAAAGCTGCATACGTGATGATATCCAGAATGAAATATGTAATAAAATCATAGCGACTTTTCAAACTATTATTCCGGATATGGCGCAACACAGCAAATTTCTCGGAGAGTCGAACTTTGCTTGCAAGTGCAAGGAAAGCACTTCGAGCAGTTGTTACATTAGAAGTGTAAGGATCGAATGGATTAAGCCTACTGAGGAAAATCACTTTAAAAAAAACGTGCCAAGCTACCTCAAGGTGGTGTGAAAATTCCTATCTGCGTAACAAAATTCGGCAAGTGTACACCAAAAGTAGATGTAAAAATAACATGATCTTATAAATTTACAAAATGCATAAAACAAAATGAATTACTAATAGTATCCACAATTCTAATTTTTTGTTCTTATTGTATCGTACTTTGTCTACTACAAATTCGCGATTGATCCTCCATTGTTTGCCTCTGAAAATATGTAACACTACGCAAAAAAAATTAAAGGCTCACTCAGTCTATCCTCCAAAAATAGCTAATGTTCAAGAAAGTGTAACTTTGTCAAAAATAATCATAACGCGATTTTTAAAAAAGTATTTTAAAGCTTGAAATCTCTATTTTCGAGGCCGATTAATTGATATTTCGATCTAATTAATTTTCCTTAAGTGATTTCTTCAATTTTTTTGTATAATGTATTTGTAACATCAAATTCTTTTATCGTTGCTTATCGTTTCCTTTTCCACGAAATGTGAATTTATAATTAATATTCACGATTAATTCTTTATACGTTCTCCTTTTATAAGTATCTTATTAGAGAATTACGATATATGAAATACTTATTATGCATAATATGCTACGCTTTTTGTAATAACGATAGAAAAACATGTACTCTTCTCTAATTTTATAATAGATTACGATGAGCTGCCTACAATAATTAATTATACTTCAAGAGCACAATGCTATGATAAATATCGTTGATATTTATAGTTAACAACAAAGAGTTTTTTGATAATTATGCGATAGTAAGCTTAAAATTTCTACTATCGTAAATACATTATTAATTATATTTTCAGTGATTTTTGAAGTATACATAAAAAGAGAGATTCCAACAAAACTTGCAATAAAACATTACGTCTTTATTAATATTTTATCGTATTCTGATGAAATCATACTCTCCTAACAGGAAACGATAAAGAATGGTAAAGAATGATATTATTTCTTTCTATTGTATGTTTGTGACGCTGGTGTCACTTTGTATGGAAGATTTGCTCGCCAAGGCGGCGTGTAATAACAACGATCTTTATAACAATTCGAAATTTAGTTACTGAATCGAATTAAGATTTGTTCGAAGCGGTAAGCGATGCCCAGTAATTCGATAATGGATAAAATGCGTGCATAATTTGCACTTGGTATGACGGCGAATAATATTTGTATTGCGAGCACCGGCAAATCTCGCCAGAAACGTAGGCAATTCTCGCGTATTGATGCGGTACGCGTATACAATAACATTACAAAAGACAACATTAATACGCGAAGGAACTTCGGTGTGGTTTGCACTTGATAATTCGAGAAGAAGCATTACGAATGGATAGATGATCCGTATTAGTCGGGATTGGGAAGCAAACTGATTTCTCGCACGGAAATCAGTGTGCACGATCGTCATCTTTTCGAGTGTGGAGGATTGTGTGCCATTTGAGATAGACAGCGTGATTAGAACAGAAGCGAGATACATGCATATTTTGAACGAAAGGCATTGATCGCAGGCATATTTGAATAGGAACGGCTCGGTATCTATGAGCCATTCACTTGCCATTCTCGAGAATATATTGAAATGAACGATGATTCCGGAACACTTTCGAATATCTTTTTCTTAAAATTTTTTCCTTTTGAGATTTAGAGAAGCGATTACGATAGACAGATTACGATAGAAATTAATTAGATTTTCCATAGGTTTCATCACTTTTTTTCTTTCGCCATTTTTATTCATCGAAGTTTATTATAGTTTGTCCTATTTTTGCAGTTAGTATTACATGTGTAATGTAATCGCGAATATGCATAGCGGCTATCAACGCGAATCCTTTGGTGCGGTACAATGAGACGTGTGAATGGCAATGCTAGGCGATGATATTTACTCAGTATCAGGCTGTTCCTTGCCCTGATGAAGTGGATTGCAAGGTTCACGAAACCTTGACAAGAATGGATCTGGATACGGAGGAAACGCATAATCTTTATAGAAAGCACCATGGAAGCCTCAAGATAATATCTCGATTATTATTACGAATATCGCTAAACGATAAAGGACTTTTATGTTTATTTCGATCCCATTTACTTTCCTGTGGGCGGTTGGACAAGTCTCGTGGGACATCCTGTATATAAAGAAATCCATTATTTTTGTATGAAATTGAATGGAAAAATAATGGATTTCTTTTTACTATACCTAATATGATACCCTGTATATATGATATATATTTGAATAGTCTTATGTGATACTTCATGTTGTCAACATTTTTGTTCGTCACTTCGCTCTGATTTCACTTTCTTGTTCAATTTCTACGTTCTCTCTTGTGAAAAGTGCTGCCTTATTAGCTGCTTTTTTTCATTTTATTTTAGTCATTGGTGCTTATTGCAACACATCAGTTCATTATTCTTCTTATTTTTTATTTTTATTGAGTACAAATTAGTTCGGTCCGTTTTTTTGTGCATTTATTTCAGAACAAAATGAATGAACAGATCAATTAAAGTATTGTCCATCGCTGCCTACTACTTTTTCATCTCTTAGGCAATTTTCATCAATTCCATCTCGAAAAAATGACTCGTCTTTGGAGGCAATTTTGGAGCCAATTTTCGATTTCTGCGAAAGAAGTGGACTGGTGACTTGCCAAATCGTGCTGCATCCTTCGGAACAACTAGTAATCAGAAGGAGCATCCGGAGAATATGACGGGTGCGATAAAACATTCCATTTGAGCGTTTCCAAATATTTTTTTACGACTGTAGTGACATGAGGCCGAACGTTGTCATGAAGAAGAATAACTTTATCATGTCTTTGCTCGTATTCCAGCCGTTTTTCTCGCAATGCACGGCTCAAACGAATCAATTGTAGCCGATACCGATCGCCCATAATGGAATCACAGGTTTCAACAGCTCATAATAAACAAGACCCTTTTGGTTCCAGATACAGAGCATGATCTTTGAACCATGAATGTTCGGCCGTGATATTGATGTTGAGGTTGATGGCAACGATTGACCGGGCTTAGCATAGTATTTTTTCTTCTTGGGGTTGTCGTAGAATATCCACTTCTCATCTCCAGTCACAATCCGATTGTGCAAAAAACCTTTTCTCTGTTGTCTTTGAATCAGCTGTTCGCAAGTGAAAAATCGCCTTTCAACATCTCTCGATTTCAGTTTATAAGGCACTTAATTTCCTTGTTTTTGAACCGTTCCCATGGCTCTCAATCGTATAGAAATGACTTGAGTTATCTCCAATGATTCTGCCAATGAAACTCCTCTTGCGTTTGATTCTGATCTTTTTCGAATAATTCCTCTAATTCTTTGTCTTCGAATTTTTTTGACTGTCCAGAACGAGGCTTGTTTTCAACGCTGAAATCTCCATCCTTGAAATGTCGAAACCATTCCCTACATGATTTATCAGTTGGAGCAGTGTCACCATAAACTTCGACAAGCATTCGATGGGCTTCAGCCGCACTTTTCTTTCAATTAAAGTAGAAAATCAAAATCTCGCAAATGCTGCTTGGTTAACACAAAATTCGACATTTCAAACACAGTAAAAATCAAGGTTTTTGTATGAAAAAAATCAAGGTTTTTGTATGAAACTCAAAGCGATATAAACTGTATATTATTAGCAGATGTTTATCCTCTCTGAAACCGCCAAAATCAGCTGTCACTATGAATCATTCACAATAGCTGGAACTATCTTTAGGGAAACGGACCGAACTAATTTGTACTCCCAATAACATTTTCGCGAATGCTGGTCAACGAGCAAAATGTATTTCCGTGAGTGAGTGACGCGATCTTTCTGAATTTTTGTTATTTTATTGTAGTGTGCTTGTACTGCGTTAGTTGTTTTTCATTACATTCTTGTAATACAATATTTTATCATTGTGTAATAATTTCTATAGTCATGTCATAATTTTATGTTCAAATCTAGCCGTTATATTTATTATTTATTTGTCATTCCTTTTTGCCTTTATTAAAGGATAGGCCTGAATATAAATAATTATTTTGTTAAATTGCTGCGTGCCTTTGTTGTGCGATCCTATGCGTAAACACATTCTCTTGTATTATGTTTAATTTAGCATGAATCAACGTGTACCAAATGTAAACGCTATTTCGCGTAAGCGCCCTTGCGCTTTCTGTGGCGCTGATAATGATTGCGCCCCTCCGATGATTGCGATCCTGTTGTTGCAATTGAGAATGGGCCGTCGTTGCTTGGGATTGATGCTGCCTCCTTGACTGCGTCTCGCCGCCTTTTCTTTCACATTTATCTGACGAGAGTGACAGAATGCGGTATCATTCTTCCCAGATGTCTTTTGATGTCTCGGCTCTTTCTGCAGTGAAGTTCTCCTTGTCTACTGTGACTAAATCCATCTCTTCTTTGGAACACAGAATTGCTCGTATTAAGTTAAGACTTAATCTTTTAGATCACCTCGAGCCCATTCTGGAGACATTTAATGCTAAAGGATGGTGGAGTTCGATAGGGTGCTACAGCGTCTCGGGGATGTTGAGGGTGCGTCGACTGGCAACGGTGACAGATGGTCTATCCGCCGATTAATATGGATTAATATGGGTACAAGACAGGTCATCCTTGAAAAGCACTTCGCTAGACTGAAGGGGAAGGTGCGTGCTGGTCTTGCGACTTCTGCTGGTGGTTCTCATGTCTTGTCAGATGGATTGTCTGTTAGTTTTGAGCGCATAATTAATGAGCTCATCGTATTCGGTCTACTAAGAGTCCCTTCAGAGAATTACACTGAGACTATAACAAAAATTTCATCCTCTCTTGATGTTTCGATGTCTTTATCAGAGATTGCGCGGGCCTTCGGGATTCCTGGCAGAATTCGTCCTCGTCTCTGCTTATTGTCAAATTCACGACAATAACGAGGCGCAATGAAATAATCGCCAGAGCTCATCGGATGGGTGGACTGAATGCATCGGATATCTCCTGGTCGACCGGTAGAATCTCTATTTACGAGCGGGCTATAGCGTTTAAGCGGCGCACTTTTACTGAAGCTCGTCGATTGGTGGCGACGCATAATGTTAGGCGCGTTTGGATACGTAGGGGGATCATTTATTTTCGCGTCAAGAATAATACGTCATTTCGTTACACTACTCCGGATTTACTTCTCTCCGTCCTCAAGTCCGCCATCTGTTCCCTCTCATCCCGCTCTCCTGTCCCCGCCGCTTGCGTCCAGAGGAGGCACTCTGCGTCCTGAGTAACTCCCTGCAGACCCCCCTCAATTTTTGGATTCGGAAACGAGTATCTCTCGCGACGACAAACTGTGTTTTATGCATCAACGTTAGGTCGCTCGTTCTGCATGTGATATTGGTCAGAGATGTTATCGCTGTCCACTTTTTGGACGTCGGGGAGACTTGGTTGCGAAATTCGATCGATTTTGGATCCGTCGACATAGATAACTTCGTGTTCGTTCGGATCCCCAGGCTGCTGCGAGGGCGGTGTCGCGCTATATATCGATGAATCTCTCCAATTCTCCCCGATCAGCTTGGGCGTTCTGCCAGTGGGTTCACTTTCACTGACATTGTTGCTGTATTTCTTCATCTTTCTCGCGGTCGGCGGATGGCAGTTTGCATATATCGTCTTCCGAGAGCACCACTTTCTGACTTGCATTTTATAGCGTCATGTCTATCCTGTGCGGCATGTATAACCGATGTGATCGTGTGCTTGAGCGATTTCAATGTCGACATATTTGGTCAAAATGACTATAACGCCAAACTGTTACTCGATATCGCTGTTTTCTCTTAGGCAATTAATTGATGCTCCAACTTGCTTAACATGTAATTCGGCAACCACCTTGGATCTTATTTTTGTTATCTATTTTGTCTCGTCGAACTTTAATATTGTTGAGTGCAGAGTCAGCGATGCGATCAATGTGAGTGACCATCTTACCATCTATACTAGCTATTCCGCATCATCCTGTGATCGTGTATCTGTTTCGCGTAATATTCATGCAATCAGGCCTGAGGACATTGAGCTGGAGCTGATAGACTGGTTCCCTTATATGCGGTGTTGCCGCATGTTGATGAGTCTTTCATTTTACGGTCTCTTTTACTACAATCTTTGACCGACTCGCTCCGATTACTTGTAGGTATGTATCTCGTCTCCCCGCGTTGTGGCTGAATGATGCAATCTGACGGTTCATTGAGCTGAAGAGACGTGCTCTTCTTAGATACAGACAATCTCAATCTCCTGCAGACTGGCAATGCTGCAAGAGTTTGCGGAACGACGTGAATATTGCTGTTCGTCGTGAGAAAAAGTCCTTCCTCTTTACCTCTCTTACAACTGATTGAGGAATCCTCGCTCCAATTCTGGAGAAATCTCCGTGCCCTTAGCGGTGCACAATCCTTCTCTGCTTCTATACTTTTGCACCTCAAAAATCTTTCCTTTCTGAATCATTTTCTTTACCTTCTTCGTCTTATTCCTCTAACTCTTTTACTCATCTTCTTTTCTCCTCTTCTCCCATCACTCCCAGATTGGAGCAAAATTGAAGGTCACGAAGAAACGTGATCTTTATATTTTTAAGGTCATTCACCTGACTTTCGTTGGGCCGTTTGATCACTCCGGTCGTATGTTACTACTGTGCCTTCCTCAATGTCTTGATCTCTCTTACAATACTTTTCTCTCCTCCTGGAAACACAACTGTTCTTCCCATTCCTAAAATTATTAACTTTTCTTTTTCTTCATCTTTTCACCCTCTCTCTATCGTTCTCTCCTTTTCTTTTAAAACTGCTTGAGTATATCTGCTTCTAGTTTAATGCCTTTATCTCAAATTTTAATATTCTTCCCCTAATAATATCCGTCTGATTTTCGTCCATCTCAGCATGACGACGGATTTGCTTTACATCTTTGACGTCGTGCTTCGTAATTTCGATAATTGTCGCCTTACTTCCGTCGTTGCGCTGGACTTCACAAAGACTTTTGATATCGTCAATCATGATCTATTTTTAATCAAACTGAAGTTATGCAGTTTTTCCCATCCTGCTTTCTCACTAATCTGTTCGTTCTTTACAAATCGCACGCAGCAAGTCCTCGTATATAATTCTTTTCCTCTACTCATGCCGTTCTCTCTGGTATTCCCCAGGGTTTCATTCTTGGGCCTTTATTCTTTAATATTTTTGTCTCCAATTTGTTTAATGTTTCTTTGTCCTCCGAATTCTTCATGTATGCAAATGACATAATTATTCTCAAATCCTTTCATCCAATTGATGTTTCAGCAACCAGTTCTGCTTTGAATACAGACTTAAAATCTACCGAATGATCCACTAATAATGTGTATTTAAATCCTTCTAAATCATCCTTGCTAATTGTTGGTTCTTCAATATTGTTATCCCGTATTCAGTTTTTTCGACATTTCTCTTAATTCTATTTCTCGCTCTTCCTCTATTAAGATTCTTAATGTCCATGTTAATTCTTCATTGTCATTCACACGTGGCCGTCAAGTGTCGGGCTGCTTATATTCATTTACGAGTCTTCTTTATCCCCTTCGCTACATCCTTTCCTGCTCTCAAAAACTTCTCACTTCTCAATTACTTGTTATTTCTCTATTTGATTATGTTGATGTCGTTCCTGCTCTTAACATCTGCTAAATCATATACAGCGTATTTCAAAATTCTTTTCTCCGCTTCTCTTATTATGTTCGTAAATACGACCATATATATCTCCGTATTATCAAAGATCTGGCTGACTCAAGATTTGGCAACATTTTATTCTCCACCTGTGCTGTCTTGTATTTTCTCTCCTTCGCTCCTCTATATCTGGGATGTCTCCTTGAACTCTAAACATCATTCCTCTTTTAACCCTCTTGTAACTAGATACCAAGCTACTTGTTCTTCTCCATATATCAGTCCACTAAATTCCGTGTCCCTTTCTCCTACACCTCTATCAAATATTTTAATTCCCTTCCTGATTTAATAAAAACCTCTCCCTCTCTATTCTTCTTTCGTTCCGTTGCGTCGCGTTTTATTATCTCACTCACAGTATTTAAACGAGACTGATAATTGGTAATTGATATATTTGCGGGTGTATGTGCATGCGTGCGTGTGAGGAGCTTCTGAGCTCGGTTGTAATAGGCTATTGGGGACTTTGAGTGGCACAAGCCTCTTGGAAATCGTGGCCTCGATGAACCCAAAGAGCCATCATCTCGTATATTCCAACACTGGAGTATAACACTGGAGCGAGCGTCGAAGGCCGAGGTTTCCGTTGACTTTGCATGGACTTTCGTGTGTGCACACTACGAGGCGACTGTACTCGAGGAGAATCGCATCGCGCTAATAGTTAGTTTAGACTATTGCAATGGACAGGGTCCGCCTGTAATTTGATGACTTGCAACCTTTTTATACCTTCGGCTGAGCTTGGCGTGTAGTCATAAATTTTGCTATGAGCTATATTTGTTTTCGGCTCGCATATTTGTTTTCGGTGCGCAAAAAGTATGTTTGTCTTCGATGTAAGCAATTCGGTTGTCGTGCTCGAATTTGAAAATTTCGGAATCGTAACGCTCTCGTGTGTGTGTCTCATTTTGTAAGTGATACCGTGTGTATTTTCTGACATGTACGTGCACCGCTAGAAAACGAGTGTGGAATTTTCGGTTCTGAATCTCGCGATAGAATATGTTCTGAGTGGCGGCGTGACTATCCATGAATAGTGAGACTCAGTTAATTATTAAAGTAACTTCGCATTTTCTTGTGTCTGTTACAACAGCATTCTCTTTATCTACTCTCGATTCTAGATGCTTGTTTTATTTTCTTGATCTCTAAAAAATTCTTTTCTCTTTCTCCAAAGAGTTATCGCGGTTATCATTTTTGTTTTGTTTTTTTGTATTATTATATTACTCCTTTTATTTATTTTTTATAATAAATGCGCTTATAATTACTATTTGTGACGATTGTATTCTTGGGCCTCTTGTCTAAACTATCTCGTCCTAGATTATCTCCAACTTTCTGTCCCTTATCTAACACATGCCCCTTACCTAAACATCCTGCCTCTCTGTTGTTAGGTAGAGATAGTCAACCTTCACGTGGGTAATTTTTATCGGTTTTTGATAGTATGAGTATCGTCGCGTTATCGGATTTGGTGCTCTTCGCGTTGTTTGCAGTTAGCGTTCGCGTCTGTGACACTGATATCGCCTCAGAGCACGTCTGACGCTCAACACTGTCGCGATTCGCCATTCTCGCTCGACCGCAGGTGTATTTTTTCGTGCGAGGGCCTCTATCTTCCCTTCGCTCTGATTCGCCGTTTCCCGAGTGTGCTCTCGCACACTCTACCGAAGTTGGGAAGATGCGTGACAACTAATAAAAAAACATGTTTAATACAGTTATATCAACGAATACGAATATGTACCCAGGTAATACGGTTCGGGTATGCGGATACCTAGATGTCTCGCATGTCTCGGATAGTGATCAAGTACTCGGATATCCAGATACCTGTGTATATTATAATTAGCCCTAGCCGCGTCTCACAGGACTCCGCCGAATATGAACTTGCGCGAAAAGAATCGCGAGTCCGCTAATTGTCTACAACAACGCACGATGCGACTGCGCATCCCTCGTGAGGAGGAGGGGCTAAAGGATTGATCGCGTATTGATTGAGATCCTGCTATTTTTTACCCTCTTTCATTGCGAGACTTTGGGAAACTAGGTGTACAAGTATAAAATGACGATTTGAGAAACAGGTGGCGCACCAATGCAGTGTGAAGATAAGATTTAAGATATACATTATACGCCATTTTATTGTACCATCAACAAGTGTCAAACGCGCAAAGTGATTTGATTAAAAAGTGTTTGCATGATATTGTGTTGCTGTGTTTAATATGACGAAATTTGTACCAAATAAGGAGCATTCGCGGACATTAATTTTTTTGTTTTCATTTGAAGAAAACTGCTGCGGAATCATACCGATTACTTGGAGAAGCTTATGGTGAACATGCTCCATCGCAAAAAACGTGTGAACGATGGTTTCAACGTTTCAAAATTGGAGATTTCGATGTTGCAGACAAGGAACACTGAAAACCGCTCAAAAAGTACGAAGACGTGGAATTGCAAGCATTGCTGGATGAAGATGATTCACAAATACAAAAACAACTCGCAGAGCAATTGAGTTAGTCAGTTGCGTTAGTCAACAAGCTGTTTCCAATCGCTTATGAGAGATGGAAAAGATTCAGAAAGTCAGCAGATGCCACATGAATAGAACGAGAGACAGATGGAGAGGCGCAAAAACACATGTGAAATTTTGCTCGAACGATACAGAAGAAAGTCATTCTTGCATCGTTACTCGGGATGAAAAATGGATTTTTTTTTAGAATCCCAAGCGCAAAAAAGGGTAGACCCTGGCGCATCATCCACATCGATCGCAAGACCGAATCGCTTTGGCAGGAAGACGATGCTCTGTTTGGTGGGACCAGAAGGGTGTGGTCTATTATGAGCTATTGAAGCCTGGCAAAACGGTTAATACCAAACACTATCAATAACAATTGATCGATTTGAACCGTTCGCTGCTTAAAAAACGACCAGAATACCAAAAAGAGGCAACACAAGGTCATTTTTCTCCATGACAATGCTCCATCACATACGGCAAAACCAGTTCGGAACACAAAGCACTCAGCTGGGAAGTTCTACCCAATGCGACTTACTCACCAGACTTGGCTCCTTCTGATTACCACTTGTTTGCATCGATGGGTCACACACTTGCTGAGCAGCGCTTTGGTTCGTACGAAGATGTGAAAAAATGGTTCGATGAATGGTTCGCGGCAAAAGGGGAAGATTTTTACTGGCGTGGTATC
>Ga0157363_1003499_pt1 | contig 14207 bp, 7 predicted proteins | sample AttsexASBM1_FD_111477 | JGI IMG/M metagenome (GOLD analysis project Ga0157363, IMG submission 111477) | Fungus gardens microbial communities from leaf cutter ant in Ribeirão Preto, State of São Paulo, Brazil - Atta sexdens ASBM1 | ecosystem: Host-associated > Fungi > Mycelium > Unclassified ...
CAACACACGTTACTGTTACACATACTGTTTAGCACATCTCGACGTTATTTAATGTTTACAATTAATATCCATCAATAAATTTCAGGACAGGACAGGATTTCAAGCAGTGGGTATCTTATGTTTGTGAATTACTGTTCTATTAAATATATTCTATTAAATATGTTCTATTAAATACGTTCTATTGAATACTGTTTTAAGGCTCGATTGTTCCATTTCTTTATTATTGTTCCATTACTTTCGGTAAACTTGAGCTCACTCTCTTATGGTCTATAGATATACTTTTTTATTCTTTTGTTTATTCAATAAGTAAATTACCATAATTTATCTAAAGATGGAACAATCAGCCCTAAAAGCGGCAAAATGATAATGTACATTTATGCTGAAATGACCGACATGCATTTGGTATACTTATGACTGTTCATGCATAATGGTACTCCGTCTCATTTTTATCTTGAAGTGAGAACATTCCTAAACAATGCCTTCACAAACCGAGATAGATAGGATGAGGCGAACTCATGGCCACTACGATCTCTGATCTCAGTCCATTAATTTTTGGGGCCATTTAAAATTTATTGTTATATTATTTTCAACGCCGGTAAATAATGCGGATAATCTGCGAGAAAGAACGAATTTGAGACTATTCGAAGAATAGTCTAGTATTTTTGAACAAGTGATGCTCAATGCTAAGATGTGAAGTAGCGTGTGTTGATGTATGAGATGAATACTTCGAATATTTTCTTTAATCTTTCATAACTTGAAAACTTGAAAGGTAATTCATGACGTTTTTTATTTATTTTAGTGTATAGATTTACTTCCTAAAGTATGTGATGTTTATGAAACACCCTGTACAAATATTACCATATACTTCTCTAAATAAACATAATTATAATAATTTAAAAAATAACGATTGCAATGATCATACAAAAGTAATAAATCAACGATCATTCCGAAAAGATATTTAATGTTGAAATGGCAAAATATCGTATAATATAACTTCACTTGTTTTTGTAATGGACATGAAACTTTTAATTTCATTACAGATTGGAATAAATTTTCCTTTTTTTTTTTCAATTTTCTTTTTTACAAATTTTTCTTTATAAAAACCTTGCTTGCAATATACATTGTAATTTGATGGTGCAACATTGCTAAATCATCACAAAAACAAATTGTATAAGAAATCAACTTCTTTTTATTTCATCATTTTTGTATACTATTGTGTTTCATACTATTTCATTAAGATATGCATGTAGTTTTAATATTATCTAAATTATGAAAATATTTATAATTTTCTCCTCTTTAAATGGGCCTTGATGAGGCATCTAAAATTTTCGGTACTTTACTAAAGAACCACCTTAATATGTAAATATATAAAAAATAATAAAAATTAATTGTAGTCTTTATTAATAAAATTTTTCTTTGGTTGAACATATTAATGGAAAGATCTACATACTACTCATATTTTCGCAATGAATTTCACTGATTGAATCAAATATTGCGTTGTTCAAGAATTCGATTGCAATCGACATTGCTTGGCTTTAGGATGACGCGACATGGTCTTTTTCGCCGGAAAACACCAAAGCCATCGCCAAGTGTGAGCACGGAAGGTTACTTCAAACGAACGAGCGCGTCTAGACATTCTAGTTCTCGTCGCCGAAGTGGTAAGAGAACTTCTCAACGCGCTAATAAGAAGAATCAGAAACCTGCAGTTCGAATCAACAGTCCAGTATGGTTTATTCCACCCGAAAGACGTCGTTCGAGACGTCAACGCCGAGTCTGGCAAGAGATCAGATATTTCCCTGATGATGAGAGTCCAATCCTAGAGAGAATTAACGATTGGTCGTCGAACGTGTCAGACGATCAGTTTGACGATCAAAAGCTGTTGTTATCAGGTGATTTCAATGAGCGTCGGGAAGATGATGCCTTGAACTCGATTGTTTCATCGTCCTTTGGTTCTTTCTCGGCGACATCGTCTTCGTCATCAGCTTGTCTGGTACAAAAAATCAGCGACTTTAACGAGGATAAGCTATTCTCTGAGGAGCTAAGGACCAATGGTCTTCTTGTGCGAGGAGCCACTTGGAAGCTTTCGGCGACAACGACAACAACAACGATGATGTCAACGCCAGCGAGAACGATCATTTCTGGAAATTATTTTGCCAGTAGTCAATTCCTTACCTTTCTAGCCAAGGACGTCAAAGAAAGGCCAAAAAACGAAAGTTTCAACACAAGTTACAAATGTCTCTCATCACCATCAAGCGACAGTGAAGACGATGATGTTGATCGCTTCAGTGATCGTAAAAGAAATTTTCCACAACGACAGCAGCATTTAAAAAGGCAAAAATCAGGATTTAGAAGGAGACCATTGCGTCGGAAGTCGCAATTGAAAAAAGCATCCGCTCAGCCGGTATTCCTCGTACGCAAGTGCTCATCCTTGAGGAAACATTCCAGTAAGATCCGAATATAGTTCTATAGATTGTTCAGGAAATGACAGTAATAGCCAAGGATGTCAGATTCTTTAAATCTTAGATCGCTATTTTATTATTACAAGATAGCGCAAAAGTAACCAATGTCCCAAATATTACTTTGTAAGAAGAAAAGAGTGAATCTTAAAAAAAAAAGTTTTTAATATGATCGCCCTAAGTTTCCACAAATTTACAGGCCAATATTTAGGTCGATATTTATAATCTGTTCTTATTTTAATATCGTTCTAATTAATATCTTAAGAATACGGCTCTATAATTTATGCCATCTTAAGATTGTACTTAAAATAAGAACGGACTATGAATATCGATCCTACTACTAGATTGATCACTTCGTCACCATGATACCAAGTAATATTTTTGATGGGTTGCCATTTGTTGGTCTACATTTGTTACTCACACATAAGAGTTGGCCAAGTTGTACGATGGTTAAATCGTATTTTCATTGTAATTCTTAAACGAATCGTTTTTTTTTTCTGTGACAACACAGATGTGACGCTAGCAATATTGTTTAAGTATTGTCATTTTTATTTTGTTTTCGAAACATCTGTTTACGTTTAAAATTAATTTTCTTTGGTCTTTCATGTAAGTTTTCACACAAGATTTACCTAAGATATAGTGAGCACAAGGCGAATAATTGAAGCTTGGTGTAGACACACGCGCACGCGCACACACATATATATATATATATACACACACACACTACTATAATTAGTATTTAAATTCTTTTCATGTACAATATTAAATTAACAATATATTTGTGGGTTATGTTGCTGATAAATTTGTAAAAATAGAGAAAGTTGGGTAAACCGTATTTCTCTTTAGTTTATATTGTACCTACACATTTAAAATAAAATAATATATTGAAATTGTGAGTAGTTGAATAATATTTGTCGCTAGTCTTTATGTTGTATTTATATTTAAGATAAAATAACATTTTAAGATTGAATAATTGAATAATCCTTTATAATTATTAAATTTTGATATTTGTACAAAAAAAAGTATGTTTGTATCTTTAATAAATTATTTATAGATATTATTTGTTGAATTAAAAAAAATTAGATCTTTCTTGGCAGATTCAAAATGACGGACGAAAATGCTGAAAGTATTCCGATTTATTCAAAGTATTCGATATATTCGAAAATTTGATATTGAGAGATTGTTAGAGCTGCTGATTTTGAATGCAATCTCAAATTTTGAAAATTAAAAACGGTGAGATCAGATAGAGCGGGCCAAAATGCAAAAGTAGTCAGGATTATCACAGATAAAATCGAGAAAAGTCAGGGGAAAGAGTAAAAAAGTCTGGAATTTGCTCACAATTTTCTTAAACTACTTCTATTCCAAGTAGTTGTTGTAATTTTTTAAATATTATACCTAACGTTTATAATCAAATATTATACATTTATAGTTAAATAGAAAAGTTAGGGAATTTCAAAATTCATTTTCTGTGGCAACTCTCTGATTAATACATATTGACTTATATTTTTTTGTAAGTTTTTTTGGCTCGCTGGACACGTATTTGTGTACATTTCATTTTCCACATTTCACTTTTTACTTTTCACTCGTCGAGATTTCATGTGTAACTTTTCATGCATAGCGATTATGTAGTTTACCCTGACATTATTTTTATATATGCACATACATGTATAATTTTTCTTCCATCAATATAATATTAACAATCTTATTTTTTTTCTTCTTATCTACAGTCTCGGCAACGGACAGATTACACTTCTAATTCCGAAGTACATTTATTAATTCCCTAGATTTTCTGCTTTTCATTCGTTTCAAGATAAGACGGAAAAGTTCACGTGAACAATTTTACATTTTCACAGTTTGGAGAGTTATACGATCTCATGGAATCATACATGATTATTGAATTCACGTGAAACTTTTCACTTTTCACGTTTCCGCCCCAGGGAAAAAGTGATCGACCTCAAGAATTACAAAATTTAAAATGGCAGATCGGATATGACAATATTCATGGATTTGTACACCTGTAACCTACGGATTCGTTCATAATTGTTAGAGTCCATCATGTGAAAGTTACAGTTTTTAGACTCCTCTAGGATGCTTTATATGAGTCCCCTTATCTCTCATTTGCTGTGTTTTTCTTGCGGGAATGTGTTGAAAAAATAAATTATTTTCGCGTCAGTAAATTTTTGTCGCTTTTCTGCGATGCTGATTGGTTCTTTCTCTGCGCTTACTTCGTCATCGTAGAATTAGCAAGTGATTTGTATAGAAGATTATCGATGAAATTTATTTTTAATAAGTAAAAAGATAAAAATTAATTTAAATGGCGCGCGCGAAACACGCTGTGATTTTTATTACAATAAAAAATGATATATAATTCAAATCTAACTAATAGAAAATTATACTTCTAATATAACTTCTACTTTAAATAATCTTATGGAAAGTATATATATAACAGAGAAAATAATAATTATAAATTAACAACCGTATTTTAATAAGGTTTATTATACTATTTTCTTTAAGATTGTTAAATGTAGGAGTTAGCAAGTTAGAAATATAATTTTATTAAATGCATCTTTTTCTCTTGACCTGAATATATGGACATTAATAAATTTTTATAATTCACGGAAATTATGCGTTTCGCGGGTTATTTCCGAGTCCAAATCCATTCGTGTCCGAATGCCAACGTTTCGTGAACATTGCAGTTTATTAGTTCGTTCATTAGAACGAGGAGCAATCTGATACTGTTTCTTCCAGTGATTCCTTTTATATGTTATTATTTTTTAAGATGGGGAAGAGGGATGAAGGAAAGAGAGTGGAGATGTGGGCGAGAATATCAATTATCATGTAAGAAATTATATAAAAATATTTCATACTATACGTAATGATTGATATTCCGTAATAAAAGCTGACATTAATCCTAATAATGTAATTTAAATTAAACAATTACATGTGAAGTTTAAAAGTGAAATCTCTTTATCATTGTATGTAAAATTGAAATGCTTTATCATTGTATGCAAAATTGCCTAACTGTTAAAATTTGGTTTCCTATTATAAAACGTTATTAACTTATAAAACTATTAATGTTTTACAATAAGAAACTGAATTTCAGCAGTTAAACATTTTGCCATCATTGTCTCAATTATATTAATATTTAACAAACGAGTTAATGTACAAGGCGCGATATTCATCCCTCGCCATTTTCAGACACTACCAATTTTAATCGTTTATAATTTGAAAACTATTGTAGTCTGGACTTTTTTATATGAAAGATTTTTATCTTAGAATGTTCCATAGAATCTTAGCGAAAGGGCATCCCAACATTTTAAGACATTTTCTATATGAATCGTTAATGTATATTCAAGGATGGGAAATGAGTAACACTCTTATTTTTATCGTTACTTTTTATAATTACAATTACTGTATCAGGGATATAAGTTACCAATATCTGATCGCGCTAAATTTTACAGAAATTACTTTTTTGTGGATTAGAACCATTCTAGGAGGTGAAACAGAAAGAATTCGAAACATCGAAAAATAAGAAATACACATATTTATATATAATTATATGAGTTAGACACCATTATATAAAATTATATGGTAAATGTATATTTTAGGTTACACACATCACCAATTTGAATGTCCTTCAGATATATTATAGGGGAGAATGTCCTAAGTGATTTTCCATAAGAATTAAGTGGTGGACAGCATTCATTTAGACGATGTAACAAATAAAAGTTTCATAATAAAATTTGTATAAAGATGTTCATTTTATTATTTTCGCGTGGAAAGTTGTACGCTTTTTGGCAGGGGGAGGGGAGGGGGAGTAGATCTTGCTTTGCGTGATTGTATCGTTTTACGTGAATTTTCGATCTTCCATGCAAAACGAAGTTCTATCCCATCTCCTCTCTGCTTAGGGACGTTTAAGTTTTTACGTGAAGTGAAGCAATGTTATCCCTTGCATATTTTTAATTTATCATATCTCCTAAACCAATGCCATTCTTCACTTAATTCTTGTGGAGAAGAATCACTCAGGACGCAGCTCTTTCCTACAACATAGTTTAAAGACATTCAAATCAGAGAGGTGTAACCTAAAATATACATTTTAAAATATACATTTGAAAAATTGTTTACCAGATATATAATAATAGATTACATACAAATAACACATTTTATAAAAATAGAAATTAGGTGAGCAAATAATTACAATAATGTAAATAATTAATAAAACAATAATTCAAATATTAATATTAAACGAAACAATTTTTTCTAGCATAACGAAAATAAAATATTTTTCTATCATTTTTTATAATTAATATGTTGCAACAAGATCCCGCCAACGGCCAAAACTGTAGATATAGTATCTCTCTGTTACACACTAAATTTCGTTAGAATCTTCGTATAATACACATATGCGAAAAAAACGGTTCATTTAATACTGATATTTCAGTGTCGTACGAATTTTTTAAGCCTATTGATTGGCTGCAGAACAAAGAAATCCTAGAATCTCTCTGTCCCGCATCCATTCAACAGGCTTGAAAAGCTTTGCCGACATGTTCACTGCTGCTTATAGTAAACAATTCTCTGCGCGTTTAGTTATCTACGAGAGTGAGTAGTCTTATCTCCCTCTGCGGTTGTATTTAACAGTAGCCTTGCTATTCGCCGATCTTTAGAAATTAATATCTCGTTATTTCTATTGCATCGTTTCTATTGCGAAAATTGCAAAATGTTAGATAACTTTTTCATTTTCAGTTTAATTCGCTCATAAGAGAATCTTGTTATTCTGAGACATCCTGTATATTGCTCCTACTATCCCATCTTTAGTTTTATTTATATTCTTGTTCCTAGTGTAAATAGGTATCATTTTTAATTATTTTTATTTAAATAAACAAATGCCATAACGGAAATAATAATAGAATGTTTTCTAGAGAACAATTCAATAAAATTAATATCCTACTTTATAAACTGCAACTATGGTTTGACGTTACTCGCGATATTATAAGATGATCTGAAATAATATTAAATGCGTGGCTATAAATTATTTCTTGGGTTAAGTTATCAATTAAGTTGTTTTCCGCTGTTGCAGGAGATATTACACAAAAGGGTTATGAAAAGAAACGGACGCGTCTACTTCAGCAATACGCTTCGAAGCAGATAGGTAAGTGTTTCGCTTTTCTAGAATTCATTAAAATTCTTGCAAGTAAACAGCGGGAGATATCATCGCATTATTCGCAATATACGGTACGAAGCGGAAAAGTCAGCGAAGTGAAAATATTATCGCTCTACATATTCAGTCATACTATATATTTCGCATTAAGTATTACATTTTTCAAAGCAAGATATGTAGATAAAGATTTCAATATTTTGTTAAAAGCGCTTCTTTTTAAGCGCTTTTTTCTTGATGAAGTCCTATTAATTATAGCTTGTAACATTTGATCTACAAGAAAAAAATGTAAATCTTTTTATTTTACAATTAGGTGATACTTATCTCTCTCGTCGCAATGTTGCATCATTGGGACGAAATGAGTTTGCAATATCAATCACGTTCTGATTCTCAAGAAACACGTGCTTCATTGTATACACAATAGTAAATGCAATCTGTATAAAAGGAAGGGACAAGACGCAATCTTCGCGGCACGCGTCACTTTAACATTCTGCATCTTATAACTGCAACGTATAATTGCTCTTGGTTGCGTCATGCGAGACGCACAGAACGCGGATTGAGAGAATCAAGAGAAAATTGCATTTAACAAAAAGAATAATGCGCAGCTTCGTGAGATATTACTTCTATTTAATTTACAGGACGTTCGCCACTTCAAATGAGTTTATTTTGTACTCTATAAAAATCGTATGGGAACAAATTTCAACAGTGATCAGTATTTCCGCATCGCAGATGCGAGGTGTAAAACTCCATCTTACATAAGACACAGAACGCGAATCGTAGGTTGTATGATTAGAAACTAATTTAACGTATTTTAATTATAATAGATTGCAGGACACAGAACCCAGATAACACACAATGTTCATTGGATGTTCAAATCTGGTTTTTATTTAGTACGAACGTTCATGGATAATGAATATTTTTAAAATGTATGTTATTCCATATACTAAGAATATTAACATTTGGATGTTTTAAATGTCTATCTTATGTATTTGCACCTCTAAATTTTCCATTGTAGAATAGTTATTATGAAATAGCATTTAAAAGAAGATCTGTGATCATAATGTGATTTAGAATGAAGTCAATGTTGAAGTGAAATTATGGCTGCTCCACATTTTCTTATAATTACATTGGTAATATTCTTATAATACATTGGTATAAAAAAAAAACTGATGTCATGGTTATGAAAAGTGCTTAAATGTCAATAGTGACTATATTGAGAAGTGACTTGGGAATCATATTAATAAAATAAAAAAGTGGTATAATTGTTTTATTTTTTTATTTTCTTTCACTACAATAGGAAGCTTAATATTTGATTGTCCCTCGTACATTAAATTTCTTACCTTTTTTAATCAAAAATTTTTGCTTTTAATACTACAGAAATTTAATTTTTAATGCTTTTTAAATACTTATGTTTTAATTATATAATAATAATAATATCAATATTTTAAATAAAATATAAATTGCATATTGGATATAAATAAGTTAAAATTACATAAAAACAATTAACACTAAAGTCATGTTCTGATATACTACTAGTATTGAAAATCTATAGTTCAAAATATGTATACTATAGATTTTCATTGTTAGCAGAGTATATATCGGAACACACAGCCTAAGTATATTTAAAATCCCTGTACAGTTTAATAATGCCCATAAAATGGCGCATATAGATATAAAATATATGTATATGCCGAAATGTGTGTATGTGTGTGTTTGGTGTGAATGTATGTGCATTCTCGTTATATTGGTGGCGTCATTGTATGGGCATCTCTATCAAAAGATGTCTAGGCATTTGCCAGAGACATCATTACTCTACGTAAAGGGACCCTAAGTATACTTACCTACTTGTATAAATTTAAACAAATAAAATAGTAGCTGTCTTCTTTCTTTACTTATACAATTAAACTATTATTAAACTTTACTAGATACAATTGAAGAGATATAGTTAATAGATACTAGATATAATTAATTGAATTCAAAATTCCAGTCTCATTCAATTGCTTGGTGAGCAGACTATCTCCTTTATCTGCCAGAATTCACAATATTTGAAATAAGTTCAATTTTAGTACATTGTAAAAAAGATGTTTTTGAGATGTCCAAAAGAATAATACTGTATGTCTTTAAAACATCCTAAAAATATTCGAGGCTCTAATTCAGATGTTTAAAATACATACGAAATGTCTAATATGTCCAATATGCATTTTTAAAATATCATTGTGCTGTCTGGGAACACAAGACGCAGAAAATTAGGTGAACTCCAATTTTCGCGTCCTGCGTTCTATCGTATTGCAACCTACGATCTATTACAATCTGAAATACGTTTTACTTGCGATGTGTGACTTGCGTTCTGCGTCTTATATAAGGGTCGTTTGAAAAGTTTTGAGCCTAATATAGAAACAAGTATTTTTTTTTTGGTCAAATTTAAAAAGTTTTATTTTTCAACGTAGTCTTCTTTTAAGTTGATACATTTTTCTCAGCGATGTTCCTACCTCCTTCCTCTTTTAACCCATTCAAATACAGTTAGCGTACTCTCTTACTCTGCAAAATAGGCTTTTACGAATGCGATGACCTGCTCATTCGATGAAAATTTATTTATAAATTTATTTATAAATTATATCCTTCGAGCCAAACTTTAAACTTAACAAAAAAAAGTTGCTGGGGACCAGATCTGGTGAATACGGTGGGTGATCAATCAATTCGAATCGCAATTCGTGAATTTTTACTATAGCGACCGTAGAAGTGTGAGACGATGCGTTACCTTGATGGAACAGCACTTTCTTTTTCTTCAAATGCATCCATTTTTTTCACAATTTCTGCCTTCAGAGCTTATCAATTAATAATGCGTAGTACCTCGTTATTGTATTATCTTTTTCAAGATAGCCGCCTTCTTCGAAACAGGTTCACCCTTCGCAATCCACTGTTTGGCTGTTCCTTTGTCTCAGGAGTGAAGTGGTAGATCCACGTTTCATAAACATTTATTAATCGACACAAAAATTCCGACTCGTTTTGCTTAAATCACTCCAATAGAGCCTTGGAAATGTTCATTCGAATGTGTTTTTGATCCACAGTGAGCAAGCGCGGCATTCAACGCGGGGTTAGCTTACGCATGCCTAATTCTTCAGTCAATATATGATAAACACATTCTTTCGATATGCTCACAGACTTTGCTATCTTTCTAATCTTGATTCAATAGTTGTCCATTTGGTGAACTTTTTCGATGTTATCGGTGGTGATTGTAGTTGTTGGCCGTCCCGAACGTTCATTATCAGCTGAACTGGTACGAGCATGTTTAAAATCTTCCCGTTTTTTCACGGTGACAAATGATGAGACAGAGTTCCCCTAAATAGCGTCCAACTCGGCTTTAATTTGCGCAAGCATTGCCTTTCAAATGCAACAATCACGGCGCGATATTCGATATTTCAATTTTTTCCATTTTTACAAAAACATTGACATCGACTGACACAAATGACTGTCAAACAATTAAGCGTCCAAAATGGCTACAATTTTCACAGGTATTTTTCAAAGTATGTACGATCGTAGAATGATTTTTACGCACTTTATGTTGAGAGAGAGAGAGGGGGGGGGGGGATTCAAAAACTTTGCAAATGACATAGATCGGGCTTAATGCGAATCATATCCGAGTTCGCCAATCGTTACTACTACAATTGTCGCAATTGTTTACGCGAGACTTTGTCTTATCGTCGCAAATTACTGGAGATATAGAATTGCATCGTTTTCATACGTTATTTGCTGGTCCGCGCAAGCTGCATTCCGTGAACGCGTTCTTTCTTCGCGATGCACCCCATTGCCTATTAATTTAATTCTTTCACGATCTTTTTCCCATTTTAATAATGAAATTAATGTGAAATTATAACAAAAATATAAAAATAATTTCAGAAGTTTATTTAAACATTCTCGAAAAAAATTTTTTATGTATAATTACATATAATTATATATAATATTATATATATATATATATGTATAATCATATATTATATACATTTATATAATTTTATATAATTATATATGGAACTTTTTTCCTGGGTGCAGTCTGCGCATTTGCATGATGATCAAGATTTTAATTTTGATAAATTATCTAATATAAAAAATCGACTTTTTTACATTTTATATACTTCTTATTTCCGATTCACGAAGGGAATTAAAAAGTTTTATTTTTCACGACACTCAACATGGTTACCATGGAAATTGTATTTTTTAAAAATATTTTGTTCTTTTTGTTACACACAACTTGAAAAAAAAATTAAAAAGAAAAGCCTTCGAGAAGCTGTTTTTAATTTTTTCTTGTTATAATATTTCCAATGTGGGAATGTTATTACAAATGTTATTTTATAAAATTTCAAATTAATCAATTAAAACATACTTAAATGACTATCATTTCTAAAATAATATTTGTTAAAAATCGCGTTTAAAGACGAACTGTAAATTTTGCAATTTTTAATGGTTCATAATTTTTTAAATATTTACCTACAACAACTAATCTATATTCATTTTTGTGATTTTAAATTAGTGAAAAAATGAAAAGAATTTCCATTTTTTTTAATTTCTAAAAGTTCTATAATCCCTTAAGTACATAAATATAAATTTCATTATTATTTTATATTCTTTATTGTTTCGGAATCTCTTTATACTAACGCAAAATCTAATAGAATTTGGTAGATAATAAATATATAATATTCGAGAATTCGTATGTTTCCAATATGGAGTCATCCCGTATAGGTATACGAGCGCGCCTTTGCGTCCAGCTGCGATCGGTAGAATCGCTGCAGTTTAACTGTATCTGCACACGGAAGAAGTGCTTCCGCGTTATTCGCTCGTTATATACATGCATCTGCTATTGTCGTGAACGCGAACTATAAGCAATAGTTTTTTAGCTGCTATTGCTAAATCAGATAACGAGAAATTCTATTATGTAATTTCTTCGTGCGATTTAAGCGAAATATTGTGCTTATGATTAATTTTTTAGATAAAGTAAATCATTATAGCAGGACCGCAAAATAATGAATTGTGTAAGAAGTCAGCTACAGATAGGATTTACATGCTGCTTTTGATATTTGCTTCTTTTATCGTCAGACTTTTGTTCTCAGAGTAAATTTTTGGCTGACAAAATCGTCAACAATAATCGTCGACAATATTAAACCATTTACGCATTGGTAAACAGTATAAATTATAAATGTTTTGGAAATAATTTAATAGAAATAGTCAATTACGTAAGTGCAATATGCCGAATTATTGATCAATCGTCCGCTAATTTATTTGTCAACACGAGGCTGTGCCTCTAAATTCGAAGTACAAATTTCTAAATGATTTCGAATTACGCACTAACAAGAGGTATTTTTTTTACGATGCTTTACGATATTTTTTTTACGGCAATTTTACAGCGCTGTTTTTATACACTTTTAGCAAGCTTCTTAATTTATCAGCGGATTCAGTAGCAAAAGCTTCTAAGCGCTTCTTTCTTATTCAAATTAAAGTTGCAGTGTTTAATAATCGCTGTGACAAAGTTGAACATATCTTATTTTAACTCTGTCATCAAGCGATTTTAACAGCAATGTCTAAAAACTCTCTGTAGCAAATGAATCAGCGGGTGACTGGCGAATTATTCGGCGTACTATGCATGCGCGAAATATCGTTGGCGACTTTATATCCCAAATAGCATGAAGCTTTAAAATGTCTGCGATAAGGTTGTCGCAGTTTAAATAATATTTTTGTAGTATTTTTGTCCAGTAAAACTGGACAAAATACAGTTGAACAAATAAATGGAAAATGTTTTTTATATATAAATTAATATTCAATAAAAGTTAATTTTTAATTTTTAAATTGCAAAAATATTGAAAAGAGAATTTAAAAACAAGTTTATTTGACACAACCAATTGAAATAAATGGCTTAACCGATTTAACTGGATCTTAAATGTTTGTATAATTCTGTGTGACTTTATATACTACGTATGTAGTCTTTTAAAATGCGCGATTTTTCGGTCTTGAAACGCAAACTCGCGTAAACTATCGCAGTATCACGAGTTAAATTGATTAGCAATTTAACAATTTGATGCCCTTTACGCATCTTAAAACGATCTTAATAATGTTGAATTAAGATCTGTAAATAATTACGGCTTAGGACGCTCGCACGGAATATCAGAGATCTGGATTCGATTCCCGACCGAGGTAATATTTTTTGCAATAAAAATTAATTATTTTACTATGTCATTCAGCATTATTAAGAGTGTTTTAAGATACATAAAGAATGTCAAATTGTTAAATTGCTAGTCAATTTAACTTGTAATATTACTGTGTAGTTTAGTAGAATTTGTGTTCAAGACCAAAAAATCATTTCGGCGTGCATTTTAAAACATACATACGTACTATATAAATTCACATAGAATTATACAAACATTTAAGATTCAGTTAGATCGTTTAAGGCATTAATTTCTATAGATTGTGTTTCTCCTATCCTATGAAATTTAATACAGTTTTTTTTTTTGCTTTAAGGGAATCCTAAACATGTTTGTTTTACTTAAGTTAAGGACTTACACGATTTACTTTCATAAATGATTTATATGTTATTGACATATTACATA
>Ga0157363_1003500_pt1 | contig 14205 bp, 13 predicted proteins | sample AttsexASBM1_FD_111477 | JGI IMG/M metagenome (GOLD analysis project Ga0157363, IMG submission 111477) | Fungus gardens microbial communities from leaf cutter ant in Ribeirão Preto, State of São Paulo, Brazil - Atta sexdens ASBM1 | ecosystem: Host-associated > Fungi > Mycelium > Unclassified ...
GAGAGAAAGAGAGAAAGAAATTAAAGCAATATTATTGTTCTAGAGCAAGTCCTCTAAGAACATTTAGCAGATGAATAAAATTATAAGATCAGAGGCGAATTAAAATAAAAGTAATATACAAAAATGATATGAGAGAGAGAGAAAGTTAAGCTTGTTTAAAGTCAAAATAACATTGGTGCTATCATGCTTAAATATGAATAAATATAAGAATCTGAAATTATAATATATTTCTCTAATACAGTTAATAATATAGTTATGTTTAATAGAAATATGTAGTGTATATATATATATATATATATATTTAGAAAATTTATTGATGAATGTATGTTGGAAAATATTTTAACTATTTTGTTACAGTTAGAACTAAGTCAGTGATCATGATGGTACATGTTCATTATTTCGGAGACAAAGGCCGTCATAGTTGGGTTTCAGCAAATTGTATGATGCAATTTACAAGCCTTGCTGATTTCCAAAAATTAGCAGAATCATTAACAACAGAAACAAAGAAAAAGGATCCCAAGTATGTTGCGGCTTTTGTTATAAAACCAGGAGTAAAAAAAAAGTGGCAAAATGCTGTTGAAGAAGCTACAGAAACACAGCCATTGTCAACTGAGGAGAGAATTGCGATTTTTACAATAAAATTTAAAGTCCAGAAGCCTAAAGCATATACTGTTGGTGAAAAAAATAAAAAGAGGAAACATTCGAGACTGAGCTTGGAAATGGAGCAAAATGAACTGGATGTTAAACGTACTAAGCAGGACAATGTAATAAAAATAATTGTTTACATTTATTATAAATTTAACTTAATATTTTTATATGCAACAAAAATTTTTATTTTTACTTCTACAGGTACATGATGCACAAAAACCGGAAGTATCAAAGTTACATAAATCAGAATTATCAAAGAGAAATTCACGAATTGCAAACGGAAAAATTGATTCGAAGTTAAATTTGGATTCTTGGCCCTCATCTCCTGCAAGTCATAAAAGTTCTTCCGAAAGTTCAAGCACAAAATTTTTAAAAAATGAGGAAGATGAAGAAACCATATTTAACCTTTATTATGAAGATAATAAACATCTATTAGAAAATGAATATCCAGATATGCCTAAAAGCGATATTAAAAGATATTTGCGAAAAACTTGGGATAATATGGATACAGAATATCGAAAAAAACTTGGATTGCATATGACAAATGAGAGTTCTCATTCACTGTCGAAAGAAAGCTCTCTGGATGAAGATGAGATAGAGATTGATACAGTTATCAAGGAAAATAAAAGGATGAAAAATAAGGTTGAAAGGGAATGCCGAAAAAAACTCAGATTGAACACGACAAACGAAAGTTCGCTTTCGAAAGAGAGTTCTCCTGATGAAGATGAAAGATCACTAGAGATTGATACAAGTATAAAGGAAAATAAAAAGATGAAAAGTAAGATTGACAAGGAAGAAAATTTTGTTTCGGAAACAAAACGAAGTAGACTGTATAATCTCTTTAAAGGTATGAAACAAGAAAAAGTTTGTCAGATTTGTGAAAAGACAGGTCAGTTAACGAGATGTAAAGGGCCTTGTTATTCTTATTTTCATTTATCATGTGTAAAACCTGGTGAATCTAGTCCAGAATATTCTGTTGACGAAAATACATTGGATGACAGATTACTTAGTGATTTAAACATAATTAAGAAAAGTATTAATGGTGAAAGTGAAAATAATGGTAATTATGAAAATATTCATAAATTTGTATATCAGATTGATAAAAAAATTTTTCTTTTTAATATATAACTTACATTAATAAAAAGAAAATTTTTTTTAATTAATTTATTTTTTAATAACAATATAATCATAATATTAATTAAATTTAGGTAAATCTGATGATCAAGAAGACGAAACATTCAAATGCATTGATTGTTTATCTGGAGTAGCACCTGCTTGTTTCCTATGCAATGAGAGGGAAGGAGATAGAATAAGATGTATTGTCCCCGCTTGTGGAAAACATTACCATTCCAACTGCTTGTTATCTTGGCCACAAGTAAAACACAATATTTGGATCTCAATTAACATTATTTTAAAATATTGTTATTATTTCTCTAATATTGATAAATATTATATTTTAGTCGCATTGGCAAGGTGGACGTTTGACATGTCCATACCATGTATGCCACACCTGCAGTTCTGATAATCCTCAAGATAAGCGTTCTCGTGCCCCAAACGAAAAAATGGCGAGGTGTGTCCGTTGCCCTTCATCTTATCATGCATCAACGTTATGTCTACCTGCTGGTTCAGTAATTTTAACGGCCAGTCAAATTATATGCCCAAAACATTACAAAGCACCACATCCTCCATTAAATGCTGCATGGTGCTTTCTATGTACACGTGGTGGTAGTCTCATTTGTTGTGATACGTGTCCAACTTCTTTTCACTTGGAATGTTTAGGTGATTTTATTAAAACATTATGATTCATACAAAGTACAATATTTACAAATAAATTATTTCCATATTCTTGATAATTCAGGTATAAATGCACCTGATGGTGGATTCATATGTGAAGATTGCGAAACAGGAAGATTACCTCTGTATGGAGAAGTTGTATGGGTGAAACTTGGTCATTATCGATGGTGGCCGTCTCGTATATGCTATCCGCATGAAATTCCTGAAAATGTAGAGGCTAAATCTCATAGCCCTGGTAAATTTTGCGTAATGTTTTTGGGATCTAACGATTATTATTGGGTACATAGGTAAATAGAAATATTCTCTTTTTATAACAAATATTGTGATTAATAAATATTCTTTTCTAATTCATATATTATCAATAAATTTTACAGAGGCCGAGCCTTTTTATATCAAGATGGTGACGCAACTACAAAACCACCCATAGGTAAAAAAACTATGATGGACGATACATATCGAATAGCTCTTGAAGAAGCCAATAGAATACATCAGCAATTAAAAGCAAGGCGTTCCATGACTAAAGAACCGAAAGGACTGAAACCGCCACCATATGTAAAATTAAAAGTACGGTTTATATTAAGCCAATGCATTAAACTAAGCTAGCAAGGACGAACGAGCGCAACAAGTATTTTTTCTTTAAAACCGAATTCAAATTAAATAAATAAATGCGAATGAACAACTTTCTTTGATGAATAGATTATTCGTTAGCAAATTATTTATTCATATTTCTTTATGTTTATTTATTATTATATTCGTGGAATCGTTCACATTCATTCATATAGATGCTTGCGCTCATTTGCATTTCTTTGCTTGATCTAGAACCAGCTTTACATATCTTTCTTTTTTTAAATAATTATTGTGATATCATTGCAATCAGACATAAACAAATCACTCGTGACTTATTATTAATTTATCATAATTTAATGAATGACTACAATGAGAAGTTAGAAGCCTTAATGAAAACAGACATATAATAGGTCAATAAACCAGTGGGTAACGTTAAGCCAACCGAAGTCGAGAGCATTGTGGCGTGTGAATGCGATCCCGAATGGGATAATCCTTGTGCGCCTAATACGGATTGCCTGAATCGTATACTAATGGTTGAATGCAGTCCCGGAATTTGTCCAGCTGGAGCTAAATGCATGAATCAGTCATTTGTACTGCGACAGTATCCGGCAATGGAACCATTTCATACCATGGGCCGCGGATGGGGCCTTAGAACTTTGGAAGATATCAAAACGGGACAATTTGTCATTGAGTATGTAGGAGAAATTATAGATGATGCCGAATACAAGCGTAGATTACATCGGAAAAAAGAACTGAAAAATGAGAATTTCTACTTCCTCACGATAGACAACAATAGAACGATTGACGCAGAACCAAAGGGAAATCTGAGTCGATTTATGAGTGAGTATATTATGATAATCAAATCTGTTATCTCAAAAAGTAATTATATTGTCAATTACAGATCATTCATGTGCTCCAAACTGCGAAACGCAGAAGTGGACAGTGAACGGAGACACTCGTATTGGTCTATTCGCTTTGCGTGACATAGAATCTGGGGAAGAGCTGACATTTAATTATAATTTAGCATCTGATGGGGAAACACGAAAAGCGTGTCTATGTGGGGCATCAAATTGTAGTGGTTTTATTGGGTTAAAAGCACAGAAACAACAAACGCCAGTAACACAGAAACAACAAATGCCAGTAACACAGAAACAACAAACGCCAGTAGCACTATCAACTGTGCAATTAAAAAAAATTGACAAGCCGAAACGATATAAACGGTAAATATCTTGTTACTGTATCTTATCGTAATTTTATCGTAATTTTTATGCAATTAGTGTCTAAATAAATTTCGTTATTTCTTACTTTAGATGGAGAAAGCGTAAGTGTTGGCGATGTGGACAAGAAATATCATTTGACAACAACGAATTTGTAATCTGCTCACAAAAGACTTGTCTCAAAAAGTATCATCAAACATGCGTAATAATCAATGAATCAACAGACTCGAAATTCTGTTGTCCGTGGCATTTTTGCTCAGAATGTGGACGTCGAACATCAGCACACTGTTCATTTTGTAGCACTGCCTTTTGTCAAGGTAATTTCTATAAATTAGAGGAAAATAAGAGAATTTTTAATTAAAACTTAAAAATCTATGATGTTAAAAATGGAAAGTTTGTGATTTCTTTCGATATTTTTTCACTAAAGAAAATTTCATCTTAAAAAAAAAATGATCTAAATAGTTGTTAAAAGAACTTTTTATATATTGTAACATTATGATAATTATATTAATATGTGATTTTGTATTACTTATATTTTTAGTTCATCTTGATGGTAACTTATTCGAACGGGAGAGTGACAAGGGTGGCTTCGTGTGCAAGTTGCATGAAAATATGGATATGCAGAAACCTATTGAAGATGAGAAAGAATATTCGGATACCGAGACAGAAAAAGAATATTCTTCGACAAGTTCCACTAGTCCGATTGTAATGGAAAAAATAGCGACGCGAGAACCATCACCAAGGGTTTCTATCGTAGAGGTGAGATGAAACCTTTCTATGTGTGTCATTAGTAAATATGTCAAATATGACAATCGCAAATATTTGCATATTAATACTACACTTTCATGTAAAGATATTACATTTTACATAGAGATGTGAAATGTATGTGTATTTGCAATGCTGTTAGTGTTTTAGTATTCTTTGATTGTGCACATATTATTTGCGCACAATCGGCATAAATCGGCTACATGATTACTTTGGTGGTGGTAGAATGTTATAAGAAAAAAATTTTTATATTGAAAAATATAATTTATGAGATCAATGATTATAATGAAACGATAATATGACGGGATCAATAATTAAATTTTGATAGAGGCTAGGAAAGAATGTAAGTAAGTAAACAAGTAAATGCATCTTTAATTTACCAAAGAAGCCACTCTTGTTTATTTTATTATGGAAATTTGCATTATTTTACACTAAATCGATACAAAAGTGTGAATCCAAATAGCTTGATATGTAAAAGATAATCAAGAGTACATAATCAAGATACTTTTTGTATGATCATCTTGTATTATATATCAAAGTTTTATTTGTGAATTTATATCGCGGCTATTTTATATATATAAGGAAAGCAACGATTCTTGTTGTAATGTTGTAAAATAATGAAAATTATGTTGTAATATTGAAAAGTAGCATATATGTTCCGAAAAAACAAAAAGAAACTGAAATCTTTTTTTTTTAATTATTTTTCATTACTCCCAAAATCCCAATTCCTTTAAATTGACAATAGTATACACCTGATAGAAAATAATATATTTAGTTTTATATTTCCGAATGAGAATATTTTTATTAGACGAATGAATTTCTTATTAATATATATCGGTGTTTTAATTCATTCAGAATTTTTGTTATTCATTTAACTTCAAATGTGTGAGTGTGTGGTGAGTAGTTACATTTAATTGTACAAGAAATATTTCGAAAATTACGCAAATTTTTTTTTTATTATATTTAGTTATTATAAATATAAATTAAACAATTTATATAACAATTGCTAAATATGTATAAATTTTTTTAAATATGTAACACTTTCATCATACTTTTTTATTTCAATTAATGTTTTTCAGATAGAAAAAGAAAGAAAAAATGGCAGCCTCTTTTATTTTCCATGCTAAAACATAAATGCAACTCAAATTTAATAGTTTGAATAGTCCTGTAAATTACTACGGATTAATGGTTTGAAATTTTTGAGTTGTATTTATTATGATCTCCTCTTTAATTTAGAATTATTTAAAATTAAGAATTATTTAAAATTAAGAATTATTTAAAATTAAAATATCTCACCGGGCATATATATATATATATATATATATACATATCTATATACATGTGTGGGCGTGTGTGTATTTCATACATATTAATATACTTTCAATATGCATTTTTGAAGTACATATTGTTATTCACACAACTATTTTATAAAATAGTATTGTATTCTTCATAGAGATCGTCTTAAGCAACAATGTTGCCTCACAGGTTCATCTAAGCAGCGAAGAGAGTGAAGAATCTCAGAAGGAAGAGGAAGAAAACAATCTCGAGACTAATTTTACATCATGTGATAAAAATTCAAGGACAAAAGAAACAGTTCATAAATCACAGAAGAAAGTAAATCAAGCGAAGGAGTTAAGTAATCTTACATCTAGTCAACTGGAAGCTATAATTGGTGTTAGCCTCTTTCCATGAATGAATTTCTCTGTACAGTGAAATTCTCCATTATACATATAGCAAATGTTTTTTGTGTTTTTAATTATATACATAACATTATTATATAAATTAAATATATAAGTATAACTTATATATAATTTATTAAATAATTTTACATACATTATATATATATATATATTTATATATATGTATAATTATATATAAATTATTTAATACAATTATACATAACGTAAATTATACATAAATTTTTATATTATATACATTTATAATGTATATAATTAAATAGGATATTAAAATTTGAATATATAAAAGTATACTTTATTTATATATTAAAATAATTTATAATTTTAAAAACAATTAAAAAAATAGTTTACGTAATTACATTGCAAATATGCATTGTCGTAAAATTAAACGTGATGATTAGTGCCTTAAAAAAAAAAAGATTCTAATTTAATCATATTTATTATAAGACTCATGGAATTCCTTAATATGACATTTTGTTGAAATCCATTTGTTGAATAAATCTATGAGTGCATTCCGTTTCATGCATGCTGCATCATTTATCCTTGTTGTTCCAAATTAAACAAGGAATTCGATCATCGCAAAGCTACAAATATTTTGAAGTGTTTTTTAATTGGTTAGTTTATAAAATTCTTTCTTCTAATTGTTTCGTCAAAATATTTGTAGCGAGACTTTGACCAAGGATAAAATGATGCATCATGCATATTATGCGTGAAATGGAATGCACTCTATGTGACGACGTGCATTAAACAACGTTTTGAATTGAACATGTCCACATATACTTGAATAAATTTTCCTATTTGCTTTATAAAAAATTTGATTTTTCTTAGGTAAAATAATATTTTTAGAGGAAATAATTAATCTGTAACATACAATATACAGTAATATAGGAGAGAAAATATAGATAAATTTTTATTTAATACTTAAATTTAAACTCCATGACAAATTGCAATTAGATGTAATTTATTAAAATATTTTGTATAAAAATTATGTATTCTAATTTTTTGAATTTATGAAAACAGAACAAATCCAAAGTAGATAATAATCATGATCATTTATAATTATTTAAGATATTGTACATAAATGTCTGTAACTATTTACCTTTAAAAGATTGAAAAATCTAAAAGGATGAATGTACATTAATTAGATCAAGTAATTGATGTTGAAATCTGAATTTCTAATCTTCCGTATGTATATTTATATGCCGACAAATTTATCATATATACATATATAATCATATTATACTATATCACTTCCCTTTATATGTATAAATAGAATGAAAAATGCATAAAATATTAAGGTGCGTTCTTTCACATAATTCTCAGAATAAAAATAAAATATCCTGCTTAACTATATTTTCTGTGTCGCAATCATTGCATTACTATTAAAAATAGTTGATCTATCAAATCATTAAAAACTGGATAATTATTGCTATTAATTTGATGATAAATATGAAGTTGGTATGTACATATTATTCAGAATTTCCACATAAGAATAATCACATTATATTTGTTATAAGGAAATTAATAAAATGCATTATTGCACTTTATTAATTAAAAAAAACTATTTTTATATAAAATATATATAATTATAAGCTTATTGTTTTAAAGTTATTACATAACACTACTATATTAAGGTGTCAATATAATACAGTTATAATATTAAAATGTATTAAGTGTAGATATTTTATATTTTTGTACTGCCAGATTTGAAATGATAGGATAGATCTACTTGTTCACTTTCTTTAGAAATGAGACTCTTTAAGTAATAATTACTTAGTGTAAGCCTTTAATAAGGCTTTAATTATTCTTAATATCTAATTATTATGTAAGTAAATGAAAATTATATTAAATATCATTTTTATATACATCACAATTAAGCACTTATGCAGTAATGAAAAATTCGTAAATACAATTATGAACATAAGTAGACAGTGATGTTCAAGCAGTATTTTCCAATTTCTTTTAATTATAACTGTGTATTAACTTAACGTGATAAGAAATATTAAAAATATACATTATTTATGCTGTAGTTTCCCTAAATTGCATCATTAATATTAACAATTAGAATATATTTCTAAAAGAGTAACTTCTTAAACAAATTACGAAGCATTCTGTATTCTTGCACATATATCGAGTATAACACACACACACACGCGCGCGCGTGTATGTGTATATATATATATATATATATATATATATATATATATATACCCACACACATAAATGTTAAACTCTCTGTTCGCCCCCGTAGTTTTGGTAAAGCTTTGGACTTTCTTGTACAGAGGAAATGGTACTTGTCGGACTTGGTAAATTTATTTCTGAATTTGAAGCAGTTGAAATAGTTTCTTCTATGGATATCTGATTCTTTCGCAATACTGGTGCCACGAAATTTTGACCCGTCGAGAGATCTCTTTTTGGTACTGAAGCCTAATAAAAACAATTAAGAATTAACATTCTAAAGTCACATACATTAATTATTAGTAATCATTCAATATAATCTACAATTTTGAATGAAATCTTCAATAGTGATTTTTCGTTAAGCTATTTAAACTATAATACCTTAGGTTTCGATAACGGCAATGTAGCGCCGGTTACCAGGCCCAGAATACTCGCACAGAGACCAGTGAGTTGCACTGCAGCTAACGAAGATAGACCAACTCTTACCAAGCCTAAAGCTAAAAGAGCAGCTTGCGCTAAAACTGGTGCAGCTCCTGCAGCACCAACTGCCGCTCCAGCTAATTGGCCACCGCCAATACTCGGTCCATATGCGAAGCATAGATTATGCCTGTCCACCTAATTAAGATAATAGTTTCAGGACATATTGTCATAATCATAAGTGTAAGATATTGTCAAAATTATTGTACCAGATGCTTGACTACAAGATATAGTAGACCGAAAGGAGTTATTAAGGGGCACGCCAGACTGTAGACGGTTGTCATAGTGAAAACTAGCAATAACCACGCATAATGAGCTCCTAATGGAAATTCCCACAGTACCGCTTTCCTGACATGTATTCTTTCGGCCCGACTGCGAGCTATACAGAGTCTGAAAGTGTATAGCGCGAGTTCCGGAAATCTAACCAATTCTAATCCACTCCCAAATAAGGCTGCAGTTATGACATAATTTACAAAAAGTGCGCCCTGCAAATTTTATATTCTTATACAAATCTGGTCATATGAATATCGAAATAGAAGGAGAAAGAGTATGCTTTCTTATTGAATTAACTTAAATGCGATATTTTTTATTGTCAGAAACCTCACCTGATCTGGCAAGAATACACATTCCCATTGTGCCGTATTATTTCGCTCATACATAGTCCAATCTAGGAATGCTGCAGCACTGGTTAATCCTAAACTAGGTAATATAAGCACCATTAATAGCAACAGAAGTAATGTTTTTCTCATAACAACACGATTTAAGCTGCTTCTTGTCCAATGTCTCACGAGCGATTCGCTTCTCCCGACTAATGCAGGCATTAGAGCAGCTACACTGACTAACAACACAGTAGGCAGAAAAGATGAAAGCACTGGACTAAGAATCTTAATTTCTCCAATTGGTAATTTGTTAACAGTTGTCACTATGATCTAAAATTTTAAAAATAAATAAGTTAAAATAAATTACATTTAAAAAAATAAATTTTTTAATATTTTTTAACACAAAAATAAATTTTTTATAAATAAAAATAAAAAAAAGAATTAATTAAAGATTAATTAAAGATTAAAATGTTATTTGTTTCAAATGCCATAAGTGTCAGTTTCTTTGCTATATATGTGTTTAAATGCGTCTTTTTCTTTTTTTTTTCTTTGTATAATTTTCATTGTATAATGTACTCTTGCTGAAAGAAATTGACTTACAGCTGGTGTAGTAAGGAAAAACAATATAAGTCCCAAAGCGCAATTTATTAATACAGCATTCAGATACCAACACGGCCTGGGGATGCTTAAATTTTCCCAAAATATATCTGATGGCATTGGTGCATAATCCACGATCCATTTTATATTCGGCGAGGACCTCAGCTGTTTGCGCATAGTTTTAGTAGCACCGGGTGTCCCTATTAATTATTCATTATGAATTTGTTTATAATTAAAGAAAGCAAAGAAAACATTATGTAATATTACATAAAATACCTAGAGTTACAAAAGCAACTCCAAGAGTTTTACTAAGTGCCACATTCTTTTCTTCCTCAACTAGTGCTGTTAAGCGTATTTCCTCATTGGTGTAGAATTCTTGAGCATCCACTTGCTATAAATGCAATGATTCAAATTAAAGATAAGAACTTGCGCGATAATATATGTATATAAAGTAATCAATTTTATTCTCGCATACGTTCATATTTTATTGATACATTTACCTTGTTACAACAATATCCAAGAATTTGACCACATGGATAAGGATACATTTTCAAAGGTTCTCTCTTCTTAGCATAACTTTCGCAATATAAACGTGCCTGTTCCACACAATCTCTTTCTTCATCCAGTTTTGAAAGACGTCTTATATCGTGAGCCAATGTAATATCTTCTACTGTTAAGGCAGGGAATGCTTCTCTGAAAAGATTAACATATAAAAATAAGATCAAAGAATAGAATGATAACATTTTTTTCAATTTCTTTTAATATCAATGACAAATATTGCCAAAAAAGAAATTAGAGAAAGTCCTTTTCTACGTACTTAAAATATTCAGTAAGATTCTCAACAGTACATTGTTGTTTCGGTATGTCTGTAATCAATAATGTTCTTGCTACAAATTCTCCAGTAGGCCTAGTATCTCGCACCTATATCACAAACACATTCTCACTTGTAATACATATATTACATAAAACATTCATATCCTTTGAATATAAAAAAATAAAATATAAAATAATTATCATAAAAATCTTATAATATACTTAACTGATTAATTGGCAATACCTGTTTTAAACGACGTCTCATGATAAATCCACCAACTGGCAGATAAGATAAGAGCAGTACTGTATACACCCAAAGCCCAAAGGATGTGGGCTCCAGGTTTGACAATGTTGTATGACTAAATGTTGCGCTGTCCCCTGGTTGCATGCTTCCGTGAAAATTTATTGGTAGGGCTATGCACAGCGATACAATAAGCATCATGACGGTCAATATAATTAAGCAACGTTCGAACATAATGTATAACAATCCATCAGGTCCTGCACGTTGCAATAATTCATCGTCGCTGCAATAATAATATTATTTTGAGCAAAATAAGTTATATATTAAAATGGCAAGACATGAATAATAAGATGTTTTAAGCGCAAGAGAATTTTTCCAAGTGTCACTCTGATTTCAGAATGAAACTCTGGTTTTGAGATTTTGCTTTTACCAGTAAAGGCAAATCAAAACCAGAATTTCATCCTGAAATCAGAGCAACACTTGGGAGTTCCCTTATGAGTACTAACGTAATTTTAAAAGCGGTAACAATCCATGAGAGAAATCCTCTATCCAGCTGAGAGAGTTGAGAATTGACAGAAGCTTCGACACATAAGGGATCAGTGTCTCTGTTTTCATTAACACCATAGAACAGCTCCATCCATCTATTATCAGACTTGTGTAACAATGCAAGACGTCCATAATTCCATGCTTTCTTACGTAATAGACCAAATAAAATAACTAAAAGCTGTCAAGAATATATTACATTAGACATCACAATTTATAACTTATTGTCAGTAGAGTACGTCAGTATCTTGCAAAATATATATATCATTATCTTTCTTATACTGACATATCTCTCAAATAATAATAAAAAATAAGTCAGTCTTACCAAAAATCCTATTGCATTCAGCAATAGGTTCTCAGGTATTCCAGCATATACATCTGTGATTATTGTTCTATTATATCTGGGGAATGGAATGCATGTGTCTGCAGAAGGACCATCGTGCACTGTAATGCTGGAATACATAAATTTATTTAACATTATAATGAACAATGATATAATAACCATGAATTTAATACTGTAAGTATTATAATGCGATCCATAACAATGACATTCTGCATCCGTTGTTCTCAACAGTGAACATATGTAATCTTTTCGTCTTTTGATAAGGAGCAACTTAATAACGTAATATGCAGTACATTAAGATATGTATAATCTATTTAAGAATATGATACAATTTTTAAAAAATGCGCAACGTATTATTCCATTATTTTACTCGCGCGGGCCAAGTGCTTTGAGCATTGTTGTCAAGTTCATTATACTCGTCGACGTGTGCGCAAAAAATAATCGCGATTGTGCGAACAATGCGAAAGATAAATACGATAAGAACTAAAGCCCGAAGCGCGACTACTATCGTACGTAATCATGAAGAAAGGAAAAAGAGAACGCGCAATTACGGCACGAATTTGCCACTCACTTTTCGTAGGTGTAATCCATGGTCAGCCGTAAATGAGACGCGTAAATCAATGCACCGTTAAACAAATGCGAAGGTACATATTAGTAAACGCGTGTTAATTTGACACATCGCATCCCGTTCCCATGCGTGCTGCTAGAGCCTGCTAGTCGTACGAAAATACTCCGCAAATGTAACTTAACCTAACCTGAATCCGTTCCTTGCACGTAATAGTACGCGAAACGTCATTTCAACGGGCACGCACATAAACACACACTTGCACACGTTTCGTAACGCTAGGAGGAACACAAACGAATTTTAATTGAACTTGTCACTTTATATCCAATAATTTTATTTTTCAAAAATAGAGTGCAAACACTTGTAGTATAACACTTGTAGTAATATAACACTTGTAGTAATATAAAGATAATATAAAGATAAAATATAAATATTTGTTTTTAACTTGATAAAAAATATATAATAAGTAGTATATATAATAGATAGTACAAATTTTTCATTGGAGATTTCTTGTGTGTTACACATCAATAAAATGAGGTATGTTGAGATATGATAGATATTTAGAAGTTTAGAGCAAGATTATGTAAAAAAACTGTAATTTTAACATATATATTTTTATATTATTATATATTTTTATATTATATATTTGTACATATATTATAAAATAAATGATCGTAAAATATATCTATATAATCTGATTTATAATAACAAATTAAAGTAATATTATATACCAAGAAAAAATATTTATAGCTTATTCTCATCATTTATAAACTGAAATCTCGCTTTATACAATTGCTTTATAAATTAAATTATTTACATCAGGGATACATCGGATCGTAAAATTATCAAATATTGGATATTCGATATCCGACCATATATTTCTCTCTGGTTGGATATTTGGTATGACTTCCAAAAAAAATTAGACAAAATAAAATTGTCTATGCAAACTTTTAAAATTTCAGCCAAATATATTACCGGATACTAATAATACCCAGTTATCCAACTGGATAATAAAAAAGTACTAGACAATATCAAATATCGAATATTTCTCGGATAACCGGTGCCTTCCTAATTTATATATTCTATACATAAAAAGCTATAAATAATATAATGCTATAATATAATAACTTAATTTTTTATATATGAACTTCTTTCATATAA
>Ga0157363_1003502_pt1 | contig 14204 bp, 10 predicted proteins | sample AttsexASBM1_FD_111477 | JGI IMG/M metagenome (GOLD analysis project Ga0157363, IMG submission 111477) | Fungus gardens microbial communities from leaf cutter ant in Ribeirão Preto, State of São Paulo, Brazil - Atta sexdens ASBM1 | ecosystem: Host-associated > Fungi > Mycelium > Unclassified ...
ATCGCGGCGACGAGCTGCGCGAGGATCAGTGGGATTTCGTCTATACCTGCTACGCCAACACCTATGCGGTGCGCGGCCAGCGGCCTTACCTGACGCGCGCCTTCTTCAGCCTGCTGGCGGCGCGCATGCCGCACAGCATTCGCGTGGCGATCGCGCATCTGCAACAGCAGCCGGCAGCGATGGCGTTCTGTCTGGTGGATGGCGAGACGCTATACGGGCGCTACTGGGGCTGCCTGGCGGAGTTCGATCGCCTGCATTTCGAAACCTGCTTTTATCAGGGCATGGACTACGCCATCGCCACGGGCCTGAAGCGTTTCGACGCTGGCGCGCAGGGCGAACATAAGCTGGTGCGCGGCTTTGAGCCGCAGCTCACCACCTCCTGGCACTATCTGGCGCATCCCGGTTTGCGCGATGCGGTGGCGGACTTTCTGCAGCAAGAGCAAGAAGGCGTGCGCGCCTGGGCCGATGAGGCGCGCGACGCCTTGCCGTATCGACGCGGCGATTAGTGGTCGCCGACGAATCCGCTGGTCTGGTGGCGCCACAGCCGCGCATAGAGGCCGTTGTGCGCCAGCAGCTCGCTGTGGTTGCCCATCTCGACGATATGACCTTTATCCAGCACGATCAGGCGATCCATTTTGGCGATGGTCGACAAGCGGTGCGCGATGGCGATCACCGTTTTGCCCTCCATCAGCGTGCCCAGGCTCTCCTGAATCGCCGCTTCCACCTCGGAGTCGAGCGCCGAGGTGGCCTCATCCATGATAAGAATCGGCGCATCCTTCAGCAGCACGCGGGCGATGGCGATGCGCTGGCGCTGGCCGCCGGAGAGCTTCACGCCGCGTTCGCCGACGTGGGCGTCCAGCCCGGTCCGCCCTTCGGCGTCGGAAAGGCGCGGAATAAACTCGTCGGCGCGCGCGCGATGAATCGCCGCCTGCAGCTCCTCTTCGGTGGCGTCAGGACGACCGTAGAGCAGGTTCTCGCGAATTGAGCGGTGCAGCAGCGAGGTGTCCTGGGTAATCATGCCAATCTGGCCGCGCAGGCTTGCCTGCGTCACCTCGGCGATATTCTGATCGTCAATGGTGATGCGGCCGCCGTTCAGGTCATAGAGGCGCAGCAGCAGATTCACCAGCGTTGACTTACCCGCGCCGGAAGGGCCGATCAGGGCGATTTTCTCGCCGGGTTTGATATGGAGGTTAAGACGGTTAATCACCTGATGACCGCCGCCGTAGTCAAAGCGGATATCCTCATAGCGGATCTGGCCGCGCGTCACCTTCAGCGCTTTCGCCTGCGGCGCATCCTGCACGCTGAGCGGCTGGGCGATGGTGTTGATGCCGTCCTGCACCGTGCCGATATTCTCGAAAATACCGTTCACCACCCACATAATCCAGCCGGACATATTGACCAGGCGCACCACCAGCCCGGTCGCCAGCGCGATGGCGCCGACGCTGATCAGCGACTGGCTCCACAGCCAGAGCGCCAGGCCGGAGGTCGAGACGATCAGCAGGCCGTTAAGCGAAGAGAGCGTCACGTCCATGCTGGTGACCATGCGGCTCAATCGCTGGTTCTTGTCGGTCTGCTCCTGCAGCGCTTCGCGGGCGTAGCGCTTCTCCAAGTCGTGATGCGCAAACAGCTTGATCGTCGAGATATTGGTGTAGCCGTCGACGATGGTGCCCATCAGCTTCGATCGCGCCTGCGAGGCGACAACGGAGCGCGCCTTCACGCGCGGCACGAAGAAGCGCAGCGAGGCGACATAGGCGATGATCCAGATCACCAGCGGGATCATCAGCCGCCAGTCAGCCTCGGCAAACAGCACCAGCGACGTGATGGCGTAGATCAGCACGTGCCAGATGGCGTCAACCAGCTGTACCGCCGAGTCGCGCAGCGCGTTGCCGGTCTGGGTGATGCGCTGGGCGATGCGTCCGGCGAAGTCGCTGTGAAAGAAGTTCAGGCTCTGGCGCAGCACATAGTTATGCTGCTGCCACTGGATCATGCTGGTCATGCCGGGATTAATGCTCTGATGCACCAGCATGTCGTGCAGCGCGATAAAGACCGGACGCAGGATCAGCGCGACAAACGCCATCCACAGCAGAACAGGCCAGTGCTCGGCGAACAGCGTGGCGGGCGTCGCGCCGTTGACCAGATCGATAATACGGCTGAGGTAGCTAAACAGCGCCACCTCAATCAGCGCCGATCCCAGACCCACCAGCAGCAGCGCCGCGAAGCTCGGCCATACCTGACGCAGGTAGTAAAAATAGAAGGCGCCGAGGCGGCCTGGCGGCGAATCGGATGGAGCATCCTGGAAAATATTGATAAAACGTTCGAAACGGCGATACAACATAACGACTCTCTTTACGCCTGGGGAGAGTAAACAGCTTAGTGCAACTTAAAAGGGATCACCGATATGGAATTAACCATTCGCGGCCGTGAACCTGGCGATGCCGCTGGGTATCAGCGTCTTTACAGCCAGCCTGAAGTCTATCGCTGGACCACGCAGCTGCCGTTTCCCAGCGTGGCGACATGGCAGAAAAAATTCGAACGTATGGATAGCGAAGGCTACATCGGTTTTGTCGCGGAGCTGGATGGACAGATGGTCGGCGAACTGACGCTGTTTATTGAACACCGGCCGCGCACCCGGCACGGCCTGAGCTTCGGCATCGGCGTTGACCCTGCCTTCAGCGGACGCGGCATCGGCGAACGTTTAATCCGCACCGGGCTGGATTACGCCTTTAACTGGCTGGGCGCGACGCGCGTAGAGCTGGAAGTCTTTCACGATAATGCGCGCGCGCGACGGCTCTATGAGCGCCTCGGCTTCGAGCAGGAGGGGGTGCGCCGCAAGGCCTGTCTGCGCGACGGCGACTATCACGATATTATTTTGATGGCGATGCTGCGCGACAGTTATTCACAGTAGCGGCGCGATGCTGGCGACGGGGAAGAAGAACTTCAGTTTCCCCTCTTCTGTTTTGAGCGGAATGAAGCGCATCGCCTTTTGATAAAAACCGGCGGCCTGATCATCTTTGACCTCTACCATAACGGCGTAAATGCCGACGGCATCCGCCGCATAATACGCGACGCGTAGCGCATCCAGCACCAGCTGGGTGCCAAATCCTTTTCCGGCGATGCGTTGATCGACGGCCAGGCGGCCAATAATAATGCAGGCGGTCTCATGGTAGGGCGCGGCCTGTTTTTGAAAGGCGCGCGTCATGGCGGCCCGGGCGTAGCTGCCGCCTGACAGCGTGTAATAGCCCATGACTTCCGGCACGGGATCGTCGGTAACCAGCAGATAAGCCTTGAGAACATTTTGCCGGTGCTGCGCTGCCAGATGTTTTTTTAAAAATTCGTTTAACGCCGGACGGCCACAGTTAAAATTCTCGACGTTGAGAGGCATCTGCGGCGAAAAGCGGATAATTTTTAGTTTTATCGTTTCCATTCCCAGGTGGAATCCTTTCTGCTGAGCGCCGCCGCACGACGTAAACGTTCAGCGGGTTCCGGCGGGTTTTCTAACGCATCCATCACGGCATTAAAGGATTCTTCCGTCAGGCGGATACGCTTGTGTTCGTCGATCACGCTCTCGGCCCGCGCGCGCGCGGAATCGGCGATAAACTGCGATACGCTGACGCGGCTCAGCTGCGCGGCCACCTCGATCTCTTTTTTGTCGTCCGGACTTATCCGTAATTCCATACGCTCTGATTTAGCTGAAGTGCCCATCTGACTTCTCCCGTCCCACAACGCTGAGAACCGATTACTGAACAAATTCAGCCTGTCGGATTCGTTTTCTGTACGGTTTAATACCGTACAATGTATGAGTTTAGAACAGTGGTTCATCGCTAACAATGCTCCGGTGGTAAGGGGATATGTGCAGTATTAATGCGCTTACGGTTTGCTGCGCCAAAGTCAGCGTTGTAGGCGATAGACACTCTCTCTGCTGGCAGAAAGGCTGACAAGGCGTTAAAGGTGATTTTGCGGCCGCGTGCCCAGGCCGCTGCGTTTCATAGCGCAGCGCGCCATGATTTCCTGGAGCTGGCGCACATTCCCCATGCGCCAGCCGACGTTTTTGCCGCTTATGTGCAGCGACGCAAGCTGGGTTGTGAAGGCTGCCAAAATCAGTGCCGGATAGCGCGCATGATTTCACCACTCGCCCAATGACCAACCCTTCGCCTGCTACCTATATTTCCTCAACAGCGAATTCAAAGCGGTATTCCTGATAATCATTCCAGGGGCAGGAGGCTCCGCTTCTTGAGGAATTCACCTGATGACAACAGCTCAATCTGCCGCGCGGCCCACCCGCGTGCGTATCTGGATCCTGTGCCTGATCCTGTTTCTTTCGGTGGTGGCCTATGCTGACCGCTCGATCCTGTCGATCTCTGGATCGGCGATCAAAGATGAATTTGGCCTCTCGGCGATCCAGCTTGGCCTGATCCTCTCCGCGTTTAGCTGGGCCTATGTGATCGGCCAGATCCCCGGCGGCCTGTTGCTTGACCGCTTCGGCGCGAAAAAAATTTACGGCGTTACGCTGGCGCTCTGGTCAATATCCACCATCGCGATGGGCTTCGTCGGCGAATTCGCTGGCGGCATGACCGCCGCGCTGGTGCTGATGTTTACGCTGCGCTTCGCGCTGGGATTAATCGAGGCGCCGAGCTTTCCCGCCAACGCGCGCGTGGTGATTATGTGGTTCCCCAGCGCCGAGCGCGGGCGCGCCTCATCGCTGTTCAGCACCGCGCAATACTTTGCCGTTGCGATCTTCTCGCCGCTTTCGGGCTGGCTGGTGTCGCGCTTCGGCTGGGAGTGGCCCTTCTTCGTGCTCGGCGGCATTGGCGTGCTGGCGGTGTTTGTCTGGGCAAGCTACATGCGCGAGCCGCGCAAACATCCCGGCGTGTCGGAAGGGGAGCTGCGTCATATCGTCGACGGCGGCGCGCTGGTGGATATTGATGCGGCGCATACCCTGAAAGCGCGCCCGGCGGTCAGCAAGGCGATGTTCAAAACCCTGCTCTCCAGCCGTATGCTCTGGTGCGCCTACCTTGGCCAGTACTGCACCATCGCGCTTAGCTACTTCTTTATCACCTGGTTCCCCATCTATCTGGTGCAGGCGCGCGGCATGAATATTCTGGACGCCGGTTTCGCCACCGTCGCGCCCGCGCTGTTCGGCTTTCTCGGCGGCATCAGCGGGGGTTATATCTCCGACATGCTGATCAAACGCGGCTGGAGCATCTCCTGGGCACGCAAAACGCCCTATATCGTCGGTATGCTGATGGCGGCGTCGCTGATCCTGGCAGCGGTGATCCCGAGCAACGTCGGCATTATCGCCATTATGTCCTTCGCCTTCTTCGGCAAAGGCGTGGCGGCGGGCGCCGGCACCTGGACGGTAATCAGCGACACCGCGCCGAAAGAGGCGGTCGGGCTGGCGGGCGCGATATTCAACGGCATCGGCAATATCGCCGGCTTCGTCACGCCGCTGCTGTTCGGCGTTATCGTCGGCCTGACCGGCAGTTACAGCATCGGGCTGGTGTTTGTCGGCGCGCACTGCGTGGTCGCCGCGCTGCTGTTCCTGTTCGTGATGGGGCCGATCAACCGCGTCGGCGAAGCGCAGACGTTAGAAACGGCGCGTGAACCGCAAAAAGCGGCGCACGGCATTAAAGCGCTTTAACTTTCCCGCCGGTCGGCGCGCGCTGCGCCGACCACTTCAAATGCACTGAAGAAAATTTGCTCACTTGCCGATACCTCTCTACCAGGAGCGATCCTTAGGAGAGATATCGTGATTAAACAAATCACCGTCGACGAGCTGCGGCCAGGGATGTTTATCCATAAGCTCGAGGTCTGGTGGATTAAAGATAAACGCATCCGCAATCAGATGCTGGTAACCGATCTGCGGCAGATCGCGATGCTGCGCAATGAAGGGATCCAGCGGCTCTGGATCGATCTGAATCGATCGGTGCAGGCGCCTGCCGCGCCGTCGGCGGATAAAAAACCTGTCGAACGCACGCCCTTTTTTCAGGAGCTGGACCAGGCGCAGCAGATTTTCCAGCAGGGCAAAACGCAGGTGATGGCGATGTTCAACGAGGCGCGCCTCGGCCATCGTCTGAACCTGGCGGGCATGCTGGATCTGGTGGACGAGATCGCCGGCTCTATCCGGCGCGAGCCGACCGCGCTGCTGAGCGTGGCGCGCCTCAAAAACCATGACGATTACACCTGGCTGCACTCCATGGCGGTTTGCGGGCTGATGATTACGCTGGCGCAGCAGCTCGGGCTGGATGACAAACAGGTGCGGCGCGTCGGCATGGGCGGGCTGCTGCATGACGTCGGCAAGGCGGCGGTGCCGCTGGAGATCCTCAACAAACCCGGCAAGCTCAGCGATGAAGAGTTCGAGGTGATGCGCCAGCATCCGGTAGTGGGCGCGCAGATGCTGATGGAGGCGGACGCCGACGCCGATCTGCTGGATATCGCCCTGCATCATCATGAAAAAGTGGACGGCAGCGGCTATCCGCACCGGCTGAAAGGCGACGAGATTTCGCTCTATTCGCGTATGGCGGCGGTGTGCGATGTTTATGACGCGCTCACGTCGACGCGCGTTTACCGCAAGGGCTGGACGCCCGCCGAAGCGATGCACAACATGCTGAACTGGCGCGGCCACTTCGACCAGCAGCTCCTGCATACCTTTGTGCGCGCCATCGGCATCTACCCGGTCGGTTCGCTGGTGCGGCTGGCGTCAGGGCGCGTCGCGCTGGTGGTAAAGGCGGGCGAGCAATCGCTGCTGAAACCGGTGGTGCACGCCTTCTGGTCGCTGCATGCGCAGCGCGAAGTGAAGCCGGAGCGTATCGATCTCGGCGACAGCTTCTGCACCGACAGCATTATCGGCGCAGAAGAGAGCCCGCTGTGGAAAAACGCCGATCTCAACCGCGTCTGGGCGCTGGCGAGTTAAAAATTGACGCTGGCGCGCAGCACAATCTCGCGCGGCTCGCCCACCGCAACGCGCAGGTTATTGCCGCTCGACGGATAATACGTTTTATCAATAAGGTTGTTGACGTTGACCTGCCACTTCAGGCGGTAGCCGTTCAGCGGCGTTTGCCAGGCGACAAAAGCGTCCGCCACCGTGTAGTCATCCAGATAAAAGCTGTTGGCCGCATCGCCGGGACGGCGCCCGACGTAGCGCGCGCCGACGCCGGCGCGCAAATCGTCCGCCGCCAGCAGGCCGGTGGATCCGAAGTCGTTGGTCAGGAACAGCGCGGCGGTATGGCGCGCGGTATTGCTCATGCCGTTGCCGTTATTGGCCGGATCGGCAGTGACGCGCGCGTCGGTCCAGGCGTAGCTGCCCACCAGGCTGAGCGAGTCGGTCAGCTTGCCTGCCAGATCCAGCTCGACGCCCTGCGAACGCACCTTCCCGGCGGTGCGCGTCACGGTTTCGCCGTCCACCAGCTCATCCACCATCACGTTGCGCTTCTGAATATCAAACAGCGCCAGCGTGCCGGTTACGCCGTTGGGCAAATCGATCTTGCCGCCCACTTCCCAGGCTTTGCCCAGCTCCGGCGGCAGCGCGCCGATCTCGGTGGCGATAGAGGAGTTGGGCTTAAAGGATTCGGTGTAGCTGGCGTAGAGGCTCGACCAGCCGTTGAGGTTATAAACCACGCCCGCGCGCGGCACCAGCCGGCTGTCGGAACTGCGGGTACGGGCAACGAACGGACGGCCTTTGCCCGCCATCACGTCGAAGCTGTCGTAGCGCAGGCCGCCCAGCAGCAGCCAGTTCGGCGTCAGGCGGATGGCATCCTGCAAAAAGAGGCCGCGGCTGTCGATATTCTCGCGCTGATCGCTGTCGGCGGCGCTCACCGTAGAGCTGGATGACATCTCGTCATACACCGGATGCCAGATATTGAAACGGCTGTTTTTCTTGCCGCGCAGCATATCGCCGCGGAAGGTGCGATCGGCTTCGTAGTCGAATCCTGCCAGCAGCTGATGATTGACGCGGCCCCAGTCGACGTCGCCGTTGAGCGTCAGCTGCACCATCTGCGAGCGGCTCTGCGCGTCGCCGGTGGCGTCCGCCTGGCGCGTCAGCACGCCGGTATCGGCGTTGAAAGCGGTGGCGCGCGCCTGGTGGTCGCTGTAGGTATTGCGCGTAAAGCTGTAGTTGAGATGCGCCGTCCAGCTGTCGTTGAGGATCTGATCGGCCGCCAGCGTCAGGGTATCCTGGTCGCCGCGCGTGGCGTTAAAACTTTCGTCGAAGCGCTCTTCGCGCGGCGTGTTCACCGGCTTGCCGGTTTTGGGATTGATCACCGTGCCGCGATCGAACGGCACCAGGTACGCCATATGCTCCCAGGCGACGCGCAGGGTGGTGCTCTCGCCAAACCACATCAGCGACGGCGCAACCACCGTCTGGCGCGTGCGGCCGAAATTACGCCAGTAATCGGTTTCGTCGTGATCGACGATCAGCCGTCCGGCAAAGCCGCTAGTGCCGAGCGGGCCGGTCACGTCGAGCTGCCCGCCGCCGCCGCCGAAGCTGCTGTAGCGGCCCTCCAGATGCGCCTGCGGCGTCAGCAGCGGCTTCTTGCTGATGACGTTGACCAGGCCGCCTGGCTCGTTCATGCCGTAGAGCATGGAAGAGGGGCCTTTCAGCACCTCGACGCGCTCGCTGGTGGGGGTGAAATTGCGCGCCTGAATCGAGCGCACGCCGTCGCGCAGGATCGAGCCGTCGCGGTTATCGCCGAAGCCGCGCTTGATCAGCGCATCCTGCGTGCCGCCCAGCGTATTGGCCTGGGTAATGCCGCTGACAAATTTTACCGCGTCGTCGAGACCCTGCGCGCCGCTGTCCTGCAGCACCTGCTGCTGCACCACGGTAACGTTCTGCGGCGTGTCGATAATCTTTGCCGGCGCGCGCGTGGCGGTGACGCTGCTGTGCGGCTGGTAGCCATCTTCCTGCGACGCGGCGTCCTGCGTGACCAGCAGCGTGGTTTCCTGCGCGTGCAGGCTGCCGGAGAGCAGCGCGCCGCCCAGCAGGAGAGAAGAAACGTGTTTCATGGCGGTAACTGGCTCCAGAAGGTCCCTGATAAATTCAGCGGCAGAAAGCGCTGATAAAGTTGTTCAAGCGTGCGTTGCGGATCGAGATCGGCGAAGAGCTGCGGATAGAGCGCTTTTGCGAACAGCTCTACCGCCACCACGTGCCATGGGCTGAGATAAAAGTTGTGCCACAGGCCGTACGCGCGGTGGGTTTTCACCGCCTCAAGCTGGCTGAGAACCGGCTGCGCGGCGAGCAGCCTTTGCAGGCTGGCGGCTGCCCGATCGGCATCGACTTCCGGGCCGAGCAGCAGCCTGTTGTCGTTCTCCGCGTCCGCCATGCCGGTCGCGATATAGACCTGCGGCGGCTGGGCCAGCACCTGTTCGGGATTGATCTCGCCGAACACGCCTTTTACCGCGCCCGCGGCGATATTGTCGCCGCCCGCAAAGGCGAGCAGCTGGCCGAGATTGCCGTTGACCGCTGTGGTGCAGCAGGTGTCGCGGCGGCCCAGATGCAGATGCAGCATCACGCGGGTTTTTGCGCCGTGATAGCTCGCAAGCCGGACGCGCACCCTCTCCATATGCTGCTGATAGAAATCGATAAACGCCTGCGCGCGCTGCGGCTGGTCGAATACCTCGCCCAGAATTTTCAGGCTCGGCACCGTGTTGTTGAGCAGATCGACGCGCAGGTCGACGTAAATCACTGGAATATTGACCTGCTGCATCAGCTGGCGGAAATGCGCCTCTTCCGCGCCGCTTTTCGCCAGGCGCGGCAGGATGATCAGATCGGGCTTCAGCCTGAGCACCTGTTCAGGGTTGAGGTCGCGCAGCGCGCCGGCGCCGAGCTGCGGCACCGCCTTAATCGCCGGGAACGCGGTGGTGAACTGGCGCCAGCTTTGCGGATCGTACTTCGCCATATCCGCTGGCCAGCCTGCGATGCGCGCCGCCGGGTTGCCAGGCACGATCAGCGCCAGGGTATAGAGCATGCGGCTTTCGCCCAGGATGATGCGCTGGGGACGATCGGGCAGGGTCACGCGCTGGCCGGTGATATCGACGATCGATTTGGCGACGGCGCCGCCGCTGCACAGCAGCAGCATCAGAGAAAAAAGAAAACGCATCACAATTATTTCGCAAGGAAATCGAAATGATAATGAATATCAGTCGCCTTAACAATGGCGGCGCAGCCGTTGCGCTGCGCCGCCGGGTTTTATAACTAAAAAAGGCGGCAGCGCGCACTCATCCGCCTGTTTTTCAGCCATTTTTATAACTTTTTTACGCCCGCGCGCTGCAATTTAACCGCTTCTTTATACCGATGCGCGCAGGCTAACGCGAAACCCTGATCCCTCTGGAGGTCGCTGTGAGCGTGGGCGTAATAACCGGCATCGTGCTGGTGTTTTTGTTACTGGGCTACCTGATCTATGCCCTGCTGAATGCGGAGGCGTTTTGATGGCCGCCAATGCGTTTTTACTGATTGCCGTATTTCTCGCGGCGTTGATGGCGCTGGCGCAGCCGCTGGGGCGCGGGCTGGCCGTGCTGATCGCCGATAAGCCGGTGCTGCCGCGCGTCGAGCGTCCACTCTGGCGTTTGCTCGGCGCGGAGGCGCCCACCATGCGCTGGCCGCACTACCTGCTGGCGATCCTGCTGTTTAACCTGCTTGGCCTGCTGCTGCTGACGGCGATCCTGCTGCTGCAGGATCGGCTGCCGCTCAACCCGCAGCAGCTGCCCGCGCTGAGCTGGCATCTGGCGCTCAATACCGCAGTGAGCTTCGTTACCAATACCAACTGGCAGTCCTACGGCGGGGAGAGCACCCTGAGCTACTTCAGCCAGATGGTCGGCCTGACGGTGCAGAACTTCGTGTCGGCGGCGACCGGCATCGCGGTGGCGTTTGCGCTCATCCGCGGTTTCGCCAGCCGCGCTACCGATACGCTCGGCAATGCATGGCGCGATCTGACGCGCATCACGCTCTACGTGCTGCTGCCGATCAGCCTGCTGATGGCGCTGCTGTTCGTCAGCCAGGGCAGCATTCAGAACTTCCTGCCGTACCACGCCGTCACCACGCTGGAAGGGGCGCAGCAGACGCTGGCGATGGGGCCGGTGGCGTCGCAGGAGGCGATCAAGATGCTGGGCACCAACGGCGGCGGCTTCTTTAACGTCAACTCGGCGCATCCGTTCGAGAACCCCAATGCGCTGACCAACTTCGTGCAGATGCTGGCGATATTTCTCATCCCGGCGGCGCTCTGTTTCGCTTTCGGCTATGCGGTGCGCGACCGTCGCCAGGGCCATATGCTGCTCTGGGCGATGTCGCTGATGTTCGTTGTAGCGGTGGTAGCGGTGATGTGGGCGGAAACGCGCGGCAACCCGCACCTGCTGACGCTCGGCGCCGACAGCGCCCTCAACATGGAAGGCAAAGAGACGCGCTTCGGCATTCTTAACTCCAGCCTGTTTGCGGTGATCACCACCGCCGCGTCGTGCGGCGCGGTGAATGCGATGCACGACTCTTTCACCGCGCTGGGCGGCATGGTGCCGATGTGGCTGATGCAGCTGGGCGAGGTGGTGTTCGGCGGCGTCGGCGCGGGGCTGTACGGCATGCTGCTCTTCGTGGTGCTGGCGGTGTTTATCGCGGGCCTGATGATCGGTCGCACGCCGGAGTATCTGGGCAAAAAAGTCGACGTGCGCGAAATGAAGATGACCGCGCTGGCGATTCTGGTGACGCCGACGCTGGTGCTGCTCGGCACCGCGCTGGCGATGATGACCGACGCGGGCCGTGCTGGCATGGCGAATCCCGGCATTCACGGCTTTAGCGAAGTGCTCTACGCCGTCTCGTCCGCCGCCAATAACAACGGCAGCGCCTTTGCGGGGCTGAGCGCCAACACGCCGTTCTGGAACCTGCTGCTGGCGTTCTGCATGCTGGTCGGCCGCTTCGGCATCATCATTCCGGTAATGGCGCTGGCGGGCAGCATGGCGGTGAAAAAGGCGCAGCCGGTGGGCAACGGCACGCTGCCGACGCACGGTCCGCTGTTTATCGCGCTGCTGATCGGCGCGGTGCTGCTGGTGGGCGCGCTGACCTTTATTCCCGCTCTGGCGCTGGGTCCAGTCGCCGAGCATCTGCAACTTCTTCAGGGTACGCACTCATGAGTCGTCAACAACAGGCGCTGAACGGCGCACTGATGCGCGTCGCGCTGGTCGACGCGCTGAAAAAGCTGGATCCGCGCGTGCAGTTTCGCAATCCGGTGATGTTCGTGGTCTGGCTCGGCAGCCTGCTTACTACGCTGCTGGCACTGGGCATGGCGGGCGGCTGGCTTGACGGCCGCGCCAGCTTTACCGGCGCCATCGCCCTCTGGCTCTGGTTCACCGTGCTGTTCGCCAACTTCGCTGAAGCGCTGGCGGAAGGGCGTAGTAAGGCGCAGGCGAGCAGCCTGAAAGGGGTCAAGAAAACCAGCTTTGCGAAAAAGCTGGCCGAGCCGCGCCATGGCGGCCAGTGGCAGCAGGTCTCTGCCGACAGCCTGCGCAAAGGGGATATCGTGCTGGCGGAGGCGGGCGATATTATTCCCTGCGACGGCGAAGTGCTGGAGGGCGGCGCCTCGGTGGACGAGAGCGCCATCACCGGCGAATCCGCGCCGGTGATCCGCGAGTCGGGCGGCGACTTCGCCTCGGTGACCGGCGGCACGCGCATTCTTTCCGACTGGCTGGTGATCCAGTGCAGCGTCAATCCAGGCGAGACCTTTCTCGACCGCATGATCGCCATGGTGGAAGGGGCGAAGCGGCGGAAAACGCCTAACGAGATTGCGCTGACCATTCTGCTGGTGTCGCTGACCATCGTGTTTCTGCTGGCGACCGTTACGCTCTGGCCCTTCTCGGCGTGGGGCGGCGCGCCGGTCAGCGTCACGGTGCTGGTGGCGCTGCTGGTCTGTTTGATCCCGACCACCATCGGCGGCCTGCTCTCCGCCATCGGCGTGGCGGGCATGAGCCGCATGCTGGGCGCCAACGTCATCGCCACCAGCGGACGCGCGGTCGAGGCGGCGGGCGACGTCGACGTGCTGATGCTGGACAAGACCGGCACCATTACGCTCGGCAACCGTCAGGCGACGCAGTTTCTGCCCGCGCCAGGCGTTAGCGAAGAGCAGCTGGCCGACGCGGCGCAGCTCGCCTCGCTGGCGGATGAGACGCCCGAGGGGCGCAGTATCGTGGTGCTGGCGAAACAGCGCTTTAATCTGCGCGAGCGCGACCTTAACAGCCTGGGCGCGAGCTTTATTCCCTTCTCGGCGCAGACGCGCATGAGCGGCGTCAACGTGCAGGACCGGCTGATCCGCAAAGGCGCGGTGGACGCGGTGAAACGTCATATCGAAGCCAACAGCGGCCGCTTCCCGGCGGAAGTTAACGCGCTGGTGGAAGAGGTGGCGCGCGCCGGCGGCACGCCGCTGGTGGTGTCGGAAGGGGCGAAGGTGCTGGGCGTGGTGGCGCTCAAGGATATCGTCAAAGGCGGTATCAAAGAGCGCTTCGCCGAGCTGCGCAAGATGGGCATCAAAACCGTGATGATCACCGGCGACAATCCGCTGACCGCCGCGGCGATCGCCGCAGAAGCGGGCGTCGACGACTTTCTTTCAGAGGCGACGCCGGAAGCGAAGCTGGCGCTGATCCGCCAGTATCAGGCGGAAGGGCGGCTGGTGGCGATGACCGGCGACGGCACCAACGACGCGCCGGCGCTGGCGCAGGCGGACGTGGCGGTGGCGATGAACTCTGGCACCCAGGCGGCGAAAGAGGCGGGCAACATGGTGGATCTCGACTCTAACCCCACCAAGCTGCTGGAAGTGGTGCATATCGGCAAGCAGATGCTGATGACGCGCGGCTCGCTCACCACCTTCAGCATCGCCAACGACGTCGCCAAATATTTCGCCATTATTCCGGCGGCCTTCGCGGCGACCTATCCGCAGCTCAACCTGCTGAACGTGATGCATCTGCATTCGCCGTCGTCGGCGATTCTTTCTGCGGTCATTTTCAACGCGCTGGTGATCGTCTTTCTGATCCCGCTGGCGCTGAAGGGCGTCAGCTACCGGCCGCTGAGCGCTGCGGCGCTGCTGCGCCGCAACCTGTTGATTTATGGGCTGGGCGGGCTGCTGGTGCCCTTTATCGGCATTAAAGCCATCGACCTGCTGCTGGTGCTGCTGGGTCTGGCATAAGGAGAAAAAAATGAGTCAGTTACGTCCGGCAATGTTAGTTTTACTGCTGCTCAC
>Ga0157363_1003503_pt1 | contig 14203 bp, 1 predicted proteins | sample AttsexASBM1_FD_111477 | JGI IMG/M metagenome (GOLD analysis project Ga0157363, IMG submission 111477) | Fungus gardens microbial communities from leaf cutter ant in Ribeirão Preto, State of São Paulo, Brazil - Atta sexdens ASBM1 | ecosystem: Host-associated > Fungi > Mycelium > Unclassified ...
TCTCTCTCTCTCATATTGAATCAAAACGAATCGGCGTCGATATCGATTTCCTGTTCTGTTCCCGTGTTGAACGCGCTTTCCATCTGTGCGCTCCAGCGATGCGCGTGTTTCGATCTAATCCGGACTCTCGCGACAGCAATTACGTCATTTTTATGATGTGTTTGTGCGATGCCGCGTTTGCACAAGGGAGATAGATTGACAAGGGTATCCTCAGAAAGCGCTGAAAGCCGCGCATTGAGAGCGTATCGAATACGATACACTGTTTACTGGCTTGACCCGATAGTACAGCGTGTTATCCTTATCGTACACGCAGCTATTCGACTTGGACACATTGCGTTGCGTAAAAGAATGGATGTTATTCTTGGGGTCACTCGTACGCAGATTAACTATTAAAAAACTATTCGCGTAGAAATGTTATAGGCGGTTTAATGTAAACGATAGTCATATCGAGCATTTTAACGAGGTCGAAACGCGCCTTTTGATCTCCTGTTTAATTTCGCTTACGCAACTGTAGAAACGATTAGTATTTTGTGCTTCGTCCCGGTCGAGATGTTCTGTAGGTAATTAATTTAATTCGCGTTACAGATCGTTTGTCATTCAATCTTTTTATAGGGCGTGCGTCGTAAATTCATTATAAAGATAAATTGTCAATTATTGTCAAAAGTCTGAAACTGCACGAATTAATATTGCATTTAAATTTGTCGTCATTTCTTGATATTTTCACGCGGTCAACATTAATAGTATTTAATAATGACATTATAAAACGAATTAAATTTTAACTATTAATCTCATAATTTTATTTTATATAATTTTATTGAATGAGAATTTTAATTCAAATATTAACTGTATTGATTTATCCATTATTTTTATAGGCACGTCGTAATCGTGTATATTTAAATCCTTCGCGTGGAGATACTTTTGTCGGCAAAAAAAGCGACGCACGCAGGCAGGTATATACAGCCGCATTAATAGACGTGACGCATGAAAAACTTGCAGCCACGTCAGCCGGCTTAGCCTATATATCGATTAATGGTTCACGCCGGGTCGCATACTCTTGAAAGATTTGCTGAGAAGCGCGAGAAATTGAACGTTCCAAATTTTATTTTATATTTTACTATTTTCACACCCACACACGAATCCGGGAAACGTTGAACGCGTGTGAATGTCGTTGTATCATGACGGCGAATGTCGTTCTAAAACAATGCCGCATATAATATACAGTATTATGTGTGCATGTTAAAAAGCTTAGGCGTTGCTCTGTTTAACACGCTTTCCTGGTAGTTACACATTAATGGCGTTGCCTATAAGATTAATAAGCTCTTTCATCAACTGAAGTTAATTAAATACGTATATTATTTATGATTTTTATGGACATAAAGCGTTCGTGTTTCCCTCATATTTTCTCGCTTCGATGACTGTTACTTGCTAAATATTATTAAACGACAAATTGAAACTCGATAAAAAATAGCTCGATAATTGTGAACGTTCCCTGAATTCTTGATTTTCCGATACTCCGTTATTTCCTCTAAAAATTTCTTTTTTATTTTTAATAAAAAATTTATAAAAGAGATATAATCATTTTTACAGCTTGTATTTATCTTTACATTGCATCATATCGTTCTATAAAATAACATAGTATCTTCTGACAACTATCATGCTGTTATAAAAATTGAAATTCAAATACATATGTATATGAATATGTTTATGTAAACCTCGAGATATAAATCTGACGGGAGCAATGGATGATTTTTATTTTCTTAAGGCTCTACACACAAACACACACACACACACACACACACACACACACACACACACACACAATTTCTAAAAAATTAAGTAAAGAAGTTATTTATAAATTTTTATTTTAAGTAATAGTTTGCGAAATAATAAGGATTTAAATAAATTACGTCATGTTATATACATACATATAAGCATCTACATCGTTGTTTCTTTTTCTTTTTTTAATAATTGACGTTGCTCATCTCTGGAAATCGCAACTGTAATCGAATCGTCAATAGTTTGCGCGAATATTGCGGCGAACGGTCAGCAAAGTGGAACGCGTAGTAACTGCCTCGAGCATTCACTGTACATCATTATTGGGCCGACGGCCGATCGGGCATTCATCTCCTGTCTTTTTGCATGACAAAACGTCGGCCAGTTAATAGCATGATCAGTTTCCTACATAGAAGACTGGCGCACCCACTCAGGTAATTAATGTCGTCGCCATTTATTGCGATACTTTGAATTGATTAGATCCTGCTGTGAAAATCGCAGCGAGCCACCAAACGAAATATTGATGATCTGACTTCAACCGATGGACAATCATTTTCAACGTTGAATCGTTCAAAGCGATTAATTTGTTCAAGAAAGCGACTAAATTGGATTTTCATCCATTTCGGTTCGATACTCATCTAAAGTCGCAGTCAAGATGTGATCATAAATCAAAATCATAAAAACGAGCGCAAGGTGCCGAATCGATGCTTAGTCATCACTCGTTTTTCCATGTAAAACTATCAATTCGATATGGTTTGTGATATTTGCTGTAATCAAACATGTCGACCGCCTTGCCGAAAATCACAGCACATAATGCAGCTACGCTTATTAAGTAACGGTTACATTCACTTGTTTGTCCAAACCATGCGAAATTGTTGCTAGTAATGACTGCCTTTCGAAATCTCGAATGAGATTCGACGCCACTTTCTCGTAAAAAAGTTTTTTTTGCAGTGTTTCAAGATGCTTATTAGCATCATTATTAAATTGACGATCAATGTAATTTGTGATTTGTTATTTTTGACTTCAGTTTATTGTTTTCATTTCAAGTCTGTTTATTATTTCAAGTCTGACAAATCCGAATCGGTGCGCAATTTATACAATTGAATAATGTATTTGTAAATCTACATATGTGAATTATTAAACAACAAGATTCGGCCGAAAATAGAAATAGAATACCTTTTTATTCATATTTATTCTTATCTATCTCATTTCTACTTAATTGAAATAAAAGATTGATGCATTCAGACAAGGTACTGTCTTGCCTTGTACGTAATATATAAAATATCAGTGGTATATTTATTACATTATTAACCTCCCATCTGGAAATTTTTTGCCCAAAATTTTGTTTATGACAATTTGTTGCAAAATTGATTTTTGTAATATACTTTTTATAGTCAGAAATGATTTTTCTATGCTCCAGTTGTATTTCCAATTATTAATTTTTGCTAGTTAATTTAGCTTTAATAATTTAAGCTTTAATAATAATAAATTATTAAAGCTCATAAGCTTTAATAATTTAAAAATGAAGTTAAACTTTATTTTATCTTGATGCTCTCATCCAAGGTTAATTTTTTTTAATTAAAATATATTTTCTTCGAAATCAACTTGAATAATATATCTTCCTCGAATACAACTTGAAAAAAACATCTCTTGATATCTTATCTAGTTCTTATTTAAATGCGTTCAAAATGAAATAGCTTGTAATTAATAAAAAATTTTTATTAATAATAAAAATTGCAGAGAAATGTACAGTTTTAAAGCGGATATCCTATAAAATGCAATAGTATCATTCTTTTTCAAAAAAGATATGGAATCTTTTGGAGCCTGGGATAGCAAAAATCAATATATATTATGAGACTAAGGTCTCTTTTCACAATATGTGGTTACCTAAAAATTATCAAGAGATTCATCAATGAAATTTATTCATGAATTTAATGGTAACCATTAATCTTTAGGTTACTGTATATTGTGAAAACGGGTCTATTTGTTTACTGTTTAAACTTTATAATTATATTGCATCTTCAATGCTCATAATTTTGTTTTTTTTCATCTATATTCAGGCAAAAGAGATTATAAATTTTGAAATTTTCAAATAAAAAAACGTTTTACGAGAGTAAGTTAAAGCTATCATTCTATATTTTTTTACTTTCTATTGCTATTAAAGAAAAACTAATTATTTTCACGTATAATTCTACAAGTGATTTCAAATATCTATACTTTATAAAACTTCTGATTTTGCTACGATATTTCAATATTGATTTTTTATTACTTTTTGGGGTATCTTTGCCATTAAGAAACGATAAAAAAACTTGGCTGAGGGAGTAAAAATATTGTTACAGACGGAAGGTTAATTGCTTTGCGCGTTCTAAGAGGTTTCGGATCGTTTAAAGAATGATGTCCTAGAATTGTCGGTATTTTTCTCAACTTTAGAATGTGAGAAAATATATAATGGAAAACAGAACGAGTCAAGTTTAAAAAAGAAACGATTATTCATAATCGAAATATCAAGCTATCGTCTTAATGGTTTAACCGAGATTTTAAAGATCTAGGCGAATTTTCAATTTTTAATTATTCTGCCTCAGATTCAGACACGGACAAAAAAAGTAGAAAATGTTTCACGTCATATCATTGTACTATAAAATCGTATTCTTGAATATTGAAAGAGACCAGAATTTTTTCGAATCTTTTTAGAGCATAAAAATTCTTTGAAAAACACAATCAGCTACCAGTGACCCAGTTGGACGAGGCATATAAGCAATGAAAAAAACATTGGACTATGGAGAATTAATACTTGTTATCAAGCAAAAATTAGAAAATCCGAGCGAATGAATTTTTGAAGTATCCCTCGACTTCGTTCGATTGAGTGTTCATAAAGGCTGCAATGACGAAGTTGAGCGTGCTTGGAAACAGCAGTCGAGAGTAGCTCGGCCGTTATCTTTAACCCGAGAATTTTTCATAAAGTCGACCTACATACTCGCCTATAACTCGGTTGCGCTGTCGCCAGGTTGAAAGGTTTTCCAGGTAATTGATCTGTTCGTGATAACCCAAGCCACCTTATATATATATATATATGTATATACTTACATAGAAAATTCAGGATCGTTTGTTCAGATTGTCAGGCAGACCGAGACTGCCGATCGGCAGAAGGAAAAATAGCTGCAAAATGTGCGTCCACCTTGAATTTTTTTTATACGCTCACGCGATTTTCCCTCCACGTATGACTCTATATACGTAAATAGAATTGTAATTTCGCACTTATTATTAGCACAACGTATCGGAATTAAATATAAAAATTCAATATTATACGCGTATATTTAGAATTGACATTACCATTCGACGTTTGTTAAAAGAGTTTGTATAAAGCGCTTCGAAATATGCGGTTGTCTGGCTTTATTGGGTTTATTTTTTCGTCTTTCAGGAGCGCACGGTAATACGATTCCGGAAGTCATTACCAGGCGAGGTTTCACCGGATGGCGGCAGAACGCGCGTGCAACGAGAGGTGGGGTACACCAGGAACGTGGTTTCCTGTTTTTTGGGCTCTTACGTGCAGATCCCCGAAATTGTTCGTTACGATGCGGCCGACATAGCCAAATTGTCGGATGCCATTCGCCCTCTCCGACCAGGTAAATTGTTTTCCCACACGTCAGATATATCGCATCGTTCTTTATCGCTCCTCGTTTTTGCATAGAATAGGGATTGCAGGGATTCCCACGAAATATTGGCTGCGAAAATTAATTAATCGTTTCGTGACTCTTTGTTGTAATTAGTCGTTACCTTCGATTTTATGCGTCTTGTTTTATTATTATTCTGCACGTATCCAATTATCGGACATCCTGTACATTACTTTCTCCGGCAAAATGTAATGTTTTCAATATTTATTCGCAATCGTGCTGTTCTTTCTTGGGAAATAAACACAAGCAGGTGCTGCCAGATCGTAACTAGTTTCGTGCCATCTTCTCGTTTTTATTAAGTCACTGAATATTCTTCGTCGATGTACACCTGCCACTTTATTTTTCGATCGCTTCGGCCGAATAACGATCTTTCCGCAACTGAAGCCTCCCGGAATACACCGAGTTTCTTGTGCACGCGAGAAGCTTGAAGCTGAAATTTCATCAATTTCCCTGCAATATTGTGAACAAGAGGTCATCCGATTGCACCTTACTCTCATTCTTTTTTTTTATGCCATGCAATTGATCGTATCGAATTTACAGATATTACAGACATTACAGATATACAGATATACATGTCTATAAAAAGAGCTAGAAATGAATGTTCACCTCGACTATTCAAATCAATTGATCAATCTTGAATGCTAACGAATAAATCATCATGATAAGCTTGACGATTTTTATCAACTTTTTAATTTGCACATTTAGTTACTTTTGCAAATAAGCGTATTTAATACGGTTATTTGTTGCAGAATCCACGTCATTCAGAGCACAGCAAAAATATATATTATTCGCGATGTTACGATGATCGTGTTACAGCGATTGTCGAGGATTTCTTTTTTTCGATATATATTTTTATGTTTATGGTAAGATAATACAATGTTTGATTGACATACGTCTCTCTATTCGTATTTAAAATCCCGAGATTTTAATAACGTTTTACAGGCGGTGTAAAAGTTCTATCGCACGCTCGTGCGACGTAGTCTGTTATACATTTAAATCGCGGAGAATTAGACATCGCTCTCGACATTAATAGTCACAACGACGATAATTATATTGACATTTTTATCCGGACGGTAACAGCTTTCTATCCGATGGAACTTCTCTTGAAGTCTCGCTGCGTTGCGAAGCAATTGAGAAGACTCACATTGAAAAAAAATATACTAAATTTTAATACATATTTTCTTTGCATAGTATCAAGTATTTTACTAAAAAAATAGTTGAATCAATTTAATGGTATCAAATAAATAAAATATATATATATATATATACAGGGTGTACCTGAAATAACGCCCACTAATCATATAGTGCTACTCCTAATAAAAAACTGAATCAAAAAGTCCTCTAACATTTTGCAATTTTCGCAATATTTTTTTTAGTCATCTAATGAGCAAAATGTCTAAAATCAATATGTAGATAGCTAGATAAAATCGATGTATAAGACAATTTTAAGATATCTTTGAGAGTTCTTTAAGAAACATCTTTAAAATATTTTACAAACAATATTGAAAGATATTTTAAAATTGTTTTATACATCGATTTTATCTAGCAATTTTTAGAAGTTCATATCTCGTTAACTATTGTGAAAATTCCAAAATAATAGAAGACCTTTCAATTTAATTTTTTATTAATAATAGCACTGCATGATTAGTGAGCACTATTTTAGATACACCCTGTATGTGTATATATATATATATATACATTTAATAGTAAATATTTCATAGTAAATATTTACTTAGAACTATTTAAATAAATATTTATTAAAATTTATAATTTTTTCAAAGTAGTATACAGAAAACGGTTTCTTTCTTTTTAAAAGTGATCTACGGTAAAATGTGTCATCGTTTCTGCGTTTATACTCACAGCTATATATTTGCCCACGAATTTTTGTGATTTAATAACTTTTATCATCGTATCGGAACGAAGCGATCAGCGCAATTCATTCCATTTCTCGAGAATTAATTAAGCGAGTTCTCGAGAAGCAACGGACGCGGCTTTCCCACCGAGCCGAGCGCCGCGATACCGGCGCCGTCGATCGATAGTAAACTCACTTACAATTGACTTACAATTCAGGCAAATGTTGCGGGCTCCGACCGGCATGACACGGCGCGACGGCGACTGGCGCTTTTCGTTCATGCTGGGAAATAAAGTGAACCGCGTCCGCCTTGGCGGACTAAATTTACGACACGCAGCTCCTGCGGGCTGTCTGCGACCCACACTCTCCGTCTGCAGCTGTGCGCTCTCGAAAAGATGAGAGCGCACGTCGTCTGATGAGAAGCGTCCTCGAGAAGACGCTAAAACAAGCGGTTGCCGAAGACGCCGCGTCGTTGCTTTATCGTTTTTCGCCGTTATCCGTTTTTAAATCCCTCTTTATGTCCCTGAGACACACGTGTCTCGCATAATCTCTTGCCATTTGAATCACGTTTCTTAATTTAACGCGGAATTTCACATGTATATGTAGCTATAAGTTTATGAAAAAGATCTCGGCGTTGCCAACACATCTTTCGCTCGTCGTGCCACATTGGCCGCGAGCCGCGATGTTCGCACGTTTCCAAGCGAGAAGTATCATCAGTCACTCCTACGAAAAGGCCACGACCCCGAGGTGTCTGCCGAGATATTGCATCTTCAAAAAAGTCAAGATGCACGTGAAGATGTTTAAATATCGGTCTCAATAACACACCGCGAATTTGACCGAAAGATCACTGATCTCGACGAAGGATTCAAAATGAATATGTGTGTGTGTGTGTGTATAAACACGATAAATAAAACTTCTAACGAGAAACGTGAATGACTTCCTTTCTCAACGTGTATAGTCGTTGCACGTAATTGAGTATAGAATGTCTGTAAAAATATGTCTCCATCCTGCTGACGTTGCTCGAGGAGACTTTAGCGTTTTCGACTGCAGTGGATTTGAAGTTTGAATAGACCTGGGTTGAATTTTGTATTGGGTTGGCAAGGAAGTAATTGCGTTTTTTTAGTTGAAAGTTGTATAATATCTTTGTCAATAATGAATGAAATTTAAATTTAAAAAAAGGGTTTTAAAACTTGAAATCTCTACTTTTAAAAGCTTATCACATTTTTAAGTTGATATGAATTTGGTAATTTTTACATACCAAAAATTACGAGCGGAAAATTTTCTCCTTTGTGGGTTTGTAACGTGCCTAAAACAAATTTGAGAAAATTTTCGATTACCTATCATGAAAGCTTGATACTTTCCCTACAAAATCGTTTTTTTTTTTAATATTCCTACGATTTTTGATTATTGAGTTATCGCAAATTAAATAAAAGGATCATTTTGACTTTAATTGTTCATAAAATGCGTTAAAAATTGCCGTATCGCAATTTAAAAAAGAGATTCTTAAAGCTGAAACTTTACTCTATTAAGATGTATTTATATATTGGTTGATAAGAAAGTAATTGCGGTTTTTATTGATAGATGCCTTTTAAAAAAACGTAATTACTCTCTTGTCAACCCAATAATTTTAAAAACTATAGAAAAGACTGAAGAGTTTTAGTTGAACAAAGACTAAAATTAAACTACATTGACAGAAACAGGCATTAGAGAAGAAACTGTTACAGGAAGAAACTACGAGGAAGGGATGTAGTAACGAGATCTACGAGAGTCTCATCTCAACTTCGATAATGTTGTCTTCGATAATGTTCTCAATCTTCGGAAAATCCGCGATAATTATTTAACAAGATGTAAAAGTTTGTTGATGAATTAAAGCCAAAGCATACGACAGATAACGTCAGAAGAATGCTGATTATGTTGTAGAGAAGTTATTACAGTAATTAAATGGAAGAAGCACCGTTAAAATAAATATGTGTAGGTAGAGAGTTTCTGATCGTCTTGCAATCGTGACAGATTAAGCCGTATGATAACAACTGTTAATCCCTTCATATGTCTCTTTTAATTTAAAAAATTTTTTTACATTTACTTACTTTACAGAAATTAATGGAAATTATTTTCATACAGCTAATCGATAATCACTCGTATTTCTTTGAATTACGATAAATAGATTTCTCGCTACAATATTTATTACGTATCGCGACAATATGATTCTTCGAATGAATTATAGTATATGAATATGCACATGCAACTCTTCTTCGATTTACAAGCTCTTAAATGATATTTTTAGAGCAGAATAAAATGTCACACTTGATTTTTCTTTCATATTTAGCGCGTTGGAGGTCCCGTCACGAAAAGATAAAACGAGATGATATATTTTCTGTTTACGACTATACACCGAGGACTGGTAATATATGCGTACATCCCGCGTCACAGCTTTCTTTCTTGCGTGAAAGGTCAAAAACAGATCATCGAAGCACGTGTACAACATTTCGCGATTGTTTTGACAGCGGTGCTACGTACTTTAAAAACAGCGAGAGATTCCAGGGACTTGCGTTCTGGCGCCAATAATAAAATAACTATAAGTTAATTAATTCGGTAGAAGTAACGCCTACGTACTCGCTCGATGAGGAGGAAATTACCATCTCTATCTTGCAAAGATTTTCCAACGCCCTCAGCCCTCCAATCTTCAGCCTAGAAGGATGCGTTTTGTTCGGGAACATTTATTACACGCGCACACAATGAAAGTGCAAGATCGCGGCTACACGATCGCGCGCGGGGATTTATTTTTGAATAATGCAACCACGTTTATCATCCGCTATCGGCGAGAAGAAGATCCGCCCATTGTATGCAACGTGCGATAATTTCGTTCGGTAGAACTAACTTCCCTTTTGTCTTTCAGTGCGAGATCGCTTCGAGCATGCAGTCGTCACTCTGCGCCTTATCGGGATTTGTCGATCACCCGAGAGAGAGAGCTATCTTTATGAGACTAACTTTAAAATATTAACCTCTCCTTAAAATGTTAAAACGTTCATTTTAACGTTCATTTTTAGTGTAAGTCTCGAAATACGATAGGATATAGTTAAATAAACTTTAAACCGTAAAATATTGGTTAATTACAGTCGAATGTGAAGAGAAAAATTGATTATAATTGGTTAATTTCTTACTTAAGACTTAAAGTTAAAATTTTACATTTCTAAAATTTCATTGTAGTGCGTCACTTTTCGGGACTAACGTGTATAACAGAATAACAGGGATATTGAACAGAATGGTTAGATATAACGGAGAAGGATAAAAATAGAGAATAAAGTGTTCGATTCATTCATATTTTGTATTTTTCGAGTGAAACGATAGCACTTCGCGCGCGCGCGCGTTTGTACATAAAACGAATATGGAATTGTTGCACAGGCGTTCGATGGTTCGATACTCGTTTGCATGTGTCTACACGTGGGCGTGGACTGTTGTTTACGCATAGACGCCCAGCGCCGACCGTGCAGGGAGCGCCGCGCCGGGTGTTTTCCACCGGAAATCTGTTGGACAGACTTTATGAAGTAAGGTCCCGCAAGAAAACCCTCGATAAGGTAGGTGGGCAGGATCTACGCGCGGCTGCATCCAGGGGAGGCTGCTGGGAAGAGATACTAATCGGAATGTTCCGTGTCGCGTCGCGATCCACCACATTCGTAAACATCTGCGAATTAATTCCATCTTATACGTATATGTATATATGTAATTAATGATATGAAAATTAACATGCTGGTCGTGATGTTTTTGAGACGACTTGGCGCTGTTACGAGAAAAGTCGAGAAAATTTCGCACTCTCTACTTTGCAATTGCGTGATCATGTCACCCTTTTAATCTCATAAATATAACGGTTCTCGCATGCGCTTCTCATTGGCGTGCGGTCGGCGTATGCGTGACAGAACGGTTTACCATAAGTTTACCATAACTTTATTATACTTACTAAATACTGAGCAGCGAGAGCTTATATACTCGGTCACCGTGTCTTTATTTTCTTTTATGTAATTTCCGTTTCTGTGTTACACATTTTTATTTCATTAATAATGCCATATATTTCTTTTCCTCCTCATACACTTTTATGATTACTTTTAGTTTTATGTGTTTTTACTTTTTATTTATTTTTTTTCTTTGATTTACCTTTATCGCTTATTTCTTCTTTTATTCTTTGTTTTTCGCGTTTTCACATTTATGTAATTTAAAAAAAAATTGTTTTACATAAAAAACAGGATCTCCTACATGCTTTCCTACGTAATTTACACTGTTAAATATAAAAAACGCAACTGAAAAAAATACTACAATAAATTTTAATAAATATTTGTTTGAATAGTAGTTTTCTAAGTATAATACAATATTTACTAAATGTAAACATATTTATTTGATACAAAAAAAATTATTTGATTTAACTACCATTTTCTTTATTGAGTAAATATTTATTTACTATAAATATTTACTCAACACTATTCAAAGAAATTAAATTTTTTCAGTGCATGTGTCGAAATGTTCATTTCTATAATTATTTTTAAAGTAAACAATGTCCATATTAATGTATACTTAATAAATAACAACTACATTTAATATATTTTCTTTTTGAATTAAATTATAATTCGACATTATTGTTTAAGTTAAATTAACGATTTATTGAATAGGAGCAGCGACGACTTATGTAGAAATAAATGATTAAAAATAATTCAAATTGGATCTAATTTGTCATAAATTTAATAGTGCTTGTGTTATGCTCTTATTAAAAATATACGTTCTCATCAAGACAAAATAAATTGTTACTACTAAATTCTGTAATTGAGTTTACAGAACGCATGTTTCTTTTATGTTTCCACCGCGCTTGCACTTATCCGGATAAATTTATATTTATCCAGTTTACCGGCGAAAAGTCTATTCAGTTTGGTCTCCCGCGGCTACAGATGCAACAAGTGGTCGGCCGTGTTCTTCCGCTTTTCTTTCCGTGGTTCGTCGATATTCTGACACGTTGGCACTTTCTCCGGCAGCGATTAGAAATAGAAGCCACCGTCACCTTCCTCCGCCATCGTTCGTTGCTTCGTCGGTTGATGATTGTAAAAGGAATCATGCGAGGGCAAACGACGTCACAGCGTCAGGTGACATGCCCGATCACTAGAAAATATATTTCACGAGAAACCACCGTGCAAGAATCATTATTCCGCTGCAGTGTTCTGTGCTATTTCGAGAAATATCGTTAAGAAAATGCGGCTAATTACCGCGCTTGCTGGCGCATAACGTGTAATTTGTATGAGGGGAAAAGGTGTCTTTAAAAAGCAAATGATGTTTAGTGATATAACAATTTTAAACTACAATCGTATCTAATTTTTTTCTTATCGCTCCGAATATAAATTCAATATTCCTCATAATTTCCATTTCGTATCGTATTCATATGTACGACGCGAAATGTAAATATTCTGAGTATAAATAATTCAGCTGTAAATATCTGTAACACGCAGATGTTCACGATTATCAAAAAATCGATTGTAAATGTATTGTTGCTCCCCTGACAAAAATACAGAAACCTTATCGGCATATTATACAAATCGAACATTTTTCTGATAACATTGGTTTACCCCCCAAAAAATTATTTGATCCGGACTAGATGTTTTTTAGATTTATAATTTCAGTATCTTACTTTCTAATCGTGTTAATCGTGTTAAGATTAAATACAAAGATAGCAAATTTTCCGCCTATGACGATGAAGTCATATGCAATTTCTAGTTTGGGCTATTAATTTATGTACGTAGACCACACAACTTTTTTTTCAAACATTTCTTTTTGAACATATTTTTTGGATACTTAAAATGAGACTTTGTGTGTATACATACGTATACTTTTAATGAAAGCTTTAACGATAAATTACACTCTGTATCAATAATCACAAACTAGAAATTATAAGTAAGCATTTTATCATCATATGCGGAAAATTTGCTATCTTAGAAAAACTGTATTTAAATCTCTTTATAACATGGCAAAGAGTAAAATATTTTAAAATAAAAAATGCATTTTATAGGAAATTAATAATACATTCATTTTTTTTTTATCAGAATTTCAAGATAACATTAACTTTGTTTTATACAAAAAAAATATCAAATATCGCAAAAAAAATCTCTTTTTGAATATTGAAATTATTTAAGAAGCCCAACATTGCATTCTAATAAAATTTAACTTGTCCAAAAATTGATAAGAAGTCTATCTTGTCGGTTCAAAATAATAAAAATATATTTTTTTTGTAAACTAGTGTAACATAAAAGTTCTCGAGATCTGTTATTCGCCGGGGGTTATCATGAACGCCTTAGCGTACATTGTGAAATTCGTGCGACCGTTGATACTTTTATCCGCAAACGCCGCGTGATTCGCGGCCTGAAATCGCGCTGTTATCTCTGACGATGTTGCGTACTCGCACGATACGGCGATATCGATTTCTCGTTGTAAACGTGTGTCGCATCGAAACACGCTCTCGTGCGTGCCATTATCGAACGCAGAAACGGCAAAAATATCGATGGTAATCAGTTGCGCGCCAATAATACCGGCAATTTCATCGTCAATTTCATCGTCAGCGCAGTCATTTCTCTAATTACACGCCGCGTCGGGTCGACGTACATCGTCCGTGCGAAAACCGAATCACGCGTGCACTCGTCATCGTGACACTCCCCGCGACCGCTTTCATTAAAGTCTTTCTAATTAACGACTTGTTCGAAGAAAGCCACTTTCTTATCTTGCCATTTGCAATATACATATACGAACAGTGTAAACAAAATTTTTGAAGAAAGAGATACCGTCACACTGAGAAAAAAATATAGTCAATTTTAATAAATATTTAGTTCTATACTGCCAACTAAACATTTATTTACAGTAAATAAATATTTGTTCAATAAAA
>Ga0157363_1003504_pt1:0-10000 | contig 14203 bp, 19 predicted proteins | sample AttsexASBM1_FD_111477 | JGI IMG/M metagenome (GOLD analysis project Ga0157363, IMG submission 111477) | Fungus gardens microbial communities from leaf cutter ant in Ribeirão Preto, State of São Paulo, Brazil - Atta sexdens ASBM1 | ecosystem: Host-associated > Fungi > Mycelium >...
CTGCATACACAATATAGTATCTAAGGATGACGTGAGATTAATTGAAGCGATTGTGAGGAAAAATTGAGGGAGTTTTATGAATTTTCCTCACGCCGTTCGCGACGCCGTCGTGCGTGACGTTCGACCTCAATGGATGTGCGCGCGCGCGCGTCAAGGGGAGGGAAAAAAAGGATCGCAAGAAACGCGGGCGATCCGCGAAAGGATGTCGCGGTTCCGGTGACTGAATGTTGTACGAGGACGGGGCACCGACGAGCAAGCAAGCAAAAAATAAAAGAATACGGGGATGTGACGGGGTTCTCCAGGGTATAAAAACAAGGGGCGGTCGAGTTGGGGTGGGCAACGGTGCATGGATCGAATCGCTCTATGGGAACGAAAAATTGCGGAGGAAATTGGTGGGACGCAACCGAGAAACCCTTGATTTTATGTAAAGACAATTCCGATATGACACTGGACGAATTAGTCATTAAGTCCATAAAGTCAACGATCCATAAACCGTGTAATATTCCCGTCCTGGGAATATTTTCTAATTACTCTGACAACTTCGCCCTGATATATAATAACAGAAAAACATTCTTTGAACATACAAAAGTATCTTCTACAAAATAATTTCTGAGAATATTTTAGGAATATATACATAGAGAGAATTTTTTCTTAGAGTTTATCCTGAAAATATGATAGTCTCTCTTATTCAAGAATGTAAATTTCTTTTCTCTCATTCATTGATAAAACTAAAGTGTAAAATAAGTTTGATTAATTTTATTGAAGTGACTGGTAAAAATCTTTAAAATATTGTATTGTACCACAACTATCACATTTTCAGGATAAATTTTAAAAGAAAATTCTCTCCGTGTACTTTTCATTTAAAATAACGTGAAGTATTTCAGGACGATTTAATAATTATTTTCTACAGATGTTGCGATCTTCTACGAAATCCTCAAAGGTTTCGAAGATGTAAAAGGTATCACTACTCTGAACTGCCTCTGACTATACCTCTGCGGAGCAAGGAAACAAGAATATCCTATGAATATTCCGAGAAAATTCTCTGGGAACGAGTATATCCTCTGTCTTCTCTTTCTTAGAATGAGATTATACCAAGAACGGTTTTCCTATACACTGCAGACTATGTCCATCCCGATTCCCGTTAGAAATGGATAGTGCCCTTATATTCACTTCTTTCTTTCCGTTTTTCCAACAAAAACCTCTGTCAAGTTGCAGTCAATTGTTCTTCACCCTGTTCGTTTGAAAACATAAAAATTTTAGTAGACACTCTATCGAGAATATTCCGTAAGACTCGCTCTCCTTTCTCTCCCAGTTTGTCGAAAACTACCTGAATTCGACCCTATACGCCAAGTATGAGCAACGCACGCAGCAGCAGGTGTAACTAGGGCGCGACACCCATTTCGAACTTGTAGTCGCACGGCTTGTAGTCACGGGAACAAGTGCACACGCAAGTGCAACGGGGTTGTAAAGTCCCCTTTCTTTCTTTTCTTGCGTGCGAATGCAAGGACAAAGGGAGCTGGCTTGAAGGAGCCGGTCCCCACGAATAAATCCTTGTGCCTCTCCCCGACCTCGACCTTCATCCACTGTCGTTGAGAGGGAACGCAAGAGGAGACATTATTGGACATTCAACACCCTTCTGAATATGACAATTACAAAATAGTCGAGGAATGACGCGACATCATTCAAAAAATCGATCCATTAATTGAATCAAGAACTTGAGAGAGAGAGGAGAAGAGGGCGAGACATGAAATTGTGTGTGTGAATGCAGAAATTCAGAACACTTCTGTTGCTGGAACGAATATAAAAGCGACCTGTTTCGAAAAAGGATTTTAATTGAACTAATATATCGTCAATTGTTCAAATTTAATAATCAAAATGATACAGTTTTTTTATTTTAATATTTAATATTCGCAATATATTATTTCTTAATATATTTCGAGAAATAAATAATTAAATTTTTCAAATAAAATATTACAGCATTTTCTGCGTTTTAAAGCAGAAATTTTCTGTGTTTGAACATAAAAATGAACATGATAATGTGTCGATAAGAAAGCGTGTCAATTATTTTATATTTATGAATTTTGTACACATATATATATATATATATATATATTAAAATCATTTATAATTCAGATATGTTAACGATATATTAAATATATGTAATAAATATATACTTAATTATATTATTTTTAATTATTAATATATAAAGAGACGTACATGCTGAGGGAAATATCATGCTTCTATTTGAGAAATATCAAAAATTAAATCAGTCTTTAATTATAAGAAAAATCCGATAAGAGACAATAGTCTAGGATATTTCTTTTTTATAGTCTGTCAGTCATAACCGTGCTTGTAATATACGAATGCACATAATTTACTCTATCTTCTTGAAAATCAAAACTTTAACGAATTGGTAAAAATACAAACCGTTGTCCAAATATTCTTAAAATTGATATATCGTGATAATCGCAAGAAATTGATATAAGAAAAGATAATAGGGGAAAGGAAGCATAATTGCCGTTAAATTAAATTTCATAAATCGTTTTCTTTCTACTGCTTGTATTTATTTACAAGAGAGAGCTGACCATTAAAAAAATGCAATTAAAAGGATGGCATTTTTAGTAAGACAAAATTACATTTAGATTAAAAGAATCATAAAAAAATGAGGTAAAATAAAAAGCAACTCAGAGTATACTATATATATTCGCGTGATGTGCAAGAAATTAGTTTCGAGATAAAGTTTACCAGTAATGAGTTCGATATGATTTTGACACGGTCTAAGTACGACTGAATGTACATTAATTAACGAAAGGAAACAGAAACGGTGAAGAGATGCGTAATGCTATGATTTCAGTTCACTGTGGAAGAACAGGAAAAGGGAAACCCCCATTCGTTTTATAGTCGCGATACACGGAAACCCCTTTTCTCGGTTCAGGGAACACCCCCGGTTTTTTTCTACTCCAAACTCTGCATTATTCAAAGAGAATAATCAGATAATGCAGAAAGTATATATAAAAGATCAAAAGTCGAAAAGTTGGGAATTTTTTTCCATTCAAACGATTAAAAAGAGCAAAGTATGTAAAGACAGTAAGAGATTTATGAGCAAAATAGGACATGTATTATAAAACTATATTCGGAATTATTCATTTTATTATCCATTTGCCTAGAAAACAATAGAAATCTAAATTGGTACAAAGTACAAAAATTCTATGATATCCATTTTTATTTTTAATAAAGTTGAGCGCCAGAGGTTTAAATCAGTGAATCTAAAGAATAATTGAATAATTTCAATCAAAAACTTCTGAGTAATTTTATAATACGTACTTTGATGAAAATTCTGAGGAAGATTAGAAAATCCGAAATTCAAGCTATCACGAGATTCCAGGGAATAAAAGAATTCCAAGAAGATAAAACGAATTACAGGAAGCTCGACCCTCGCGAGCTGAAGATTGAAAAATCGGCGTATTCGATGCGTAACGTATACATTAACCCCGTACATTATTTGTCTATGTTCTCCCTTCGCTGCGACTACCATCATCATCATCATCATCATCATAATCATCGTCATCATCATCGCCACCATAATTGGCGCCGTTTCAACCCCTCGCGGGTACCGCGATAAAATCGTCACGCTACTCTTAATCAGGAGGGAGGGCGAGAGCCCGCAGGAAGTCGCATGTAAATTCTCATCGAAACGCACGTGGGTACGGTCGATGCTTCGTTGCGTGCACGCACTTGTCGCCCGCGTGTATTGCAGCCTTCCACCCTTCTTCTCCCCTGTCACCCAAGCCCTCTTTGCTCCGATGATTTTCAAATCCACAGTTTTTATGAAGTCGAAACACTCGAGTCCTTGAACGATGAGGGTGCCATAGAAAGGATATCTCGTGACCCTTTTTCTTCTAATCTCACTGGATGATTACAGAAACGTGATATATTGAACGAAAAAAAAAAAAACGAACATTACGTTATAAAAAAAAAACAAACAAAAAAATCTAAGAAAAATTTGATTTCAGATTTCAAACGTAATCGAAGGAAGTAATTTGCTTAAAACATGCGTGTCGCATTTCTTCCAAACTCAAATTCAATTAAAAATAAGTCTTTGGAAAGTAACTGTATAACTCTTATAAATTATTTATTATCTGATTGAACTTGCCCTCCATTTCTCACTGACTCTCAATGTATAAATCAATCATATTAAAAACTTTTTACAACAGTTACAAAACTATTTTTTCTGCTGAGCCATTCGATGACTTATTTTTAACAGAGCTCGATTCTTATTTAAAATAAATTTATTTAAAATATACATTTTAAATAAAAAAAAAATTAAACAGTTGTTTAGTATTTATTATTTAAAATAATTTCTTTTAATCTATTTCTTATTTTTAATAAGTAATATTTTAAATAAGTTTTTGGAATTTATTTTATATTTTTTATTTTAAATAAATCGCATCAGTTACTTTACCGAGCCCTGGTTTTTAATATTATAGAATATTAATATCGTGGATATTATGAGTTTGGAAAAAATACAATGCACGTGTGTGATTTCTACAACATACGCACGAAAGATTTAATCGCGAACCCTTGAACTAAAAAGATTTGAGATATCCGGGATATTCATGAAAAAATTCCAAAGGAAACGATGTTTACGTAACCATATACGGGGTGTCATTATCGGCGCTTCTCCCATAAACGAGAAAGAGAGGCGTGGCGATGAAGCTCCTTGACACCTCGTGTGTGGAATAAACACTCGAAATCTCGTGTGAAGGCCCTTGGTACCAGGTTGCGAAACGCGGAGCCAAGTCCAATCCGAGGCTCGAGTGCGTCTATATCTTCAAGATAACACGAATCCCCCTGTAACTGTATCGAGATAACTCGGATAGGACGGCACGGCGTGCCTCGATGTGATGCCTGTTTGTTACAGTAAAATTTGGAATAGTATACTTTAAGTTTAAAACAATTGTGTTTATCAAATATTTATCAAAAATGAGTTGAGAAGGTTTTTCAAATTAAAACAATACTAATGTCCATTTCTATAAAGTAGATTAAACTTTAATCTCCTCTTAATTTATTATTTATCCCTTTCTAATATCCGTTGCTACCAATTTAATTTTAATCTTAGTTCGAATATTATGTTCTTTATTTTTTTCTAATTTTAAGAATTAGAAAAAAATAAAGAATAAGTTAAACCGAGATTAAAATTAATTTACATTCGTAGAAACACTCATAATTCTTAAAACTAAAAAAATAAGTTTATCCGGTAAGATTAAAATTAATCTACATCGGTAGAAAGGGGCATAAGATAATTCCTCTCACAGTTTGAACAATTCTGTTTTTAATATTCATTTCTATCAATGTAAATCAACTAAAATCTCGGTTCAACTTTAACTCGTCTTTTTTTAGGAAATAGAAAAATATGTGAAGAGAAAGTTGAAACGATATTAAATTTACATTGGTGGAAACGGATATAATTCGCACATCTCACATATTTCCCTCCCATAAAAATATTGCGGTGGATTTTTTTCCTCACTCGAAAAATTCGCCGGGAAAAATCACGAGACACGGCACTGCGACGCACGCACGCACTCAAGCATACAAAGTACAAAAACTCACCCACACACCGACAGCACCCCGACGTGACTCACGAACACGTCGCGCATCCACAGCCAGCGCCTCCTTCTCAGAGGGCGCGCGCGCGCGCGCGCGGGGAGGGACGCACACAGGTTGCACAATTCTCGTTATCACACCACAAAGTTGTGTCGATCGACTTAATTACCGGCGACTCAGCATCAACGTCAATTTCCTCCTCCTCCTCCTCCTCCTCCTCTCTCTCTCTCTCTCTCTCTCTCCCCCCCCTCTCTCTCTCTCTCCCTCTCTCCCGTTAAACTTCCTTTCGAGGAAGAGAAGGAGCACAGAACGCCAAAGAGATTTAAGAAGACACGTGCTCCGAGATTGAAATCCAGCTTTGTGGTCGTCCGAGGCTCACCTGTTTATCGCAATGTTTTCTAGGACGTTGAGAAGAACAGAACAAGGACACGAGGTAAATCGTAAAAACGAAGAAACGTCGATCGCGAGGAAAACTTTGAACGGAGCAACACGAAGTACACGCACGCACGCACGCGGCTTCAATGAGCTCAACTGAACTGACGACTGGCAGTGAGCGAGGGGGAGGATGCCCGGCGGACGGACGGACGGACAGAGGGACAGACGGAAGCGGCCGAAAACGACCGAGCTCTACCGAAGCGAGCAGGCTGAAGTCGGCCTCGACACCCCGGGGCGTATCGGCGCCTATGGGCAGCGCCGTAGCCGACCGCGCGACACGTCCGAGGGGAGCGGTGACGGGTAAGGGGAGAGTAATGGGAGGGTAGGGTAGAGAGGCACGCAGGGAGAGAGAGGAGGAGGAAGAGGAGAGAAGGGGGAAGGATTTACGCAACCCTCTCCCGAGCGAAAAATCCACGTCGAGAAGCACGCCGCCCGTCGATGCGCCGATAAGCCACGTAGTACCCTCGTCCCGGCATTATCCGTCTCTCTCACACACTCTCTCTTTCTCTCTCTACCTCTCTCTCTACCTCTCTCTCTCTCTCTCTCTCTTTCTCTCTCTCTCTCTCTCCCTCAAGGGTGAGAGGGAGGAAGGAAAGGAGAGACCTCTTTCTATACCGCGGTTTCGCTTCGTGGAAAAGAAACTACCTCGAAACTAACCTCTTCCGTTCTGCCTCGCCGATTCGCCGCTGTTAACCCTTCCGAAGCAGCCACGTAGGAACGCGCGCGCGGCGGTACACGCACATACATGCGCACGTGAACACAGACACGCACGCGAGCGCGACCATACACTCGCGAGCAACTCGCGGGGCTGAGCCGAGCACCAACGCGCGCGCACACATATACCACACGAACGAACGGAATCCAGCTATCCAGCCGAGGTGAAAGAAAATGAAGAACTGAGAGAAGAACCGAGGGTACAAGGGTCGAATGCAGGGATGGAAGGAGGGAGGGTGCAAAAAGAGGGAGAATGGCATGGAAGAGGAGAAAGAGAGAAGGCTGATGAAGAGAGGAGGGCGCGCGCAAAAGATGTATACGTGTCTTGTGAGGGAGGAAACGAAAGATCCGTCTAGTCGCGAAGACAATATATATCGATTTCGCGAGGGTGGCTCGCGGTGGCAACGACCCTACCTGATGTCCGATTCGCATATTTCTTGGGCTTATCAACACCGTCTCTGACCGTTCCGATCCTGACGAAGACGACAACCGAGCGCGCGGGCACACCTCGATTTCCTTCTTTTATTCATGATTTTTTTTCTCGAATGACGAAAGAGATAGCAAACGTAACAACACACGAGATGACACGACACGACACGAAGAGAGAAGAGCGACGAGAACGGAAAAGCAAAGACAGAACGTACCGCCTGGTTGTCGTTTAGACGCGGGCGTCACGACGCGCAGCACTCAACACTTACCTTGGCATCCTCGCCGTTGAACCGAGGATGACGACAGTCGACAACAACAACAACGACGACGACGACGACGACGACACGGGGTGAGAAAGTGGAGCGAAGATCCGTGGCGCGCGCGCGCGCGTGTATGCACGTGTGTGTAAGGACGTGCAACTTTTGGCCTGTGCGCAGCACTAGGACGCCATGTCAGCAAGTCAAAGGCGCGGACGGACTCTCTCGGGGCAGATACGTATACGTACGGCGCGGCCGAACTACGTATACACGTATACATACGCCACACGCGCGCTCGGCCGTGCGCGAGAGCGAGCAAGAGCGAGACGGTAAGCGCACGCACACCGTTGACCAACTCGCGCGCGAGCCGTGCGCCGCCGTGCCGTGCCGGGGAATTTCTGCTGCGCCACCGAACGGCCGTCACGGAACCTCGCCTACGCCCGCCTAGCCAGCACTGCCAGCAGCAGCCACGGACGTGTCTTCCAATTCGCAGTACCCTTCACCGTCGTCGTGGGTTGTGGCCGCACCGCAACAAGCGAGCGAGCTCGACACACACCCGCCCGAACCAACCAACGAACGAATGTACGACGAACGAATTCACTACCTCGCTAATCGCTACCTTGCTTCCTCGCTCGTAGCTTGTAGTCGCGCGCCCTCGTTCAATCGTACGAACCACCGTGCCGACGGCGGCCGATTCGAGTCGAGCCGAACCGAGTTTCAGCTCCGAAGTCGAAGAATCGGCCGCGCGTGCTTCGCAACCTCCCGCAAGCGGCAAAAGCCGAAGAGCGCAAACTTGTACCACCACCGCCACCTAGAGACGCGACGCGACGCAACGCGACGAAACGAGTCACAGAGAGCTCAGAGCTCCCCCACTACACCCTCTCGCGCTCTCTACCCTGGCGAGCCTCCCCTACCCCCGCACCCTACGCAGCACGTCCTTCTCGCTACTACTGGTCTCCTTTCTCTCTCTTTCTCTCTCTCTCTCTTCTCATCCGTCTCCGTCTCTTGCTCGCGCGACGACGCGACGCGACGCGCCGTTCTCCGTCGCGAATGTGAAACTCCCCTCTATTCCTCGCTTCACCCTCTCCATATGTTGCTTCTTCCTCGCGTCAGCCCCCGCAAGGAGCGGACGACTCTTTGCCTCTCTCTCTCTCTCTCTCTCTCTCTCTCTCTCTCTCTCTCTCTCTCTCTCTCATTTCCTCTCGCATTCTTATTATACGTCTCGAGTCGTCTTGTCCTCGTTTTACGTTCATAAGACCTGTGAACCACGTCTCGCTTCTGTTCCGTTCTACTTTGGAGGCCCTCACCCTCGATTACCCTCGAAAAAGGGCATTTGCTTTCGCCCCTTTGTTCTCACGCTTTCAAATCCGGAGAGATCGCGCTCGCCTCGCCCCCACCTTGCCCCCGCCCCCACGATACTCCTCATATCACGGGTTTCTTTTTTTTTCAACGCACCCTCCTTCTCTCGTTTCCGTGCGATCTCTAGTCTTCCACTCTTCACAAATTAACGCTACGCACAATCTTCGATAACTCTTAAAGAGAAGAGTGTACGTGGTAATAAAAAGGGTGGATAAATCGTGTGTGAATATTAACCATTGCGCGAATAAAATATCATCGTTGAAAAGCGTATATAGGGCGGATTCCCTGTGTTTCCTCAATATTCCCTAAATTATTCTTCGACCTTGAAATTGACTCTCGCGACAAACTATCGGTTAGTCGACCGAGAAACTTCATCCTTGGTCGCGAAAGTGCTGACCATTTCGGGTGAGTATGAGGGCGAGGGTCAAGGCGGAGGACGAGAGCAACGGAGACCAAAGTCCTTTCCTGTGAGGAGGAAAGAGGGTGGGGATGGACGGGCCTCGAACATCGCGGGGATGCACGTGGAGAGGGATGCGACGAGGCGACTCCCCCGCCATCTCCTCCTCTGGTCGGGACAGGAAATTCGCGAGCGTGGAACGCGGGCAAGGGCAGGAAAGGAGTGAGGGGAAGGTGTGCGGAGCGGTGGTGTCGTCGCGGGTAGCAGAGCGCGATTCGCGCGCCTGCGCACTTTTTTCTACCAAGCGGCGGCGGCGGCGGCAGCGGCGAACCACGTCCATCACTATCTCGATCTCTCTTTTTCTCTCTTGCTATCCGTCGCCACCGTCTTCGCCGCCGCCGCCGCCGCCGCCGCCGCCGCCGCCGCCGCCGCCGCCGCCGCCGCCGCCACCGCCACCGCTGCCGCTACCGACGCCACGAGGTCACTTCGCAACGAAACAACCTCAAGTTGTACGCCAACCTACCCAACTACTATTGCGTGTCGCAGCAAGCCTCTACCAGTTGAAATTTTGCCCGCTGGTGATACTTTACTCCAGAGCAATGAATTCCTCTTCACCCATCCGAGATCCTAGTCTCACAAAGTTGTCGATAAAGACAATCAAGTAACCCTGAATATAGTTCCCGCGTCGTACCACTGGCGAAATTGCTACGCTGGCAACAGGACCACAACACGTTCTTCACCCCGATATCCGTGCCTCGCGTCGCAAATGCGTTACCGCGACTTCACATCGCCCGCACTCCACACG
>Ga0157363_1003505_pt1 | contig 14203 bp, 13 predicted proteins | sample AttsexASBM1_FD_111477 | JGI IMG/M metagenome (GOLD analysis project Ga0157363, IMG submission 111477) | Fungus gardens microbial communities from leaf cutter ant in Ribeirão Preto, State of São Paulo, Brazil - Atta sexdens ASBM1 | ecosystem: Host-associated > Fungi > Mycelium > Unclassified ...
ACACACACACACACACACACACACACACACACACACACACACACACACACACACATATATATATATACATATATATATATATATACATATCGCGCACATTCCTCCTTTCTCGCATTCTGTTCTAACCTACAAGTCGCTGTCCACTTTCTTCGCTCAGCGAAATCGTGAGTCCCGGTGAGGTTAAGTCGCCAGGAATACGTCTAGCGGAATAGTCTTCAACACAGAATAAACCAAACTATTCGGTAACAATTGCGAGTAAAATCACAAGTCGCATAAATAAACGTAAATTTGCATGTTTTTTCTCTAATATAACAACGAGAATATTGTCATCACTAACAAAACTTTCTCTCTTTTTTTCAGACCTTAAATTATAAGCTCCTTTTTTTCAAAGTTATTGTACTTGCAACTTTTCAGTTGTTATTTAATAATTCTATAATTGCTGCGTTTCTTAAATATATTTTTCTTTTCTTGCTAATTGCAACTCAGTGTAAGCATATTAAATGTTTTAATACAACAAAGTATTGGGTTTGCAGAGTATCCCAGTGAACAATGAACATGGCAGCTAGTGCTGGTCTTACACGACAAGAGGTGTTGATGCTGGTGGCAAGATTGACATGTGTTGCAGCAATCGGCTTTTTCAGCATGAGATGGCTTATCAGTCAGCTTGATCCTACCAGAAGTACCAAACAAAGAGCTAAAAAGAAGGTTTGACATTATCTTATATAATTTCTCAATGAAATTTCAAAGTCGCAAATTGTCTTCAATTTGCAGAACAGAACATTATCTGCAGATAATTTGTATAAATTCTTATGTATAAATTCTTTTAGGCTCGGGAACAATTACGTAAATTGGCAGAAAGTGACAGATATGCACGATCCTTTGACTTGGATCAACTGACAGACTATGAGATGATAATAGCTAATCATCTGATAGATCCAAGTGATATCAAAGTATCGTGGAGTAGCATTGCCGGTCTGGATAGTGTTATTCAAGAACTTAAAGAGACAGTAATCCTGCCTATACAGAGGAAGGAATTATTTGAAGATTCACAGCTGACTCAAGCACCCAAGGTACCAGATATGTTCCTTAGAGAGAAATTAATATTTTAGATGTACCTTGTGCTTGTCATTTTCAGGGAGTATTGCTATATGGTCCGCCAGGTTGCGGTAAAACCATGATGGCCAAGGCTACCGCTCGAGAGGCAAAAACACGCTTTATAAATCTAGACGTGAGCATCTTGACTGATAAGTGGTATGGGGAAAGTCAGAAGCTGGCCGCTGCTGTCTTCTCATTGGCAGTGAAATTGCAGCCCTGTATTATTTTCATTGATGAGATAGGTACATCAATAGTTATTTTTAGTATAGTTATCTAAGTACATGTATATCTGGGTTTATTTTAGAAACTTTTATTATCTCAAAAATTTTATTTTTTTATTACTTAAAAAAATTATATTTATTTAATATATTTCTAATATAATTTGTGATATAGTTTATCAGATGATATTTTAATCGCATTAATGTATACAGTTTGATACAATCTATTTGTATAATAAATAATATTTTTTATCTTAATATATTTTTAATTTTAACAGATTCGTTTTTGAGATCGCGCAATTCACAAGATCATGAAGCTACAGCAATGATGAAGGCCCAATTTATGTCATTGTGGGATGGTTTGATAACTGATCCTGATTGTACTGTGATTATAATGGGAGCCACTAATAGGCCACAGGATTTAGATAAAGCGATTCTGCGTCGTATGCCAGCTACTTTCCATATTGGATTGCCGGTAAGGATATTTATGCGATTTTAAATTTTACATAATTATTAATACATAATTATGATATATAATGTCAAAATATATATCAATTCCATATATATATATCAATTCCAGAATGAACAGCAGCGATTAAAAGTTTTGCAGTTGATACTGAAAAATGAGCCAACCGCAGACAATGTAGAACTTGCAACATTGACGAAGCATACAGAAGGCTTCTCTGGATCTGATTTACAAGAACTTTGTCGAAACGCGTCTATATATCGTATTAGAGATTACTTATACACGCAGTATGTATATTTAAATATTTCGTAGAAAAAAATTGAATATAGCGCTTTATATCCAGAATTATGTGAATTTCAAAATTTGAAGTCACATTGTATCAGTTTCTATAATGTTGTTCAATTTACAGCGACGGACTTAAATATGAGAATAATACAGATGACGAGTACGACGAAGAATTTCACGATACTGTGCGTCCCATCACGATGGAGGATTTACTCAAATCATTCAGAAAGATGAGAACGTCGAAACTACACATGGGAACGCTCAGCACGAGACAGCTGGATCTAGATTAAGAAAAGAACTTTATTCATTGTTAGTCGCTGTCTGTGACTGATTTCTTTTCAACAGTTCTTCGTGTGTTAGATAGATGTTACTACAACGATGAGTGATATTCCGCTTCGTCATGAAACTGCATATAATATTTCGATACTGTTGGAAGTGGTTTTCTTGTGAACGTTTAAAAATTTTTATGAAAGTATTAAGATGTTGAAATAGCGAAAATAGAATCATCGAGCGAAGTGTTTATAATTCCATAGTAAAAGTTTATTGTAGGGGAAAATTTTATAATAAGATACAAAGAAATTTTCTTCTGGATACGTTGTACCTATGGTGATAACGAATGACAAAGGCGTCATTTTATTGTATCAAAATTTTTATTTTCTCTTATTTAATTCCTTTTATAGAAAATATAATTTGTTGTAAGTCTATACAATGTCTATACAATGTCTATTAGATAAATGGTATTTTTGTTTCTTCAAAATTAAAAGAATAAATTTGAAATATAATTTCTTTTTACAATGTATACAGTTAAAATATAAATATAATTAAAGCTAGTAGCTAGACATGCATGTCCAAAATTTGCGTATATGATAAAATGTATAACAGAATATTGTGCAAAAGTGAAAAAGAGTAACTTTCGATTGTTAATTGTTAATAGCGATACAAAAAAGATATTAATTAAAAAATTTTGAGACAGCTCCAATTAAACTACATGAGATTTTTACATATAATACGCTTTTACACGTGTTATTATATACATTATGCCTTTTAAAAGGCACATACAAATATGCATTTTTGTTTATTTTGTTTATATAACAAATTAATTGAATTTTGAGTTTTATTTTTAAGCACTTCTTTATGTAATTGGAACTGTAAATGTAAGAAGGCACCTTAATTTTGCGTATACCATTTAAATTATTGCTTACGTTTGTAGTATTTAATTACATGAATAAGTTAATATCATTATTTTACAAAAAAATTAGGAATTTTTTATAAATATATTTATAAAATTATATTTACTGATAAAAATACCAAAAATTCTCTACACATATAGTTTTATGATATAATAATGCTTCATATAATGTATTTTTTTTACTTTGCCTTTCAATCTCAAAATGAAATCAACAGTAAGCTTTAATAAGCGAAATCTAAATTCTATATACAGTTAACTTCAGCAATACTTATGTACTATTTAATTCCACACTTGTAAATATATGTAAAGAAAGATATATAGATACATCTAGCAATATAGATGTTGATAAGATGAATATTTCAGATTTAACTCGATCCACAATCCTAGTATATATTGCTACTTCAAGATAAGAAGATTTTAGGAAGATTATAAAAAAAAATGTATGCAAAGAGAGAAAAACACAGAAAAAATAAATAATATAAATCCAAGAAACATTCACACTTGCAAAAATGTAAAGTCATAAAAATTAAAACTATATCAGATTGCGCACAATTAAGAGACATGTAATGCATGTATGTTATGCTAAGAAATAAATTCTGTTTAAAGATAAAGTTTCAAGATCAATGTCCTAAATATTAAATTATATTTTCGAGAAATCAAGTCCGCGCAGTTTAAAAAAAAATTATATATATATATATATATATATTTTGTATTACATTATCCAACACTAAAGATAGCATTAGAAAATGTGAAAAGGAAATAGATATCATAAAGAGACTGAAGGGAATCGTAGAAAGGCGTTCAGAGCACAAAGTATCCGCGCGCATTTTGAAAAAAATGATACGGATATTTCTTTTCTTCGCTCCTCAGAATTGGATAAACCAAGAAATTTGATTCAGTCTCATATTTTTCACATTAAAAATAAAAGCAAGGTATAGAAAACAAAAAAAAGGATATAAAGATATTAGATGTATAAGAGATGTAACTGAAACAGGTCTTTCATTTTTAGAGAGAAAAAAAAATGAAAGAAAAGATGGAAAGAAATGTTTTCCACAAACGTGTGAATTGTACGCTCTAAAAACGAGGAGAGAGAAGAAAATCAATTTTCGTTCAGTCTCCGATTTCTACCAATGAAGATTAACTTTAATTTCAGTTGAATTTATTCTTCAATTTTTTCTAAGACTTACTAGAACTAAAAAAAAGATGAAGAATAATTTCAACAGATTAAAGTTAATCTATGTTGATGAAAATATAAAGCTGCAGTAGTTTAGACGCTCACACGCTGTAATTAGCTTCTAGAATTGAAAAGAGATGAATAAATAAACAATGAATAAATTGAACTTCAGTTAAGAGTTAACCGTGAGTTATGGAATTGGGCCTAAATGGAAAACACACAGAATGAAGCTTCCTAGATAGTTAAGTCTATAGAGACAGATTTTAAGTATACTACCAATTTTTGATAGCAAAAAGATAACAAATTTCATATAAAGTCACGGACTATAGATTTGCAATCTGATTGAATTTAGTTACAAAATGCCCAAGCCGAATGTATCCTGAAGGAAAAACCGGGCAAATAAACGATTCATTTTAAATAACAAAGGCTGTGTTCCAAAATTTACTGTTAATATTGATACGTAACGTAACTATAGTTTTTCAGTATAGCAGTAAATTTTAGAACACAACCATTTAGCATTACGTTCAGAAAAAGACGAAAAAAGCCAGATAATATCGTGTCCCAAAAAGTGATAATTACCAATTTTAGAAAGAAAAGAATCCCATTATTTAGGTTTCTTTTAGATAAACGCGACCGCATTAATAGCCATCAGTAGGTGCTTTCCATTTAGTGACACAAGTTGACATAAACATTATTATTCTATCTTTCTTGGTATTCAATAAGCAATAAAAACAGAACAACACTTGTATCACCACATATCGCACACAAAGGATTACAGTGGGGCATGGAATGATATATGTGTGCTTCGAATCTTTAAATTCTCTATTATCTAGAAAATATTGAAGCCTATTAATTCGATACTCTTTTCTAATGATACTTTCTAGCAAGAGATACAATTTGTAACAAAATGATCTTATTTTTTTAAGGATGTTTTTAACTGTATTTTTTTTTCTGTAAAATGTATCAATTAAAAGTTAGTTGAACAATCAGCCAAAATCGCATTAAAAAAATTCTGATATTATTCCATGAAACTATAATTGTAAAAAATAAAACAAATAATTTGGATGATAATGATTTTATTCGAAATGATCATATTTTGTCACAGATCAATAATTTTTGAACGAGTAAATATTCAAATAAAGTTTTGCGTGAATATTTGTTTTATTAGTATACGAGTACAGTTTTTTGTATACATATGTAAAATTTGATTTAATTCCCGACTTCTGATAGATTGAATTTCTTTATTCTTTCTATCGTATCTATATAAGTGTAAATATAGATATTACCTCTTTATCTTACTCACTTTTTATCTTATTCTACTTTTAGAATTAGAAAAAAAATTAATTAATTAAGAGATTAAAATTAATCTATATATAGAGTGTCCCATAAGTTTTTGCCAAGCGCTTTTATATAAATAGAGCAGACTGAGTCGAAAAATCCTCTAACATTTTGCAATTTTCGCAATGGTTAACAAGATATTAATTATTAAAAATAACTGAATATTGGTTTTCAATAATTTTTTATTCAAATATTATCAACTTTACAGAAAAACAGCGAGAGATAAAAATTGTATTTTTGTCTCTCGCTTCTCATAAAGTTTTGATTTTTTCAGAATTTTTTAGTACTATCTTTTCTTATATATTGATAAAAATAAGAAAATGCAATACTAAAAAGTTGATAAAAAATTCTAAAAAAATTCTTAGAGTTCTATGAGAAGAAAATAATTGATTTTTGTTTCTTGCAGTTTTCTGTAAAATTGATAATATTTGAGTAAAAAAATTATTGAAGATCAATATTCAGCAATTTTTAGTAATTAATATCTTGTCAACTGTTACAAAAACTGAAAAATGGTAGAGAAATTTTCGACTCAGTTTAGTCCGCTCTATCTACACAAAAGCGGTTGGCAAAACTTACAGGATACTCTATACATTAGCAGAAATTAGTCAGAATCAGAAAAAAGATAAAAAGTAAATTAAATCCAGATTAGAATTAATTTACAGTGATAAAAATGGATAAAAGACTCATCTGATTTCACTAATGATTTAAATCTTTACTATAATCTTGATTTAATTTACTTTTTATTTTTTCTAATTCTAAGAAGAGATAAATAGTAAGTTAAATCGAAATTAAAGTTAATTTTAAAGTTATGGAACTAAGACGTAAAAGGTTGCACCAACGTTACTTTGGATTATAAATAAGTTATTAAAACTCTTTCTGTCTCTGTCTCTTTTTGGCTTTAAAACGAGATAGAGTTTTAAGTCTCACTTAAAATCAAAGTGACATTGATGCAACTATGTGACAAAGCTTGGATAAGAACGCGAAATCCACTCGCGGCAGCAGGATGAGAAGAGTCTCGAGGAATCCGAGGATGTACGAGCGACGCGTTCGGCTTCTCCTATGCCGTGGTGCGTTTCTTGTTCCTCCTTGCTTCTCCAACTCGATCCAGAAAGATCCCGCGATTCGTTCGCGGTGACGCGATCGGAGTGTGCGCGCCGAAAGAGAAACGCGAGAATGGGCCGCGGCGGCGAGTCGCGAGCGAGAAACATACAACATACACACACATAAGTACATACATATATATGTGTAACGTGCGTGCGTAGTGCGTGCATGCGTGCGGCTACGGGACGGAACGAAACGGAACGGAACGAAGAAGAGACCGTGGCCGCCCGCGGGGGTCGAGAGGCGAGAAAACGGAGAAAAGACACACATACACATACGCACGCACACGCTGTCATGGCGTTAACGTTAACAACGCGTGTCGAGCATACTACGTGCCGTCGGCGACGCTGCCGCGAAGCGAGGTGCCGGTAATACACCGCCGTTCCGCCGCGGAACAGCCCCTGGGTAACGTAACGCGAGAACGACGGCGATCAGATCAGTCGTCGTCCGTCCATCCGTACGGGGGAGAGAAAGAGTGAGTGAGTGAGTAAAAGAAGGGGAAAAGGAGAGAGAAAGAGAGAAAGAGAGAGAAACAGAGAGAGTGAGCAGCGCGAGCGTTGTGTCAGCCGCTCGGCTTCAATCAGCTTCGATTCAGCGCCGAGTCTGTCGTCGTGCTTTCTCGGTCTCTTTTATCTACAGAAAAGGTAACGTGCTCGTGAAATAATACACGAGAGTTGCGGGCGACCCTACGCTATCAAACTTCTATCTCCGTCGCTGCCGTCAATCGCGAGAAACGAACGCGCCGCCGCCGCCGCTGCCGAGCGCGCGCGAGAGGAAGAGAGAGGACCGCTCCTCTCACTGCCTCTCTCTCTTTAGTAGAGTGCGAGCGCACTTAACCTAAAACCTAGAATCCTGCTTCGTCGTTTCTCTCGTTGCCGTCTCTCCTGCGGTTCCTCGTGGATCCCTTGTCATCATCCGGTTTGGCGAAGCGGCACGGCGAAGCGAACGCCGAAGGTGCGACGCGACGTCTCGTATCGCATCGCATCCTATCGCATCCCATCGCGTCCCATCGCATCGCATCGATCGGCTCAACGACGATCGACTCGATCGTGAGAGCGCGACGGACCTGAGGAGCCATCGAGTCACGGCGATTCGAGCATCGCCCTCGTCACTGCTGCTCTATCGCGCGGTGCTAACCCATCATCCCTGTCGCCTACTCTTAACTCCAATGATCGCGTTCGGCGTAAACGCGCGCGAATGTAGGCCGGTGATACTTCGGTGAACTCCCGAACGATTCACTCCGATACCCCTGTGATCCTTTATGCTTCCGTTCATTTACCGAGTCTTTCAACCTCCTTCCAATTAAAGGTAGTACTCTCTCTCCTATAAGACTCTCTTTCTCTTATTCTTCTCTGGTTGCCAATTGGCAAAGTTGATGATAATGATGATTGTGATCTTTGTGATTTTTGGAGCAGGAATGTCTATCTGAGTGGACTACAGATAAGGAAGTCCGCGGTGGACAATGCAACAATCCAGAGGCCAGTGTCTTTAGTGATAGCTGTATAGTTACGGAATCTGCAAAAGAGTGTATGGTGTGCATTCCTTATTTGCGTCATCTGCCACCGCGATTGTGTGGACAGCTTCTCCCTAAAGGCTATATCATCGCTTTCTGTGGAGTTTCACTGTTGTGTGTTCTGTGAAATCCCATCAGACTGGTGCTGGTGATATGTCATTATAAAATGATCCACGTCCGATCAAGAACCAACACTGAGCTTCGTGGTGGAGAAATAGGACATGCTCGATGAAAAACATGCCTAAGTAGAGGAACACATGTTCTGGGAATTGATGGGTATATGCTTTTCCTGCAGGAGACCCACCAGCGGCAGGTTGAACAGTAAAATCTCTGAGCATATCTCGGCCTCTGTAACTCCTCTCCATGTTTGTCTGGAGGAACAAAGAAGACCAGAACTGGGCTCATGTGACGCCTCACAAGCTCACAAGCCTCAGGTGAACCTGCGTTTATATTTTAATTCCTCAAATGTGTGTAGCATGTTATTAAAATTATAAAAATTATAAAATTAAAATTTTTATTCTATTTTATTATTTGCAATTCTGACAACAGGTTAAAAGAACCTTTGAGAATCAAAAGGCAGAAGAAGAGATTCCCGAGGAGGTGGCGGAAAGTGATTCGATCGAAGTCGAAGCAGGAGAGTTAAGACAAAGCCAGCCGAGTATGGCCAATACTATCAGCAACATGAAGATGACTAATCCCATAAAGGGGCTGGTTAGCAAACGCCGCAAACGTTTCACAGAAGATGGTTTTAATCTTGATCTCACATGTATCCTTGTCTTATTGTTTTGCACATATCAACAATTAGAAATAATTAAAATTTAGAATATCATGCATTGTACATACTCTATTTACATTAACAATGTAAATATAATATGCACAATACATAGTATTCTGTGTATTTTAATACAATGAACCAATTGATTTGGATAAATTCCTTAGCGAGTGTTATGACATTAGATATAAAAGCGAATTTAATAGCGATGGGTTTTCCTGCTGAGAAACTGGAAGGAGTGTATAGAAATCATATTGATGACGTTGTTAAACTACTGGAATCGAAGCATAAAGATCATTATAAAATTTATAATCTGTAAGTGAAAAGATTTAACGTTAAAACGTTTCTTTTACAACAAATGACTGGTATATATATCATTGTGATAATAATATTTTAGGTGTTCTGAGAGATCGTATGATTGTAAAAAGTTCAAGCAGAGAGTAGCTACTTATGCATTTGATGATCACAATCCACCAAAGCTGGAGCAGATTAAGCCTTTCTGCGAGGATGTGCAGTCGTGGTTATCCCAAGATAAGGACAATGTGGCCGCAGTTCATTGCAAGGCGGGCAAAGGTCGGACGGGTGTAATGGTGTGCTGCTATTTACTTCACAGCAAACAGTTTCCCACTGCCACGGAAGCCCTTAATTATTATGGAACTAAACGGACTCATGATAGGTAAACATTACAGAAGATTTAAGGATTTAGCATATAATGTCTCGATGATTGAGAATTATCTTATTTATTCGACTTTATTATGATCTAGGAAAGGCGTAACGATACCATCACAGAGAAGGTATGTGGATTATTATGCTACTCTCCTCCAAGAAGGTGTCAGTTATGAACCAGTGACATTATTACTGCGTAAAATACAACTGGATCCGGCTCCTATTTTCAATGGAGGTCAAGGCTGTAAGTACTAGTATAAAAGTTATGTATGGATTATCGTTAACGGGAATTTATTTTACTAATTTTTTAAGAAATAAAATATATCTTTCTCTCTTTAACTTTGTAATATTTTTCTATGCAACTTTTTATTTGTACTATATTATATTTCTCTGCATTTCATGTTTTTAGGTCTGCATTTTGTAATCTCGGAATCAAATAAAAGAATATTTTCTGATGATTATGAGGTTCGGAAAGGTACATCTTCTATATGCATCTCACTGCAACACACTGTCGCTCTAACGGGAGATATACGGGTGGAGTTCTATAATTATAAGCCAAAAATGAAACGAAAGGTACATATTGCAATATTTATGTTAACTTATTTGGCACGACAGAGATCAATGAACTGTGTTTTACTGTATTTTCCAGGAAAAGATGTTTCATTTTTGGTTTAACACATTTTTCGTCCGTGAGAAAACGAATTCCGAGTGCGACAATGGCGATTTACATGAAAGATCGGCGAGAGCATTTAGCTGCGACGGCACAGCCATGGAATTGCCGATGGTTATGTCGCATCTGAAACCTAGAACTGGATCATTGGCGAGTCTCGGTCCTATGCCGCCCACTCTCGTTTTACGGATAGATAAGTCAGGATTGGACAAAGTACACAAGGATAAAAATCACAAACTATACAGTCCGGATTTTAAAGTTAGTTTCTTTTCGTACTCGCAAATTATAATTAAAGAAAGTAGAAAGAAGTAGAATGTATATCGGATATTAAACATTCAGCATTAAATATTTGCCACTTACAGCTAGAACGCAAATTCTGAAAATGTACAGTGTATACAATCAGTATATATCAATGTATCGATGTATCTCTCAATTCCAAATACTTCGCATTAAATATTTTGTTAGTCAAACTTTTTCGAATTAAAGCAATTAAATATACATCTATTTAAATTCGAATAATAAAATCTCAAGCGCAGAATACAATAGTTGATTATTCGCAATCTTTTTTAATTGCAGGTGAGTCTATTTATGCATAGCGTGGGCGGGAACATATCGCCAGCTGTTCCAGCGACGACGAACAGAGGTAGCGATGGTGTGCAGCTGGGGATGGGTGGTCAGGAGACACCGAGCGAATCGAGCGAGGCGGACAGCAGCGAGTGTGACACTACCGGTGACGAGGACGGTTGGGAATCCGGTGAGTCCTCTGCATCCCTGGTGGTGAACCACCAACACCACCACCCTCTTACACACAGCAGTAGCCGTACACATGTTAGCAGTCTCCGTCCGCGATGCAGTCTCAAGGAGACTGCCAAGGGTCTGCTGTCGCGCGGCGACAAGAATCGGAACAGTAACAGGCAGGGTGTCTCCGGTGCGAGCGTGAAACGTTCATCCGCACCGTTCGCTCGCTCAGCCACTCTCGACACGTAGTAGCTTAACAAATACGCTTTCGGTACTTAAAAACGGTCGGTGGTGTTTCGCATCATAACGCGTTTCGCGCTTTCACGAAATCGCGTGTCTCGCAAAGTCGCGACGTGCGCATCCTGTTTTTCTTTTGGTTTTTTTTTTTCTTTGTGGACGCGCATTGGACGGCTTAGTACGCGCAAAATGATGACTAGAATCCGGAGAAATCCGTTCTATGATATTTTTTTGCAGTAACCTTCGCTCGTTACGTTTCTCTTTCTCTTTTTGCACTATCGTTTCGTTTTTCACTCTCTCTCCCTCCCTCTCTCTCTCTCTCTCTCTCTCTCTCTCTCTCTTTTACATTTTCTTTTTCTTAGTCGTGGGACCATGAGCTTTATTTTTTTTTCGTATTGACGATTCATGTCTTACCGATTACTATTAACTGGTGGTCGATTCGCCATGTATAATGCTAGCGAAGTAGTTGTTATTGTGAATGTGCACCAAGAGTAAAGTTTCGAGTAAATCGTTTGAGTAAATTTGAGTAAATTGATTGGTTCGCCATGTAGAAACCGAGAGAAGTAGCACCGGTATAATTTGATTTTAATAAGGAGATGCACATTCGAAATGTTTACGATACAGCCTAATTTTGGTTACTTTAACATGATAAAGTTCTAACACAATCTACAAAGAAAAGACGCATATTTTGCCTCCACTACGATTTGTAGTGTCGTTCCGAGATTTTTCGTGCTGTTGAAATGACGGCAAATGGGATGGGCATTTACTTGTTAAAACTTTAAGAAACTCTTAAAATAACATAGATCAAAATTATGAGTAAAACTGAAATAAATTAGTATCAACAGTGATTTGTAATTCAAATATCGATAGGTAGTTAAAAAAAACTATTTTGTCAAAAAATTATCGGTTTTCTTTTCCAGTTTTTTCTTTTTTCAAGTATAGAAATTACTCGTTGTGTATTATCTCGAATATCAAAAAAAAAAAAAATGGAGAAAATTAATATAGAGTCACAAATTAAATTCTAATAACATTCTGCAATTTAAAATGTATGTCTATATGTAAAATTGTTCTGTTCAAATAGATTTTATTCTTTTTTTTAACAATCTATATTTTTGTTGAAATAGCGCGTGTATTTGCGCACAATCGATTTTTTCCGTCTGACAGAACTTTCGGATAAACCAATATCACAGAATGTGCAATATTAGTGTCTATAATGCGATAATGTGTTTTTAAAAAATAACAATGTAATTTTTTCTATTTTTAACGCGTAAAATTACGAAGCAACTTGGCACTTGCATTGATTACATTTCCTTCTATTCTCTTTTCTTTCGTATTTATTTAACATGTTTATTTTAAATAAGAATAAAAACATCTATATATTTTAAATTTAATTGACGGTATATATTTTTTTTTTAGATAAAGCTTGAAATTTCATCCATACTTCTCTTTCGCGGTAAGCTGGTTGTAAAAAAGGAAAATTAGAATAACTTCGTGAGCACGTTAGAGTTGAATTGCGTAGAGAACAATCGCGAGTTAAGCCAAACCTTCCGCAAAATGTGGATATACATAGAAAGGAAGAGGAGAAAAACACAGAATATGCGCGTTCAAGCTGTGCGGTGAATCCGAAATTTTTTTTTTGGTATCTTCTAAATACAAACAGTTTTGTGAGCTCGCGTCTCCATGCACATCTCATTCGCATCGAAGCACATTATTTCGTAAAAATAACGTTGCTCGTTGACCATTCATTTTATGATTATAACTACATGGTACACATATACATACATACATGCATCTATACACGCGCGCGTAAACACATGCACATACATATATAAATGCATACGTACATACATATATGTATGTATTTGTATGTATATATGGCTGTATATATCTGTGTATGTATATGGCGAAGATATATATGAAGACGTCGAGAGAAATGATAGAAAGATTTACATTTAGAAATGTAACTATATTTATTTAATGTGACATAAATGCGTTAGATTTGCGTCTGAAAGATAGTTATTCCATCAAAATTAATCGTGCTATAACACTGGAACAATTTATTTGCCATTGGGGCGATTATAAATAGGACACAAAATAGAGAGAAGCGAAAAAGCGGTGAGAGAACAACGGTAAAATACAGTTTTAAGAAGCGGTGTTAAAACTGATATTTTATCGAAAGTTTCTGGGATTTCTTTTAAATACACGGGCTCAGACGTACGTGAGGGAAAAACCTTCGTTTGTCCGTTTATCGACGACATGGAAGTACAAATACGTAGAAATCAGTCTTTATATACGTCGTGGGATTAAAATAAGCCGCGGGTGCTGTTGATTACTAGATAATGATTTTTATACTCGGTTCGTAATAATGACTCTCTCAGACGAGAACTCGGACTTTATATGAGGAAATACGGCAGATAATGTGAAAGAAAAGAAGAGAAAAAGGAAAATCTGAGGGTAGATTTAAAATCATCTTTCGATAATTGCTTTTTATTATATATATATATATAGAGAGAGGGTTGCGCGTTCTTAGATTAAGATATGTACGTAACTGTTGTTGCGTAGAATATATGTATAAAATATAAAGAAACATAAATTATTAGATAAATTATTAGACGGTTGAATACACACACACACACACACACACACACAACACACACACACACACACCACACACACACACACACACACACACACACACACACACACACACACACACACACACACACACACACACACACACA
>Ga0157363_1003506_pt1 | contig 14201 bp, 11 predicted proteins | sample AttsexASBM1_FD_111477 | JGI IMG/M metagenome (GOLD analysis project Ga0157363, IMG submission 111477) | Fungus gardens microbial communities from leaf cutter ant in Ribeirão Preto, State of São Paulo, Brazil - Atta sexdens ASBM1 | ecosystem: Host-associated > Fungi > Mycelium > Unclassified ...
GTAGTCGAAAGCTTGTTCGCTATTAAATGATCCTGAAGCATGAGTCGCTAGGACGGAGAGGGAAAGAGTTGCTTTAGATGCAACTTCCTTATCGGTATTGTTAGTCGATGGATCCGCGGCTGAAGGCATATGAAGCAGCGTATTGTGCTTTACCTGGCAGACCTTGCATTGACCGAAAGTGCATTTACTTGATCCATGAGAAGAAGAGCGCAAGCAATTGACGCAAAGTTTGTGACTGCGAATTTCCGCGGCCTTTTGTGATACTGGAAATGCCACGAAGTTTTTGCAATAATAAATGATAATCTTCTTGACAGAAGTGACATTTAGATTTAACGATAGCCGATGATGACCGCTTAACATTTGGCTGCGATTTTGCCTCGATCTTCTTTGAGGAAGTGGTGCTAGCCCTTGTGGTAGCCTCGAGCATCTGACATCGATGAGTGATAAAATCTAACAGCTGTTTAAGCAACGACAACTCGTTGCCCATTAAGGAAATTTCCCACTCGCGTAACGTGAGTGAGTCAAGTTTAGAAATTAGAATGAGGACGAGAAGATCTTCCCAATGCATCGTGGGACGCTTCAATACCTGAAGGGCGTGCAAATGTTTCGCGCCGTCAGAGATTCTTCTGAGATCCATTGCATTTTCCTTTGCCATAGCCGGCAAATCCATTATAGCCTTGACGTGAGTTTGAACAATCACACGTTTGTTGTCATACCGTTCCCTGAAAATTGATTACGCGACGTCGTAATTAGCGTCCGACAATTCTAATGAAGAGCGTTTGCATCGCCGATGAGTGACGCCCGTAGATAGTGAAATTTTTATGTATTTGAGAGCGAAGTGTTGGAATGAATAACCGAGTTGAATGTATCGAAAAATGAGAACCATTCGTCATATATGTCGGAAAATTTAACTTAAGCAATCGAATGTGCGTACTACGATCTTAGTCGCGAACACTTGAAGAGGACGGAGAAAAGATGAACGTTCGCAATGTCGGCGAAGAGGAAATGAGCTCGCGGACCTTAGTAGATAATGCATAGAACGCTTCCTCGAAATCGTCTCGATCACAACTTTCGAACTCTAATGATTCTAAATGCGATTGCACCTCGTTACATTCCGCCCAATAGTGTTCGAGTTTCATCTTCCGCTCTTCGAGATGAGCCACTATTGACGGGCTAATGATGGCGGTGATTGACTCTAAATAAAGTTCTGATACGCGTACATGATGCCTTTATGGTCGCGCATTGTCGCTTAAGTATTCGCTTATCGTCGCTTCTGATTGGTCGACCATTTTGAATGCAAATACGAACGCGTGTACGCAATGGATACGGCGAAGAGAACTTGATTGGCAATCGGAGACAATCCTTCCTTATCTTGTTACGCACGCAATTAATCCTAGAAAGGGATGCGATAGATGCTAAATGCCTTCTAGTCGAGTGTTGGACGGAAACGTTTCTCTCGCGGATGTTGCGCCGTTGAGAGATGGCTTCCGTTGCACGTCGGATTGGGCCTTGTTTTCCGTCCTCGACAGGATTCCGCTCACAAAATGTTAATACTGCAGCAGGATATGATGCGTTTCTGACTTACTTAAACGCGGGCCTTGCGGCTGCTTTTATTGAACTGTGTGCTGCCGCTAGCGACGTTTGCACTGATTGCTGCTACTGCGACACTTGTCTCGTCTCGATGAGATAATCTTATCTGATTGCCAAATTGCTGCTTGCTACTTCACTGAAGTCAAATACTTGACAGAATCCGGCTCGAAGGATCAAAGAAATGTTGGCGAATCTTGCTGCGTGCACGATAAATTTGGCACGGCCTTACGATCACCGATCCAAACGTTTCCCGCGGTATGATTGCTTCGAGAGCACTTGGTCGAGAAAAATGAAATTTTCCCTGCTTTCCAAATTTTATTTAAACAGATCTTAAATGTGTAAATGCGTTTTACAGTAGATGCGGAAAAGATCTCAACAGTGCGGTAACGTGGTAAAACTTATTCACCACGAGACGAGACACGTGTTGTCGACGAGACAGTTGGAGCGGCCATGATGATCTGTTTCTGATCGATTATGCGCGACGCATACGTCGCTTAACAATCGACATCTCGTGGATTGATCGATTCTTTATTGGGCGATGTGAACAGATGTCATAAACGATATGGATGCCGAACATAAATAATTATAAATATTATTTGACTCATCTTTTTTTTATTTACTTTCTCTGTTTTATTTTTTATTCATTTTACTATCTCTAAAAAAACTAATTTAAATCAAGAAAAAATATCCCCATTTGAATGTAGGTTTAATCCAACAACTAGAGTCTAATTATCTTTTAGAATCCAATTCTTTATCAGCCTAATTTTAAAAATTTTTGACATTGAAATTGCCCTTCTCTTACCACTAATTTTTATATCAATAAATTTTAATCCCTTTATTATTACTCATTTACATTTTTATTCATTTTAATTATTGGACTATACACGGAATATAATAATTCTCTTGAAAAATAATATAATATATCAATTCCTTTATTATTATATTATAATTTTTATATATTTGTATATTTATTCACCTTCTTTTTTCTATACCCCTCTATTTAATTATAAAATTAAAATTCAGGATATTATTTAATTTATAATTTTAATTGCATTAAAAAATAATATTATTTTCATCTATTATATATCTTACTTACATTATTATTATAATTTTTTTTCCATAAAAATAATCTCTCTCTAATTAATTATTAATATATTTTGATACACGTAAACCAGTTGTTAGTGTAGACGCTTCACAGTTAGGTCTTGGTGCTCATTCAAAATAATTTACCAGTTCAGTAAGTATCACGATCATTAAACGATACTCAAAGAAATAACATGCAAATTGAAAAGGCTCTGGCAATTGCATTTGCCTGTAAACGTTTCCACTACTATATATATAGTCGACAAGTTGTCAGTGAGAGCGATCACAAATCATTAGAAGTGATATTTGCGAAATCCTTGAATAAGTGTCCGGCTAAGTTTCAAAGAATCAGATTAATGTTACAACCTTATGACATTAGAATGCAATATAAAGAAAGAACTATATCTAGCTAATGCGTTATCACGAGCATATTTGAGCTCACTCTTAGATGAGGAAATACTGACACAAGTGTGCATGATTAAAGATAGTCTATCCATAAGCGATTGACAATACAAATGTTTTATGCAAGAAACATTGTACGATGCCAATCTACAGCTACTTAGGTAGTATATAAAAAAAGAATGACTCATAGATAAACATTCAATACTAGATTCCATTAAAGTGTACGTGACATATAAGGATGACTGTCTATAATAGATAGTCTCATCTATAAAGGTATGTGCTTAGTCAAGTCTTAGACAAGAAATGCTAAAAAAAAATATATTATAATCATTTTGACATAGACAAGTGTAAGGAAATATTCGTGAGATTATTCGGTATTATATTCAGTATGTCTAAACAGATTACTGTTCTATAAACATGACATTCTATAAAACTGCGAGACTTGTTTACGTTATCAAAGAACTTATAGCAAAAAAATGTTTGTAGTCAGAGACTCCGCAAGGTCCGTGACAAATCATAGGCGTAGATCTATTTTACTATGTTGGCTGTGAGTACCTATTGGCTATAGATTACTTTAGTAAGTATGTGGTGAAACTTTGTGACTTGTCTAGTAACACATCTAAAATCGATATTCACGAGATTTAGCGTACCAATTTGATATACTCGGACAACGGTTCGCAATTTCAAAACTCATATTTCGGAGAATTCGCATCCAAATGGAATTTTGAACACAAAACGTCAAGTCCGAGATATGGTATCTACAGTCGAATGGTTTAGCAAAACAATTCGTCGGTACAATCAGCTGTTAAAAAGGTGTGAAAATGATGGGAAATATATTTATTTAGTCTACTTGAATACAGGAACATTTCTATAAGTGATAAACAGAACTCGCTAACAGAATTCATTTTTGGTAAGAAAACTAGAAGTATATTACTCATATTTAAAGATTCTTGTGAACAAACTAGACAGCTGCTTGACGAACGACCGAGTGTGTTCAGATGAAATATTATAATAGATCCACCAAAGACCTAAATTCTCTAAAATCAGGCGATCAGCTTTTAATTAGAAAAGATATGTGTACTCCATTACAACCTTTCCTACAAAAATTGTCGATACTTGTGATAGACCTAGATAGTGCAGCATGTCTTGCACTCGCGCATATGCGTTGTTTACAGCTTAGCGCGCAGTACTGCAGTTATTAGGTTAGGTTAAAGTAAAGTAACGATGTAATGCCGTGTAGACCGCGAAGTCTGCGCGCCAAACCGAATAACAGGAAGTGTGATGAATCCCAAGAGGAAAATAAAAATGTAGTAAAATATTTTAGGTCAGAAAATGAATCGCAATAAAATCAGGACAAAGGCCCACCAAAAAGATATGTATTCGAAAATTTAGAAGATTTTGGTTAGACGAAATGTCTTTAAAGGTTGGTTGGCAGAGAATGACAATGAAGCTTGGTGTAAAATTTATAATATTTCACTTAAATGTTGTTGATATGTTAATAAATTTATCAAGGCATGCCGAATCAGCTCCTCATATAGATATATTGAATAGTGTTAATGTAAAAATTGATAACTCAGTTGAAGAAATTGTTTCAGATTCCGACGAGATAAAACGAATTGAAATTTAATTATCAGTTTTTTTTCGCTGAGCAATATCGCTTTTTGTACAGTAGATCATCTGATATCGTTGTTGAAAAATATATGTGTACGTCCCAAAGCTGTACAAAATGTTACACTATCATGGACTAAATGTACACAAACAGTAAAAAATGTTATTGCGAGAATACAAGAACAACGAGAAGTATAAAACATTATCCAAAAAACATCTAAATTTAAAAACATCTAAATTTTCAATTTTAATAGACGAGAGTACCGATATAAGTCATACAAAACTTTTATATATTCTCGTAAAATACGTTTCAGTAAATAAAAGAGTTATAACTCAATTATTCGCGTTATTATCTTTCGATGCTACAAATTGTTCCGCGGGTAATTTATATAAATTTAAAAAAAAAATACTTTTTAGATTATCAAATTCCTTTATAAAATCTTGTTGGCATGGCAAGTGACAACGCGTCTGTCATGATTGGAAGTAAAAATTCTTTTTTGATACTTTTAAAAAAAAGTAGATGTTCTGCAAGTAATACAATTAAATTGTATTTGCCATTCCGCTATACTTGTAGCTAATAAAGTTAGTGAAAAATTATCGCGATCTTGCGAAAATCTATTTAAAGATATTACTACATATATGTTCGACAGTGCAAAACGAAGTACAATTTTACGCGAATTTAAGAATTTTTTTGAAGTAAAATGTTGAGATTAGTGAAAACTAGATGGCTCGTTTTACATCAATGCATTGTCAGACTTTTAGATAATTGAAAATCTTTAAAACATTACTTCATATTAACAGTATCAGAGGATAAATTAGAATCAGCCAAAATTATTTTAAATCAATTACATAATAATGACAATAAAGCTTATCTTTTGTTTTTAAAATATATATTAAATTTTTTCAATTCCTTTAATGCGCTTTTTCAATCACGTAAGATTTTAATTTATAAATTATTTAGCAACAGTCGACAATTAATTAGCAGATATTGCAGACAATTTTATGACTTTTGAAGCTATAGAAAAATTTTCCTTTTAGATCCAGATTCTGACGAACAATTAAAAACTATGCATGACATTTATTTAAAACCAGAATATAAAACATTTTTATTAAAGGAGTCTCAGGAACGCACAATAGAAATTTGATAAAATTGTTTAGAATTTTACAAGACGGCAGTTCGCGAGATAATCAAACATTTGCCTTACAATGATACATTTTTCGAATAATTGAATTTTTTGGACCTTAAACCTTTTTCTTCTAAGACTAGACACTTCAAAAATCTTAATATCGTTGCTACGCGCATAAGTAATATTGATACGCAATTAGCTTACAAATGGTGAGTTTTATCACGTAGTTTTACAGAAGAAGAAAAAGAAAGTTTAACATCTTTAGATATTGAAAAAATGTGGGCTAAAATATTAGAATATGAAAACAGTAATGGTAATAAATCTTTTCCAAATTTAGTAAAATTAATAAAAGAAGCAGTTCTTTCTCTCCCACATTTAAATGCCAAAGCAGAACGAATATTTTCCTTTGTAGTAAAGTTGTAAAAAATAAAAAAAACAAATAAATTGGGAAATGATACACTTTCATTTGGATAACAAGATTATTCTTTCAAGCAGATAAGATTAATTGTGTAAATTTTGAGATTGATTCGTGGTATTTAGAATTGCATAATTCTGTGAACTTATATATAACGCATCGAAACGACACTGATGATCATTAATGTATATTAATGTGTTTTATAAAGCTTTTGTTAATAAATAATATTATTTATTAATTAAATTTATCAAAATTTTTATTTCTAGATTCAACATGAAGCAATCGTCCTAGCTGAATTTTATTTTTTATTTATAAATTAAAAGAATAAAGCTTATTTAATCATATTAGTCGAGACAGCTTTAATTTGTTAATAAATAATTAATAATATTGTTTTTATTTTATATAGATTTCCGATTAATAGCATATATTATATAAATTAATTTTATTTTATACTGCAACTCACGAGCGTGGCGCAACTTCGTCGCGCGTTCGCGATCAGCTAATTCTTTCTCGACGCAGCAGAATTTCCGTCTTTATAACGAACCTTCGTTTGATCTCACCGGAAACGCAACAGAAAACGTGTCGATATGCGACCTCTCCTGAAGGCTCCGCAAAATCTCGAACGATAGTTGGCGCCAAGCACGAGTGAGCGTGCCACTCTTTATCGAAATTAATCTCTAGATCTAGAAGATTCTCTAATCTCGCGATTTTTTACAGAACTACGAATGTCGATGACTCTCGTAACCGGCGGTTCAGCCTCGAAAATGACAGAGGGGCGGTTTGTGATCGAGGATAGAGAATCGTATGGAAGGGTGAATAGTTGGCGACAATAAATAATTAATAAGAAGAAATAACAAATATAATAAATATAACAAATACAATAAATAATTAATAAGAAGAAATAACAAATATATTTGGTCAGGCTCCGACTCTCGTTGGTACTCGTTGACAAGATCACGACACAATATGCGATCGCAACACACTACTATAGCCTCGCATATGCCCCGATATGCTCTACGCGGGGCGTATTAATTGCGCTACCTCTTGACGGCACGAGCTCACGCCACATAAAAATACATTTCGTAAATCGCACGAGCAGTGGCCGACGCTACGATAGTCAGAATACGAGATGGATGCGGTCTCTCCGTGAACACGGCGTGACTCGTGCTCATCCGCGGGGCTTCGAACGACTTTACAAAATGCCGGAGATAGACAGAGAACGTACAGACATCACGATACAAAATTCCGATACAAGGCCAATCGGCACGCGACTTCACGAAATGACCAGGTTATGGCTAAGGCGGACGCGGAAAGTAACTCTCCCAAAAATCTTACAACGAGTCGTCGCGGAAGACGACACACTCAGACACAAATACCTCAAAACTCGACACACGACAATATCGCGTGCCTTTCGCACATAAAATACGACAACGATAATTACGCGCGCCTCCCGGACATGGAAATTGGCGACTTTACAAACTTGTTACGTTCGTCTCACCTCGGTAGTCCTCTCGTCAGGCTCTCTTTCCGCTACCCCAGGCACTCTTAGTGTCCTGCGTCCTTGGTCGTGTACCTCGCTCGCTCGCCACAAGGGCGCTGATCCTTCCTGTGAGCACGCAGTGCTCACTATCACCACGAGGGGGCCTTATCGCGCCTAATTAGTGCGAGGCCCTGCAAGCTCCGCGAATTGCGTGAGCCATGTCATCTATGCATCCTGCGTTTTTCTTACCTTTGCAAGAAATCTTACAATATATTGTACCGATATATTGAAATGTTTGACCGCAGAGATTATATCTTTTTCGGTTTTTAATCTCATTTTTATGTCCAGGGAAAGTTTTAGTAAGTTAAGAAGATCACGACAAACATTATCCAATCAGTCCTATTATTATGTAGGGTACATTTCTGAGATTTTAATAATATTTTACTAGCTAAATCCATTATAATTGAGATATGATCAGAAAAACATTGACATATTTTGCATTCGATATAATTATCAAAAAAGCCTTTTGTTATAAAAAAATCAATCAAGGTATTTTACTTCTGTTCGTTGGCCAGTATGAGAGATGTCCTGAAGATACTTAATCCAAGAGCCTCGATAGTCCTAAGTAATTCATGTCCTCTGGGAAGAATTAGTTGAGAAACTCCATGCTTAGCATTGGACATGCTTAGCATTAAAATCGCCAGCAATAAACTGTGTTCTAAGAGTTTTGAAAAATTTTGTGAAATGCTCATTTTTTATACTATGTTTTTTGAGGGGGGGGGGAGCAGGCAGTATATCGCTTACCGATAGGACTTAGCCATTCCTCCACTATAACATTTATCATTTGGATGTTTTTGTTTCCATAATGATTCGTAACATGGTGCTTAATTTTAATCTTTAAGATTATCGCTGTACCTTCGTGCGTTGTTCCAGGATAAGTATGATAAATATTATAGTTAGGGATCTAGTATGGTTCCTTTCGATGTAATGAGTTTCAGACTCAAGCATGATCAGTGTCATAAATATTGAGGAAGACCTTTAATTCTTCGAATGATGTGACAGCCCAAAGGCATTCAGAAGGCAAGCTTAATATTAATTTTTAGACACGAGGTCCGCTATCATGTAGGTGATCATTTTCATCATTTTATCATTTGGTTTATCATAGATTAGAGTAAGTTCTTAACATCCTTTAGGTCATTTACATCATTGAGATGTATTCCGGAAGATTATTTCTGCTTTCTAGATTGAGAGGTTTGTTAGAATTATTATTAAAATTAAAATTAGGATTAAAATTAGAATTATTAGAGTTTTTCGTTACATTAACATAAGATACCATTTAAGGGTGTGTTTTGAATAGACGGGAATTCCTTAGGTCTAAGAGATGGAAACTTATTTTTTTTGTAATTTCTTATATAGATAGCACAGCCCTTATAATAACCGGATGGTTTCCATTACATAGGACACACCTGACGTGCTCCGACTGTCTTTCCTTGGGCAATTTAGTGTAGTATGATCTTTAGCACACTTAACATATCTAGATCTTCGACAAAAATCTTTTATATGCATGTTCATAACAATTTTGCGCACTGAGAAATCTGTCTTTTAAGTCTTGGCGCTTCGAAAGTGCTGACTTGATTTAAAATATCGATAAAATATATAGATAAAGAATCTTAAATTAAGTTAAAATAAAAAATTATAAATAAATTATAAATAAATAAATTATAAATAAAGAATCGTAAATAAAATACATAGATAAAGAGATTTTAAGAAATCCTAAAGATCAAAGACCTTCACTCAGCTCCGCAGGAGTATACAAAATACCTTGCTCCTGCGGGCAAGTATACATTGGAGAAACCGAGAGAATGGTCAACCTACGAATAAAAGAACACCAACGTATCAGGCTAAAATAAAGCAGCGATCGCAGAGAAATATCCAAAAAAACGGTGTTATTCTATAACAACGCATCAGCGCATTCAAGCCATTTCGCTAAGCAAAAATTGACCGAATACGATTTGAATTGCTTTCGCATCCAACCTATTCACCCGATCTGGTGCCTTCGAATTACCTCATCTGTTCCCGAAATTCAAAACTTTTCTGGTTGAAAAAAAATTTGATGAAGAGATCATACAGGAAGTAAACGAGTATTTTGAGGATCTGGAAGAAACCGCGAAGGAATCGTGAATCTGGAGAAACATTGAGGTAAGTTCGTTCAACTTCGAGGGGATTAAAAATAAACTCGAAAAATAAACTACGTTATAAAACTCAAATTGTTGTCTTTATATCAAACTAAATTACTTATCGAACCCTCGTACTGCATTTTGATTAATCATATCATGACTGCAGATTACGCTCGATTTTTGCTTGATATGAGTCGTGCAATATTCTTGCTTCGATAGGGTAGAAAGCCTTACAGGGAGAGAGTAGCAAACAGTGATGCAAATTTGGCCCCGTGCAACTTAGAGAATCAACTTCAACACTTTTGCTCCACCAATTGACGCCGCTCTGTATTAGCCGAATACTACGTCAATTGGTAGAATAAAAATGGAGAGGTTGATTTTCTGAGTTGCGCGGGGCCAAATATACATCACTGGTAGCAAACTACATCATGTGATTCGGTCTCCTTTAATTGGATGTGATAATCAAAACTTCATAGAGCATTCACTAGAGTCCTTCTAACAGAGTTTAGACAATGTTGAAGTGATTGCAGTAGAATAAGTATAGGGAGTATAACTCATCATGTATTAGTGCGTGTACATATACGATGTACGTGCGTGCGTGTGTGCGTGTGAGAGAGTCAGGGAGGGAGGAAGGGAAGCCCGGGGTCCGTGTTAGAGGAAAGGGATTGTTCTTTTTCTCTTTCACCCGTTACGTTCTCTCTTTAATTTACTGTTTTCTATCTCCTACCTAGGATGCAGTTCTCTCTCTTCCACCCGTTGTAGTCTTATACTCATTATTTGCGCTCTCTTTTTTTTTCTTTTGCACACGATTTTATTAAATAGATATTTATTTTTACGATTTTTTAATAATATAACTCGGCAATAATTTGAATTTAGCAACAATATGTTTAATAATACACAAATGGCCAAGCGTTCCTAATTATCGAATCATTATTAAAATTGTTATTGAGTAACTATCGAACACTTATTAAATTATATACATACTACTGAACAACTATCATTATTGATAGATTTTTAATTATAGGAATAAGGGAAAGAAATAAAAAAAAAATCTCATACTTTATTTTTTAAATTTGATATATATTTTCCAGCGTTTTTTGCAACCACCAGTTGTATATTTTAAATACATTCTGTAATGCACAATTTTTAACATCTTTTCCACATCGTATAGTATTAGTAACATCTAGCCAAAAGAAAACTTATGTAAAAATACGTTTTATAGATTTAAATTTCTCAGTACCAGTTTAGAAAAATTAACGTCATATCTCGATAAAGATAAATTGAAAATTACGCGGTCAGAATTTTTTAATCTCGCAGAAGATTTTGATCTTCTCACACGTAAAGGTATATTTCCGTACGAGAACGTTGACTGCGTCGAAAAATTGGAGGATACATATTTATCTCTGTGCAAATCGTTTTATATAGTTCGTTAACGGGCGTTACGACACTGTATTCGAAAGTGATTACTCGCATGTCATGAACGTGGCAGCGATTCTCCATTCGAACTCTCGGTGAATATAGCAACTTAAAAACAGATGTCTTGTTGTTGACCGACATTTTTGAAAATTTTCGCAATAGTTGCATCACCAGTTATGGACTTGATCCCGTGTATTATTATACACTACCGGGTTTTACGTGAGACTTGATGTTGAAACATATTCGTCAATTTCGAACTTCTTACCGATATTGACATGGTTCTATTTATGGTATACGTGGTATACGTGGCGGTTTGAATCAATGTTCAAAACAGGTATGCACAAGTCAACAATAATACATGCAGTCGATCCAAACCGTTAACGTACCTGATGTATGTTAACAACTGTATAGTTGGGGAACGTATTAACTATTGCCATATGCTGATTTTCATTGAGTCGACGATGTAAACAATTTTGACATCGTGATTCATCGATAGGTTACGTTCTCGAAGTGGACTTGGAGTATCCGCAACATCTTCATGATGCGCATTCCGATCTACTGTTTTGTTCAATGTGCGAGAAACCACTAGCTCCTCGCGACATTGTATCATAAAAAACGTTGCGTCATACTTTATCGCAATCTGCAGCAATGTACTCATCACGATCTTCGCATTACAAAAATCTATCGTATACTGCAATTCCGTTCGTGCAATCTCCGTGGCTTCACGAGTACATCGAACTCAATACAAATTTTGGAACTTTAGCGAAGAATGAGTTCGAGAAAAACTTATTCAAATTAATGAACAACGTGGTTTTCGATAAGACCATGAAGAATGTGCGTAACCACTCCTATTTTTTCGAAATAATTAAGAAAAAAGAGATGAATCACCTATCCAAAATCCAAGTACCGAATTGTATCACATCTCGATATATATATATATATATATGGCTCTTTGGAAAAGCGCAGTCAGTCATAAAAAAATCTTTCGAGCAATCAGTCATAATAAATCTTTCGAGCAGTCATAAGTGACATTCAAAATCAGTCAACAAATTTAATTATTCCAAGTGCGGGATTTTCGGTGCAATTCAAACAAAATCAACAGTCTACGTTGAAGATTTTTCATCCTGAGTTAAGAGTCATTATTGAGACATCACGGAGGACTGTCGTTATAATTCGTACTACTTCCAGCAAACAGTAAGAACAAATTCCTTTTTATTTCTTTTTTTTTTCCCATGTTATTTTAATTTCAAGGTTATATGTCACCATCAATATTCTCTCTTTAATCACAGACGCATTATCCTTTCCACGCTGCCTATCCTTTCTCCTAATAAATTACTTAAGCGATAAAGTGCTTCAAGTAATTCACCTTTTTCTCTACTCAGAATTACTTAGGTGGTAAACTTCAAATAATTCACTTCTTTCTCTGGTCTGAATTATTTAAGCGGTAAAACGCTTCAAGTAATTTACCTCTTCCTTCACTCAGAATTACTTAAGCGGTAAAACGCTTCAAGTAATTCACCTCTTTCCTCTACACAGAATTACTCAAGCGGTAAAATGCTTCAAATAATTTTTCTTTTCCGTATTCACAGTTTCCTAAGCAAACGCCTTAAGTAACCTACGATTACTCTCCCTAGAATCAAACCATAATTCTTGGAAAATCTATCTCTTCCCCCCTTCTCTTTGGAATTATCTTCTCCTTCTACGTCATGGGCACTAAAAAATTTTAATAGAAGATCTGGCGGAACAGACACAGAGCAAGACGCAAGAAACGGGCCAAGCTCGAGAAATTCAGTAAGCTAACGTTCCAATTATTATGCGGATACAGACCGCAATTTATCTCTCCTCAAATCCGTCGACTAAAAAGGGCTCATTTGCGCCAAAAATATCGAGATCAAGGCTCCCTCGATATCCTTGTGATAGATCTTACCGACAAGCCTATAATTCTTCTTGGAATACACCTTCAGACCTTTCCTTGGATCTTGAATTTCTTTCCTCTTCTTACTCTCCTACTTTGACTCTCCATCCCGCAATTCCTTCTCTCTCTTTTTCCCCCCCGTCCTTTCTGAGGACAGCAGATCTTTCGACGAGATTTTTCAATCTCTTGAAATCCTCGCCAAATCTGCAAGGTTCTCTCTTTCCTTGACACACCAGCTCATCCCACATATAAACACACACATACGCACTCATAGGCAGAAAGCCTAGTTATTAGCTTAATCTTAACATTATTATTGTAGCGTATGTAAGTATATATACATACAGGCACATACATAAATATATACGTATAAAGTAAATAAATGTAATCAATTATGTTTTTGTAAAACCAATAAGACAATAATTATCATTTATTTCGCCACTCTTCCGATTCACTGCGTCTAGACAAAGATCCTACAGATCCCTGGTCAAAAGGATTAAATTCCCTGACTTAAAAGAAGACCGACGGATTCACAATCTCAAATTGGGTAATAGCATCGTGTATCAACGTTGATCCACATTTGGGATTAATAAGTGCGTCTCAGAGTGGGAGCTACAATATATATATTATATAGCAGTATATATCTTGATCAAAAAGTTCCCGGAATTCATTCAGAAAATTCAAAATACAATTTTATTCATCAAAAGTGATATTGTCCCCTTCAAAGTACCCTCCATCGACAATAACGCACTTATGCCAGCGCTTGATCCAGTTCTCGAAACATTTCTGGAACTCTATTGTCAGAGTCGTCTTCGATTTTTCCATTACCTCCTTTCGGCTGTTAAAACGTTCCCCGTAATGGTTTTTTGATCGAACAGAAAAAAATCAGTTTCCCAACATTTCCAAGGTTTTCACACCATTGAATCCATTTTTAACGCAAAATTTAATACAAACTCGTTGTTGCAAATTCAACTCCATTTTTAAAACTGTA
>Ga0157363_1003507_pt1 | contig 14197 bp, 5 predicted proteins | sample AttsexASBM1_FD_111477 | JGI IMG/M metagenome (GOLD analysis project Ga0157363, IMG submission 111477) | Fungus gardens microbial communities from leaf cutter ant in Ribeirão Preto, State of São Paulo, Brazil - Atta sexdens ASBM1 | ecosystem: Host-associated > Fungi > Mycelium > Unclassified ...
GAATTTCATTACCGTATTAGTCTGAATAAATACTCGAAGGATTTCCATAGGTAAGATCGATCGTGAGATCCCAGTAGTCTGCTCGCGTTCGACATCCATCTTCCAGAGAAACGAGGAGATTTCCGAGTCTTTCACCCTTCCGAGTCTTTCTGCCTTCCTTCTCAACTTTCTCATACTATCTTTTTCTTTCACTCTCTCTTTCTCTTTCTCCGCTACTGTCTCTTCTTTCCTCTCGCCTATGGCGCATTTCCAAATTTTCCTCTCCGAGTTGCTTGAGAAGTTTCAGTAGCTCACGTCATCTCGTAGACATATTATGCATAACCCGGCTGTCGAGTACCCGCATCTGACATCCACGATCGTTTCACGTCTCTCGAAAGCAATAGCTTTGGCAAATACGGGTGATTCTGTTACGAGAGTTGATTCATCCTGTGAAATCGAGCAGAACCAACGAGGGAAACGCGGTGATCCGTAAGACTTACGGAAGGAGACATTGGTTAAAGGGACACGAATTTGTACGATAAACGCCAATAATGAGAGCGCAAACGTGTGAAAGGCAACTTTGAAGACAATTCAATGTCCGCTGATTGGAAACTTGTCCGTATCGTCCGTTGTCGAGAACTTTGACGAGCATTTCCGAGAACAGCAATTAATGATGATGAATACGAAAGCGTATATCGCGCTACGTCTTAGATCAACGCGATCAACAATTTCGTCGACGACGATCAGGTCGAATAATTCTATTGACGATATCTGCGCCGTGAAGGAAATAATCTTTTACGAGAGAAATCCTTTTAGGATCACAACTGATTGAATCTCTCTTTTTCTCTCGTATCGATAGCGATGAAAATTTTAACGCGATAAGATGGGCAAAGCAAATTGTGCCGTTGATGAATAATTTACAAAGGAGCAATGTATTGCGAAGATTAGACTATTAAACTTCCAACAGTATACTACGCAATATTTTACATCCCAGGACGATCTTTATGGTGAACGAGGATTTCGGTGACTTGTGATTTCGGAGATCATGGACAAGCCGCGTGATCGGGCGATCGACCGGCAGACAAGGAGCCGCTCATCGACCATAACCGGAAAGTTGGAGCCGGGATGCTGCACGCCGTTATGTTAGGTAGCGGTCCAGGACGGGGGAGACGCGAGTGGTATCCAGGATTTTATCTCCAACGTCGTCGTCTTGGCTGTAGGATGAATCGCGGCGAACAGGAGACTCTCTTCCGGCAAAGCCGACAGATCACACGGATCGTACCTTCCCGCGAGGACCTCGTTTTGAGTGTCCTCAAGTCGCCAATCAATCAACAACAGCAACAGCAACGACAACAGTGTCGACATCCATATCAGTCACACACCCAGGGTCACTTTAACTGCCAGGGTCATCCAAATAATAGGAAGTGCAGTCATTTAGGTATACGAGACTGAAGCGTCGTTCTCGTAATTTTCAACGTGATTCATGTATTCATTATATGTGTATATTATCGCACAACTCTAAGTAATCTCGCGAAAAAGCGTGACGTGGATAACTACTATTCTGGGTCACGTTGCATTTGTTGCACGTCATGGAATATTTATACCGCGGTTTGTCGGTCGTTTTGTCAATGTGGTTTAGCGAATCGACTGTGATTAACTGAAATTCTCTCTCTCTTTCTCTCTCTCTCTCTCTCTCTCTCTCTCTTTCTCTGTAAATTCCAATTAGTTCTATGAAGGAAATAAAGAATCTCTCAGTTAAAATACATTTAGAGTTAATATAATATATATATATATATATATATATATATATACGGAAGCGAGAATAATTAACAAAATTCTATACGTAGATGAAATATAAATCAGTTTTAAATTAAATGTTAAAAAGAAAATTAAAAGATTAAATTTGTTATGAATAAAAAAATATGTTTGCTATACATATTTATGTAACTATTCATTTAAATAATTATTGTTTTGCATTTTCTAGTATATTATGATCTTGGACCATTTATAGGAGTAATTTGAGAGCCGTGTAAAACCGTATTAATTAAAAATTGCATTTCTTTCAGCGGCTTTTCACTAAAGAGAACTTGTATGTATTCCGCGGTGTTAATTTATATATTCTTCTGAATTAATGAAAACGTCGCATGTAGCAATATGAACGTCGCAGTAATTTGAAACAGACCGTTTTTTGCAAAATGCGTGTAAAAGGAAAATGCAACATGACTAAAACGACGGTAACGACGTATGCATATATTTTTGCGCGTGACAGACGAATATTAGATATATTCCTTTCAGCCGGAAACGTGTAGCTCGTGAATTTTCGCGTGGCTTAACAGAGAAGCGGAATTGCGAAGCCAGACTTTTGCTCGATTAGTGAGTGAGAGAGAGAGAGAGAGAGAGAGAGAGAGAGAAAGGGGGGGGAGGGAGAAAGGGAGGGGAAGGAGATATGACAGTGTCTCTTAGCTCGATACTCGAGGCTCGACACGATTGAATCTGTTCATGTGACGGAATTTTTATCTCATCGTCTGAAAAGAAGAAAGAAACGACGAAAGATGTGAACGTTTTTATAAATAGAGCTCTACAGACAATTCATTCGCGTTAATGTACAAGCACGCGAGTCGGATTTGTGGTTTCTATTGTTCCGCCTTCCTGATAATTCTACTCTCCTCCGTCCTGTCGTACACAGGATAGATATTATATATATATGTTTTTTTTTTATAACGCTACATCATATTGCAGTATAATATTTTGTGTGTAATTATCAGTAATTCTCTTTGCAAGGTGTTAAACTTAATGATTTCACGGAAATCGTATAAATAGTCAATATTTTAATATTGTAGTAAATTTTTTCGTAAAAATAAACTCGTGACTTTTTTGTCGAGAAATAAAATTGACGTTTTATTCTGAGTAACTAATGATGTAAATATTTTCTGAATATAAAAATTTTTAATGTATTAAAACACTTTAATATTTATGAGATCGATTAAAGTATGCGTGCGCCATTGACCTTTGTACAGAGGCTGCTTATACAGCATGACAACCGCAATATGGAAAGACGTGAGAAAAACGCATATGTACAATATTGATGTTTCGTTATTCCACTATCAATGTTAATCGCGGCAAGTACTCTTTTTAATATTAAATGCATCTCTTCTATTTTTCGTATAAGACATTGCAACCAAATGATTCTTTTTTTTGGCACGATCTTCTCGGTTTTTCAATCTTGCCGTTTGCCATTAGGAATAAGAAATTTTTATGACAAGTCATTCATTTCAAAAAAAGTTGAAGTAAAGAACTTGGAACTGCGGTAATTGTGCTTGCTACTTCATCTTTTAAAAGGAGCACTCTTTTTGCGACTATTAAATATAAAACTTGAAAATGATGACAATTATAATGAAAATATTTTTATTCTATTAATATAGCATTAAACTTGTTTAAAAGATACAAAAATATTTTATTTAATTACATGTAAATTAAATAATAGTTGTTTTTTTTTTAAGTAAAAAATAAAATATAGAAATCAATATTTTAAACGGTTTAGCTGGGTCTTAAGTGCTTGTATGAATTCTGTATGAATTTATATACAATGTATGTCCTTTAAAATGCATGTCGAAATGATTTTTTGATCTGGAAACGCAAACTCTACTAAACTACCGCAGTAATATCACGAGTTAAATTGATTAGCAATTTAACAATTTGATTTTTTTCGTTTTAGATCTTAATAATGCTGGATAATGTATTAAAATTTGTAAATAATTAATTCTTATTGCGAAAAATATTACCTCAGCCGGGAATCCGAGAAAAGCATCAAATTGTTAAATTGCTATTCAATTTAACTCGTGATATTACTGCAGTAATGTAGTAGAGTTTGCGTTTCCAGACCGAAAAATCATTTCGGCGCGCATTTTACATTTTACGTAGTATATAAATTCATGCAGAATCATACACTTCAGATCCAACTATACTGGTTAAGACATTGATTTCTGCAGATTGTGTTTCTCACATATATATGATCCTATAAGATATAAAAGACAAAACACAAAATATAAAAGAAATAAAAATTGTCTAACTAAATATAAACACAGAATTATAGAACTTTAACCAAAGTTCCGTTTAAATTACTTTGTTAATTTTCACATCATTCTCTAAAATGTTTTATTCAGAGAAATGCATTTAATAACAGATGTTCTTATCGATCCTATTTCGCAAATAAGCTTCTTGATCGCAGGCGGATTTTCGTGCGCATTACAGGATGGAATATTACTCCGTGGTTCTCCAGTGGTTAGAATTGCAAATGCTTCTGGCCGCGTCAAATATTTGATAATCTCCGCACGATGACTGATCTATCTATTTGTTGTCGGTGATGCATCCAAGATTCATCAATTGAATTCTCTCATTGATGATCATCTCGAAAATAAAATCAAATTATCCATTCGTGTAGATTTAGAAATATGTCATTGATATTATATTATATACATAACAGTGAAAACTGTTTTTCTGCTTCGCGACGTATGAGCAACAATCCTCAATTTGAATGAGAAAAGTGACACATTTTATCGCGTCAATCTCTGGAGCCTCAAGGATCGAGTAACGAGTCGGTGTCGTAATCGCGGCGCAATCTCTGACTCTCAAGCTTGGCCCCAATGTCAATCCTGGAAATGCCCAGGTGACAACGAGAGTCTTCCACGAAGCAAGGACCAATGCTCTAGGCACGCCGAAAAGCGATGCAGCGCCGCAACCGCCTACGCTGCTCTTCAGGGTAGCGAAGACGAGCTCGTGGCCGAGCAGGGTCTTGAGGCGGAAGACATCGCGTTGAAGACACCTGGCAGTGAGACCGAGGACACCGAAGACAACGGCGCGAACGCGGAGGAATCGCATTCACCCGCGCGTCGTTTCACTTTCTTACGTCGCTTCCGTTCACCGCGCTTCGGCGAGGCGCATCATAAGCGGGTGCCGACGCCCATGAAACGGAAATACCGTCGCAAAAAGAGCAAGGAGGACATCATTGATGATGAGGTTGCTGGCGCCGAGGAAGAACCGCCGAGTCCTGATCAGACCGGCATGCCCGATCCTTATTACCCGATCTATCTGCCGATCGATCAAGCCTTCAAGGCCAAGTACGTGTTCCATCATAAGAGGGGCAAGACTTTTCAGGAGCGCCTCTACGTATTCCTCGAACATCCCGGTGGTTGGCTGTGTTTTGTCTACCATTTCGCTGTGTGAGTATTCTGCACTTCCGTTCGAGCAGAACGACATTATTTCTTACATTCTGCAATTAACATGTTTTCCGATATTTCTTACGAACGATTTGTAAAAACACGAATTTACATACATTTGTTCACTATCAAGAGCTAAACATTAATTAGAAAATACGCATATAAAATGCTACGTCAGAGACTCCTCCTGTTTCCGTTCTTCGCGCAGCATCGATTTTGGCGTCGCGTCGTGGCCTTTGACACCTGGCGTGCCCCAAATCCTCGACAACGTCGAGGACTTCCCCCGTCTGCAATCGAACACTTGCTCGAATCAGTCTATCTATCGGGCGCAATCTTTGATTTTTAATCGGAAAACAGATACCTCTTCTGGGCTTTATTGCTCATCATTTTGGCCTGATTCGAAAAACAATATAACAAACAATATAACGTCGATAGTCGAATATATCCTGAGAATATTCGCCTTCGAGAATGTCAGTAAAATATATTCTTCCAAGACAACTGATATCAACTTTTACATTTCCATCGTCGATACAAGAAATTTGCATTTTAACTAACTGTTAAGCGATAAGATCTTATAACTTGAAATATTACGGTTTCTTTCGCATTATAGAAGTTGGTTGAAATGTTATACGTGTAGCATTCAATTTTTATCAATGAAAAAGCTGTTATAATTTTTAATTTTTAAATTTTTACTACAGAAAATATTTTACTGATTTTTTATAATTTTACAGGTATAATTTTACAGGTTTAATTTTTATAATATTCTTAACTTATTATATCTTTATTGAACAGTTGCTAATTTAATCTTTGCGGAAATAATAGTTTATAAGATATATTATTTATATGAGGTCAATAGGTTTATACTGTTATATTATATTTAATATTATAATATTATTCTATTGAAAAATGCGGACAAGTTTAAAACTTCTTGAAAAGCAAAATATGGAAGAAAGAATCCTACATAATATTTCACTTTTTTGCATTTGAATATTCTGAGAACGCATGTATATGTATGAATAACTTTACAGGAATATCTAAATATGTATTTGTGATTGTATATGAAAATTTTCATTGTGATGATGCGATAAGATGATAAAACCGATTAATTTTGTCAGAAAGTTCTTTTTGAAAATAATACGCTTCTATTTCCATACGTTAAAAATATTTACAATGCTTCGAAAACATTCTCATTATATATCTTTGTATATTTTTGTCCCATCATTGTCTCAGAAAATTATATCAATTGTTAGTGTTTGTGTAACATGATATCTTACAGGAAATGGAAAGAATCTTTTTCATATAAAAACTTGATAAAGAAAGATCAATAAAAGTCAATTGCAGTTTATTATAATGTTGCATATTATATTCCGTCGTATTATATCCTATTTTTATCCAAATTATTTTTATTCATCATTCAACCTTGCAGATTTTTTATATATTTTTTAGACTTTTATATATTTTTTTACATTATATGAGTGTGTATTCATAAAAAAATTAGAATAATCTTAGGATATTAATAAACAACATTGCATGTACATTCATTGTGCTTCGGTTTCATGCAAACGTATACATTGGCCAGTGAAGTACATCTATTGCTCCGGCAGGCATTATCCACTGAAAAATTTCGCGGATTCGTGCATTATTCAATAGACTGTTTTTCATTTCTTTCAAACTGTCGCCAAGCACCGCAGCCTTTTAAATAATTCATTGTCAAAACAAAACGCGGCAACGTATCCACGAAACAAATCGATCGTCACGAATATACCTAAGTTTTCTCGCTTTTTTTTTCATCTTGCCGACACTTTTCATTTATTTTCGTTTAAGTTTGGATATGAATGATATAAAGTGCGAGAAATTGAAGCCATTAACATTTTATTTAGTCCTTTATTTTGTTTTATATTTTATACAGTACTCTCTTATTAATACTTTAACATCATATGGACTTTTCGTGTATTATTTTTTTTAATGTCAAAGCCTTTGGTCTTCATTTGGACTTCATTCTTTTTTTAATAAGAGTAAAGATAATAATAATCAAAAATACTTATAATGTGCAAGAAATACAACACTTTATATGCTTATAAATAAATTAGAACATTTTTATCAGAGTAACTATATTTTTTATGTATCTAAAAATCCAAGAATCCAAGATATCTTTGCGTTGTGTGAAATACATATGATAAGATCTACTTAAAGTTATAGCTAATTTACAAATTCGCACAATTTTCTCGAAAAATTATAATCGAATTTAATGGAGATAAATATGTTAATAATAGATAATGTACTAAAATTCTTTTGCACGTCTTATTGCAACACGCAGGATTTCTTGATAATATGCCGCTATTTTTGACGTAAAAGTCAAAACGCTATACTCGGAAATTGCCACGGAAATTGTCTTTCATTTTGTACCCGAGATACTACTTATTATGTCGAACATGCCATTCATTTCTGGAAACATATATTCATTTTTCCTGCATACTGAAAATATCCATATAATTTGTTTTTACAACTATTTCTTGAAGCTGTATATTTTTTTGCGTTTACTTTGTTTGTTTTAATATCTTGTTTATTTGTTTTAATATCTTAACTTTAAAAGTAACAACAACTTAAAAGCATGATTAGGTTTATTAAATCAGTTATATAAGAAACAATTATCTGACAATTATTCTACACAAAGATTTTTTTTAACCTTTTTAGCCATACTACATATTTTTACCTTATAAAAAAATTTTTTTATATCAATTTTTTTTATATCAATTTTTTTATGATCAATAGCTTTGAAGTATGTATGCTTGTAGATTTCATTCGGTATTTAAAAATAATTTTACAAAGTAAAACGCTGCATTTTTCATACTAACGCTTTCATGAAATAAATCTAAAGCTTATAATCCTTTCTCTCTAAAAATCTAATGATATGAAGAAATAAATTTTAAAATTTTTCGTAAACTCGTCGACCGTATTCGATTGTTACATGATCATAGCGAATAGTCTTCGTGCGGCTTTAATGCAGCGTCGTTTATACAATCGTTAGATAGCCGACTAATGAAGTTGCGCTGCACGAAACGCCGCAGTAAATATTTAATTGCTTGAGTAATCCTATCGATTGGCTTTACGGTACCTGTTATTATCTATTATCGTACTATTATTAATCTGATGTTAATGTGATCGAGGAGGGAGGGAGGATAACAGCAAAAAGTATAAGAGTCATTCAATCTTGAGAATCTTGAGAGAGAGAGAGAGAGAGAGAGAGAGAGAGAAACTCTGCTGCAATGAGGAACTTACCATTAGTTCTATATTGAATTGAAGCTGAAAATATAATAAATAGATTACACTCAGTTATTGAATTCACAATTTTTACTTTATTAATTTCAATTACTGTACAATAAAATAAGATTAAATTTTCAGAAATATTAAATCAACAAAGATTTAAGAATCTGTCATTAACTTTATATCACGTTTTTTAAAACGATTTTGTTTTATATCTTATACAATATATTGTACAGTACTCTCTCATTAATACTTTAACACTATGTGGACTTTTTGTGTATTATTATTTTTTTTAATGTCAAAGCCTTTAGTCTTCATTTGGACTTAATTCTTTTTTTAATAAGAGTAAAGATAATAATAATCAAAGATATTTATAATGTGCAAGAAGTACAACATGCTACTTTATATGCTTATAAATAAATTGTTATTATTAATAATTATATTAATTTAATTTAAATCTTTAATCTTAGCTTTCATTGTTGCAATTTTAAATTATAAATAATTTTTTCTGAAAAATACAATTATCAGTTTGTGAGTTTCAAAACGCCAGTTAAATGTGATATAAGCGTATCTTATGTGATGTTAAACGATAAAAGAAATTTGCCCTGTTAATAGAGGTAATTCTAATTCGACTGGCCTACTTTCAAACGGGCGTAAATGGCAGCATGTTGTTAGGCCCAATGCATATGCAAACTATTTGCGTGTGGCCTGTTATTTTTAGATGAGAATCGCACCCGCGCGCGCAAACTGATATATCGATATCGCATATAATGATGCCCATGGAGATTACATATCGTGCCTTGGAAGGTTGTTATTAAATTTTTCAGTAATTTGAACGATCAGAAAGCGCGAATCTTGACAATGAAATCAAGCGACTAGGAAATCACAATCAATTTGCTTAGACATCGACTAATCGTAAATCGATAAATGAAACATGCGCGACATGCGCAATTTATTTACAATAATTTAAAGTACAGGGCATAATTTTACAAAGTTATATAAACGGCCAAGCAAGAATTGATTTTCAGCGAAAAATTATCTTATCTTCTCAGCGAAATATTACCTTTGACCTTTCCATTTTTTTTTGTCAGGAATGACAGGAGAATTACGCCGCGTAATTCATCACACGTGATATTGTATTATTTAGTCTCTTCATCAATAAATTACAATTACATTTTTTTTCAATTAATTTATTTTATTAGAGGTACAGTGTACCACATGCGTAAATGTAAATTCAATTTTCGTGAGAATGATTAATGCGTAGATATTTATCTGCGCATATCGAGCGGTTCGCACGATCAGAGAAGTTTACGTTATTCCGAGCCCTCGGAGATCCATTTGTAATTAAACCGCGAGTATGAATAAATGATGCGACATAATGTGACACTATTGCTGTAGGAGTCATACACGCACGTTGTATCTTCCTTCGATCGCATGTAGGTTAATTGATACACAAGGAATGCACACACTCAATCATTTTATACATGTTTAGCCATCCATTGACGTGTATAAGTGTTCATATTGATAATTATAGATTTTGTCACAGCTTTTCAATTCAACAAAGTATCCTATAATAAATTACAATTCTATAAATTCTACTAAGTATCCTATAATAAATTCTGTTTTTTTCCGAGATATTGTTTCTTCACATATAGAGTTTTCTTAAACGATCAAATGTACGCTGCGTTTACCATTTACAAAAATCTAGAATCAGAGAATCTCTTTCTATTTGAAGAATTCAAGATATTTTCATTCAGAGAATTTTGTCGTAATTCAAAGATTTTTATCTCTCTTTAAATTATCTCTCAAAATGTTTTCTTTTTTCACAAATAGTAGTAAGTCTTGTTTGAAATTTTTTTTAGATCTTCAGATAAGATTGACTTAGATTTAGGAATAAATTTTGTTTCATTTTAAAAGATTTTTTTTTAATCTCTTCTTTCGTATTTATTCTGTTTTCTTTTTGGAAGTTAAAAAATGAATTTTGCGTTGTTACTTATTTTATTAAAGTTTTTTTTCTTTCCTCAATTCTTCTTCAAGTCTGACTAAATAAATAACTTTTAATTTTTTCCTCATAATAAATATAAATAAAAAGAAGACCAAAAATCCAGATGATAATTATCTATTAAAATTAATAATCTATTTTAAATTTGTATTTAAAAATACTCCAACGTATGTTTAAATATTTGAACCGAAAATATCTGAAAAATTAAGAAATTTTCACATAATTTTTTCAGATATAAAAATACATCTGTTTTATTACGCGACACATGTACAAAACAATTCAACAACAAAATTAAAAAAATTAATTGCATATAAAACAAATAAGGAATTCTTTAAAGTTCGGCGATAGGTTGAATTGTTACTTTGCGTTTTACTCAACGGACATTCCCGTGACTTTGGCATTTCCACAGCCAAACAAAAAGCATGCTATCCGCGAATAGCGAGATGTCCGACACTCGACGGAAGATGGATGAGTTCCTAGCGATGCTCGGGGAAAAAAGGAGGAATATGTTAGACAATTATCATAGTAGGTCGATGAAGGTGACCCGTGTAGCCACGAAGTGCTGTACATACGTCGGAATTATAGGCCCTCGACACGCCATCTTAAAGAATTACCACACGGCGGAGGCCGTATGCTTCCGTTAATGCCGCGTACTCGTCTCGTTGCTTAACGAGGTAACGCTCAATAATAAATTACTTGTACAAACAACGAAAGTATCGATCGATCGTGAGATCGTATAGCAATTATCGGTCCCGTTCATGCCATCGTATATGCGGGGTTTGTTTTGCTGTTTCATATCTTTTTTTTTTTACGTTATTATGGTTCGTGCGATGCACAGCATCGATAAGCAGCTGATTAAGATATTCACAATAAGGATTTAAAAAATTGACCGAGAAGATAAAAAGCGAATTTTTCCACACTAACAAATAAAGTTTCAGAAATGTTAGATGTCGATTTTTTTCAAAATTTTTATACTTCTTATGACAAAATAAGAAGAAATCTATCATTAATTTTAGCTCAAATTGCATCTATTTATTAAAAAAAAATTTTTTTTATTTTTTTATAAATACCCGATTTTTATATGTTTAAACTAATATTTATTTGTAAGAAATATTGCTTTAAACATATAAAAATCGGTTTTAAACATGTAAAAAAAATTTTTTTTTAATAGACAGACGCAATTTGGGCTAAAATTAATGACAGATTTCTTTTTATTTTGTCACAAGAAACAACTATAAAAATTTTGAAAAAATCGGCTTCTGACATTTCTGAAGGTTTACTTGTAAGAGTTAGCGTGCAGGTGAATCTTGATACACATACGGATATCGCGATTCTTCTCACGAACACATTTGCGAAACTACATTTGCAATCGGAATTCGATATTATGCGCGACCTCAAATCTTGTTGTACGGAGATTATATTTTATTATTAAACATACGAAAGTACGCAACATAGTTACATGCATGTTTGAATATGCAACTAAATACATCAAAGAGCATTTGTTATTTAAAAACATAGTTCTCTAGAAATTTATGATTAAAATTCATAAAAAATTTTAAAAGATGTAGAATTTATTGTTCACAAAAATTGTTTATCGAAATTATTTTTTGAGATTGAATTGAATCTTTTATTAAACCGTCTAATATATACTTGTAATATGTACTTTTATGAAATTATCTTTTACGATCTTTTATGAAATTATCTTTTACATTTATTCATAACGGAAAGTTCTTTTTTATACAAGATTTATATTAATTTATAATTGTATATACCATACATAATAGTGAATTTATATTATAATATATTAGAAAATAAATGCGCCAAAATAATATTGGAAAATTTCGGATGTAATTTTTTTTCTCTTTCTATACATATGTCTTTAATATTAAATTTTTGATCAATTTCACTATTTTGTCAAAAAAATTATGGTTTTCGCAGTTTTTTACAATGATTTTATCTATTAGACACGATAATAGCAAAATAATCGCGAATACATTGTCTATGAATATTTTTATATTCGTCGCGGAATATAAGCGACTTTGATCGATCGGTTGTATATGTGCGTGCGTGCGTGCGTGTGTGCGTGTGTGCGTGTGTGTGCGTGTGTGCGTGCGTGCGTGCGTGCGTGCGTGCGTGCGTGCGTGCGTGCGTGCGTGTGTGTGTGTGTGTGTGTGTGTGCGCGCGCGCGCGCAAGTACATATAGTCGATAATGTTCTCTTATAAGTTCAAATATAAAGTTATATTTTGCAACTAGTAATCAGTAAAGTATATGTTCAGTAAAGTATATCATGTCTGTGTAAGTTTGTCAAGTAATTTGTCAAGTTTGATTAGACTTACTAGGTAATACAGTAGTTTAACGAATAGTTTATTCTAGTGGAAGAATTTAAGTAAGCTTAGCAGCACTTTTATTATTCAGAGTTAGAATTAACAATAAAACAAAGTTTTAGTTCTGCTGAAGCAGAAACTGAAACATACATAATCAATTTGTAATATACGTAATATATAGTCAAGAAATATAATAATATAATTTATGTCGCATTTTGATTATTGAATATTTGTTACATTATAATATGTTGGATTTGTTGTATAATCGATAGTTTAAGCGTATTATAATTACTAATGGTATTATAATTATCATAGAAGTTTAATACTGATCTGGATTAATGAAGGTTTATTAATACAAATTTTATGCAATATAATATATTATGTACAATACATATAATATATTTTAATTAGAATTTAAAACGTAACAATAACGTAAGGACTTACTAAACGTACGGACTTTCCATTTTTAAAAGGTATAACAAATGAAGGAATTTAAAGCTAATAAGAGTAGAGGTTAGATAAGCACAAGTTGTATTGCGATAAACTTTTTTTACTTTGCGAGAAGATCGACTCTAAAAATTATTGTATCTTTTTTCAGTTTATTTTGCTAAGATTATCTCTAATATCATGTTTATGTTACCGTGATGCTTCTCATGTATTCATATGAGAAATTAGATTCCATGGCTTGCAGAACTTACAACGATGTTAGCGTTGATATGCTATACTTTACATTATGCATATTATAGAAATTTGGAGATAAAAGCGCGCTTTTATCGATAAAAATTTTGTTGCGTTCTGAATACAGATCTATATAAAGATTTAAAACTGAAAAAGTATTGGTTTAGGGATATCTATTTTTTTTAGTCATTAAGCTTAATCATCAAGCAAATGTATCAACAAATCATCCAGCAGTTTTATATTATTTTCAATAGTACGAAAATTATCAGTCGAAAACTGAAAAAAGAAAATGGCAGTTGAATTTAATAAGAATCTAAAGAATTATATTTTATAAATGTATATTTAATTGTAATATACAACAGTTCACGCTTTTAATAAACCGAACTGCTACTCCAGGTAAAAGAGAATCAAGTTTTGATTCTGTATTTGTTATAGAATCAAGTTTTGATTCTATATTTGTTATGTGATAGAAAGTTAGATTAAGACCCTGAAGTCGCTTTAGATGTAAATCTGATTTTAATGTACATATATAACACGCCCACGCTTCTAATGAATCAATCATTTATCTGATTAGAATTTTATAACTATACTAGATTCTAATTAAGGTTTGCCATATATATATATATATATATATATATATATATATATATACATCATTATATATATCTTTGTTTTCAGGTTCATGGTGGTATTGGTGTGCCTCATATTTAGCGTTTTGTCAACGATAGATCAA
>Ga0157363_1003508_pt1 | contig 14197 bp, 8 predicted proteins | sample AttsexASBM1_FD_111477 | JGI IMG/M metagenome (GOLD analysis project Ga0157363, IMG submission 111477) | Fungus gardens microbial communities from leaf cutter ant in Ribeirão Preto, State of São Paulo, Brazil - Atta sexdens ASBM1 | ecosystem: Host-associated > Fungi > Mycelium > Unclassified ...
AATTTTAGCATGGGAATATGTTAAACAATATTACGCCAATAAATTTTGCTACTAGAGCAAATCGGTCTTTACCATCTTACAAGTTGAATTGTATTTTACTTTTAACTTTTTACATTTATATTTATCTGCTAGAATTTACAATCTAAATATACATATATCTGATAACTTCAAAGATCTTATAGATAGTGAAAGATTAAATCATGTAATTAATGATAATTATTTTGAATTAAAAGCACTATTCTTAATAACATATTTTTAATCGAAATATATAATTTGTTTAAAAATATATAATTAATCACTAATTAATTTAATATTTATAGTATTAATAAATTTCTCTAAGGGTTTTCTCTGTTGCATCACAGTAATAAAGAAAGGGCGCAAACATCTCGCTTATTACTTGAATTTCAAATTAACAAATAAATATAGTTTTAATAAACATATGGAATGTCAAATGATCCGTATAATTAATGTAACACATTTATATTGTGCTCGTAAAGAATATGCATTTTAATTGACAGTATAATTTTATTGTCTCATAAAAAGTGATACTTATCGGTACTACTCATGAAGTAGTTCTACATTAAATATAATAAAGCATAAATCTAAGTATAAATCTTTCGTTTATAGCGGGAAAGAAATTTTTTTCTTTCAAGGCATATATTATCTGATCGCCGTTTCCGTCGAAACGAATTCGCGACGCTTTGCCTCTTGGCTGCTGAATTATTCATAATCAAGCACAAGTTTTCCAGTTTGGAAATTGAATCTTGCCGTACATACATTCGACACGAACGTATGTCAAATTGTATGTACATATATAGATATTGTGAGAATCAGGAAAAAGGATAAAGTCGGCTGCCATTTCCAAGCAACGTGTATTTGCAGAATGTAAATGTAGGTTACATCGAAATATCGAGCATTCTATGTACACTGCTCTGATCTACGTTCTCGAAGTTGCGACGACGATAACACATCGATGTCGATAACGCCGATTTACATTTAACTCCGCGAATCTGTCGGCAGGAATGAATGCGTTTATTTGCAATCATCTGCCGCAATACACGCACACACATCGAATAAATAGCAAGTAGCGGTATAAATAACTCTTTTTACTACATACCGTCACGCGAAAGAGAGAGAGAGTCGTACACGTTCACGGTAAATAATTTATCGCCTAAATAATTATTATCCCGGATCGGGACTTTCATATGAACGCATCTCGCAAAATTAATTAATTAATTTTATGCTTAATTTGCAACGCGCTCACGCACGCGAATTTATTTCTTCGTCAAGTGGATTACATCTCCATCGCCAATTGTCCCGGACAATTCGCGTTATTCTTAATTGCATTCGTACGTCTTCACGATCCGACTACATGTTTTGCACTTGACGTAGCAACAACTGATGTACTTGCAGTCGCATCTTTCGTAGATCTGTTCAGTCCTGGTTACGTGGCCACGGCCACAGCAAAGGTACTCGCAGCCTTCATAGCCGGAACTGCTGCCGTTGCATTGTCTGCAAAAGAATTTTTTTCACCTCGTAATCATGGCTAAAGAATATATATTAAATATATTAATGATATACTTCTTTTGGCTTTCAAAATTCACTACTATTGCTAAAAATCAAGACTGCGTTTTCAGCAGTAAAAGCAGCTTTGCATTGGTTCTTGTCTTTATAAGTTTCTTGCTGGATCTAAATGTATAATTAATTATATTAAAGAATCTTATGTACTTCAAATTTCTTATTTGATGTATTCTTATCGATCTAATATATGTAATATATATCTACTTATAATTGTAAATCTATAAATTTACAAATATATTTGTATATAGACTTACAAATTAGTAAATTTACATACATGAACATTAGTAAGCATAGCACCATAGATCTGCTTCGACCAAAAATAGAATGCTTTTCTTGTTGATCTAATGATGTCTACTTATAATTATAAACTACTATTTTCAGCGCAATGAATCAATCGAATAATATATAAAATATAGTCAAGTATTAATAAAGATCAGCGTGGCGTGTATCATAGAAAGGAAAAAGATTTGATAAGATTTATATCATCTAAGATATTATTCAAATTATTCAAATTAATTTTCACATATACAATATATATATATATATATATACTTTCCTAATAGCAATATAACGAACTATTTTATTATTGATACTATCATTTTATCTGATCGCGATTATACCGGATATTACAAACGGATTAAATTTCATATTTGCCATAATTAGACAGCAATATCTTTCTTGTTTCTTTCAGGGAGGAAACTCGTGTAATTAGTGTACTCGTAAGAGTGTTATTCATCTTCACGGTCTGTAACGGTCGACTGTATTATCTCAATGGCCTCGTCGAAACTTCTTCTCCGGTTACTTCGTTAAAGCTCCTCGGACTCCATTATTAATCGATTTGCATGACGTCCGCCTCTGATGTCGTAAAGATATTAAAGATGCTCACTTTTGCGGGCGATCGAGACTACCGTATAGATTACGCGGTGTCTCGAGAAGCGTTACGTCGTGACACGAAACACTGGTCGAACACGGCGTGATAAACATTCGCCACGCCCACTTTGTATAATTATACGCGGGCTTATAATTATTGGGTTGTAAGCTGTAAACCGGCGAGACGAGTCGGTGGCAGTCTAAAGAACCTGACGCCATATATCAGCGTTCGACGAATGAAATATCGGCGTGTCCGAAACAAACGTCGGATTAGAGCCTACGATAATCGTCTCTCACGAAATTATCGGATCCTGTTCGCGCGTCGTCAGGAAGAGAACAAGAAAAGCACGTTGCGCGTCGCTGATAAATCTCGTCGCGGAATTATAGATAGCTACGCGCGAAATCGCGTTCGTGGTGAAAGAAACTAATATCCGGGCTAGATAGGCCGAGGTATATTAATTGATTGAAGAAATAGAGAGTTGGTTTGTTCATTAATGAACCAATCAATTACTCGTGAAACTAGGAAAAATCGTCCATATTCGTAGGACAAAGGATATGTTCTCGATTTTTAATATCTTAAAGCTATTTGTGTTAGGTAACTGAATCTACGATCAAATTTTAAATGAGATGAAATCACAATCAGACCAATATTTCCACAGAAAGAACAGTTTTGCTAAAGTATTAAAAATTTTTTTCAATTAGAAATATTTATGTTTATTTTAGAATATTTTAACCATCTTTTAGAAAAATTCTAGATCTCCTTATCTAAAATTTAATAGAAAAACGATAAATTTTTCACATCAATACTACGTATTTTATCATTTTTGTAATGTAAATTACAATCGGATTTAACGGCTAAATATAATATTAAATCTACAACAAAAGAATATGGGTCATTGTAGTCGGCACGCAAGGATATTGTTTTATTTATATCTTACATCCAATACGTAATTTGTGCGAGCATCCCGTTTCACGCCGTTTCTTGCAACGCAAAACGCGAACAATGAGACGCGATTTATAGACCGAGATAAAAGATTCATCGGAATTGCCATGTGCGTCCATCATTTCCTGCATCTTATGATCCTGATTATCATCTCCGGAATGCCATGGGTGATCTTAACTCACGCAAAGCGAAGCGTGGATAATTGGAGGACAATGGAGAGCCGTCTCCTTTGTACCGCCGGAAAATCCATGACGAATGCAATCACAGTGTTACAAATGCCGCCCTTCTTTCCGAAATGGATACAGTTCACGCCTTTCTTTGATGCACTCACGATAAATTAGTTAATATATTGTATATCCTGTATAGTGTGACCTAAATGAGCAGAATTCAATATACAATGATTTCATTTCGAAATAATTTATGTTCTAGGAATAACAAGTATTACACGGAAAGAACAATTTTTTTTACTAAAGTATCTAAAAATTTAGCTAAATACAGACTTGAGAATAATTATGTTGGACCATCAAAATAATTATGTATGTAATTATGTATGTAATTATGTACGTTTAAGGTGGTTATTAGAATGTCAAAATTTTTCGCACACATTATTCATCATGTTTGAGCATCTTACATAATTATTTTTGATAGTCCAATAAAATTATTTTCAGATCATAAACTAAAGTTAGATATGTACTTTTTAAAACTTAAAGTAAATCTTACTCTAAACAATGAAAGCTTATTAAAAATTGAAAATTCCACTCTTTTTCAAGCCTGACTCAATTTTCAATCTTTACAGAGATTCCACTTCAAAGAATTTATAGAATAACAATTCGATATCGAATTTGATTTTGCGAAGAAATCTATTCCATATTCATAAAAAAATCTCATGACACAATAATTCCTCGTAAAGCATTTTTGCCGAAAAGAGCTCTTCGAACGGTAGCGCTAATTCGCGAAATGGCACGTAGCAAAAATTAACGTTAACACTCTCAGACAGTAGTGGCGGAAAAAGAACAGCAATAAAACCGTGAATGGATCCTGCCGTAACGGTATTCGCGTGGCGAACAGTCTGTCGAACAAGGCATCGTAAAACACGCGTGTTCATTCGGTTTCGAGAACAGGTTCGAGAGACGACCGAGCGTCGTTTGGATGGCGAGACGCATCCTATCTCTGAGAGTCCTATCTTCTCCTCTCTCTTCTCGCCTCACACACGTAATTACTGGCACGCTCGCATAAATAAGCCTGGCTATCTGCTACGACGTGATTAACTGAGATCGAAAGAATCGGAAAGAAATTCGTCGCGTGTGGCTAGGCATTACGACCCCTAGAAATGAAAAGAGAGGAACAGGATAAGGAAATTTTATGAACACCCCGATACAGTCCGACGTCTCCGGCTGATACCATGGCCGGTATTTGTAGTCGATTCTTATATTTAAGACTATATCTTAAGTATAGGCTTAAAATATCATAAACCAATCACAGGACCATATTAACATCTTAAAACATTATTTAAGAAGGTGATTCTTGAAATAAGAATTCTTGAAATAAGAATTCTTGAAATAAGAATGGACCAACAAAAATGTATTATATTGTAATAAATATTTGTGTGAATAATACTAATTTATCATTTACTTACAGTAAATAAATATTTATTAAATAAAAATATGATAGTTAAATTAATGGTTCTTGTATCAAATAAATATATTTGATTATCTTTAATGAACTTACATTTAATATAATACATCTAATACTATTTGAACAAATATTTATTAAAATTTAGTACATCTTTTTCTCATTATATATATAAATACTGATTTATGAGAAAAATATCCACGTTTTACGGGACTGTAGCTTCTTTTTTTTATTGTTTTTCTTTTGAGTAGCGGTCAAATTAATCAGAATTAGAAAAGATTAATGAATTAAGAATTTATATTGATGTAATTATTATTATATAAAAATGTTTTTTAATCAAAGCAATTTTTTGACAAATAAATTTTAAATAATTTATATTTTACGTTCAAACACGTGAAAAACACAAGAAGCGTTAACATATAAAAAAAAACATGTTTGCATTGCTGAAATAAAATTGGCTGTCGTAACTATTCGAACTAGTTTTTCGTAGATCGTTAGCGATTATAGAGGATTGCTATAACGTGCAAAAAGTGCAAACTGTAAAATAATATATAGGAAAGATCTTCACGGATACTGCCTTGAAACGATCAATGGAATATTTCGATTACGACTGAGATGAGTATAAGTGATCTTAAAGGGAAGTCGCAATCAGCGTTGACCTGAGTGTCTCATAAAAGCTGAGCTTATGACAGTGCTAATGGTTTTTCGCATTTTTATACCTGCCTATAACCAAACTAGGATAGTGCGTGCGATAAAGTTACACGAGCTCACTATTAACAGACGCATTTACACAAAATAAAATTACACGTTAATTCTGTAAGAAAAATAGAAGGCGATACATCGATTCTTGAAATTTGCTTTTAGCGATTCAGCCGAAATCAATTCACGGAAAGAACAAATTTTGCTGCAAAATCTAAAATTTTACTGAATACAAATTTGAAAGTAATTTTGCTGAACCATCCAAATAATTTTGTTTAAAACTCAAACTGATTGCTAGAATAGGTTGCTAAAATATTTTGCATATTACTCATTTTTTAATTTTCAGTAATTTTTTACGATTTATCAAAATTCTTTTTAGATCTGCATTCAGCAAAATTTTTTATATATAGCACAGATGATTCTAGTAATATTGCAGTAACATTGCAAATATTACTGCAAGCTTTTGTGCTATATAAGTTTAGATCTTTCAGCAAAATTAGTGAAAGAACAATTTTCGAAGACTAGATTTATTTGTTTCTACTGCTTCCAATAGATAAATCGTGAGAACATAAATAATTCGCGTATTACAAGAAAAGTTAACGACTAACCTATCACGAGAATGTATGGACTACTGCGTTCGGAAGAAGAAGAAGGTTCTTTAGCCCGCGGCTACCGAAAAAAAGTAGACGACTGATCTTTACATCCTGTCTCTCCCTTTATGTCCCTTCATATGAGGCCACCATTCTGCTTTTCTACCTGCCAAGTTCTGTCCTCATTTTTTTTCTTATTAAGAAATGAGAGAGGCATCTTCGCGCCATTAAGTGATAGCTAAACTTCTACTCTCTCCTTTTTATTTATTCGTTAGCTTAAAAAAACTATTTGAGTCTAAATATTTGAAGGAAAAACGATTCCTGTTTTTTACAAGAAAGAACATTGCACATTTGTTGCCCATACATCCGGTTTTTTTAACGATGCAGTTAACGTGATAATCGACATCGTTCGCAGTGAAACTTGTCACGTTCTTTGCTCGTTGCTTCTTCGTTAATGAACGGCAGTCGTGAAAAAAGATCTTTTCACGCAATAGATGTTGATAAATCCTTCTTCGTGCACTACCAGGCACATTAAAATGCAATTCGAGCCTCTTTACGCGATACTTATTCGCTCGACATCGTGATCATATCAAAACTAAAATTTATATTATGTACTACATCGCACGAGCTCGTAAACTAAGAATTTTTAACGAGTAAACGTTAAACCGATTTACAAGCACCAACGAGTTTCCTGAAAACATATTCGTTTTAAAGAAAATAACATTCCCATTATTTTTTATATTTTCTGTATGGAAAGAACGATTTTGCTGTATTTAAAAATTTAGCTAGATACAGATCTATAAATAACTTTGTTGGATTGTCAAAATAATTATGTAGGATGCTCAAGATTTCTAGAATGTCAAAATTTTTGCATTTCATGTTCGAGTTTTTTACAATATTATTTTAATCTAACAAAATTATTTTCAGATCTGTATTTACTTAAATTTTTAGATACTTCAGCAAAGTCATTCTTTTCGTGTACTTTAATAAAACTGAATATATTTAAAAAGAATTTGTATTTCCTGAATGTAAGATTTACGATTATACCTTATAATTATCTTTGAAATTGTATATTTCATACATTTTTTTTATTTAAACCACTATAGAAATATCTAAAGGCCGATATTTGCTATTCTTATTTTAAAATCGTCTTAAATAATATCTTAAGATGCCACGGTCCGCTCTGTGATTGGCTTATGACATTTAAAGACTGTCTTAAAACGATCTTAAGTATAATAAGATTATGAATACCAATCTAAGACTTCTGATATTCTGAACTCTTTATCTCTTATAATTATCTTTATAAAAGCGGAAGAGACATGATACTAAATATTAATTTTACGCATTGCATGGAAGGTAAACGCATCTGACCTGCCTATCGTGCCGAGGCTGCCTCTCTTCTTATCGGGTAAGCAGTAATCGGGACTCTTGGTAGTATAGAGCAGATTATCGTGATGATACAGAGGCGGCAATCTGCCGCCAGATCTCAGCCTGACTTCTGCCGCAGTGGCGTATCTGCGTAGTAAACGGCTTCCGGCGACGGATGGTCCCGATGCACCTAAACCGCGCCAGCAGGTACGCACGCTGCAGGAACCCGACACCCCGTGGCACTTGCACTCCAAAGTCAAGGACTGCTCGACCGCCTATCGAACGAAGTGTTAATCGCGATTATATCGCATTCTTTCCGAAAATCAAAAATACCAATAGAATTCTTGGCTGATTTCATTTGTCTATTTACAATTAGACAAAATCTCAATTTGAAATATGCCTCTCAGTTTATTGATAGAGCTTTATAATGAAACATTTTATCAAGATAGATACTCAATAGAATCCTTTATTGGTTTTAGTTTTTCATATAGGCATCTTGATTCAAAGTATTTTTTTGATTACATTTTTTTATATCAAAACTCTATAGAATTTCAAAAATAATGAAAAATAATTAAATAATTTAAATCTTACCATCTGTACGTCTAATGCTCTTCTTATTTATCAATACTTGTGTTATCGCAAACACTCACCCTCCTACCCGCTCTATTGTTGTGCATATTGACCGCGTGCATAAATTTCGCGGTCCCTCCGGTACCAGGCGGCGTTGCACCCTGAAGAAACCGCTTAGCCATCCTTGAAGCGGATCTTACGTCGTCCCCGCAGCCGCCCCACTTGAAGGAGTTCCTTACGGACAGCGTGTCGAAAGAGACGGACATGGTAGTGAAAGATGAGGGCGAGATAAGCGCGGATGGCGAGGGTGGCTCTCTTCGCGGTGGAGTCGCGCAAGAACAAGCCGCCAAGCTCCCCAAAGCGCATCCTCGCGCGAGCCTCCAAACCGCAGCGGCGGCCGACATCGCATAGACGAAGGCTTGTTCTCGCGTTCCTATGATAAATATGCTCATTGGAATGTGAAAACAGAAATGTACTCTCTAAAATCTTTTAAAACTCTCACTCTTAAAAATTGAATCTTTTTCAACAGCTCAATTGTCATTTCTTTGTCGTTCTTTAGAATTAGATTCCACTCCAAATATTTTAAAAAGTGCGTATGAAAATTGTTTGCTAAAATATTTTAAAATTTAGCTAAATGTAGATCTAAAAATAATTATTTTGGTTTATCAAAATAATTATATACAAAACTTAAGCATGCATTCTTTTGTAAAAAAATTTTGACAATAAATTATTTTTAGATTTGTATCTGGTAAATTTTAAATGTTTTTAGCAAAACCATTCTTTCGTATAATAATTAGTATTAGCATAATATATCTTCAAATTTATTCCAATTTAATTTAACAATTATGCACGGATTATGTTTAATTTATTATAACGATGTCAAATCAGATTTGACGTAACATTCTTGAATTAAAGACCATGCAATTCTTTCTTCTTTCGTCAATCAAGATGATTGAGGAAAAGCTGATTATTGTATTCTCGAGAGCGGAAAATACAACGGCGAACAGTTACGTTCGTGATCGTATAATGTATCTCTCATTGGCGCTTCTCAGTTTTCTCATTAACGGAGGATATCTCGATCTCTCGAGCACACTTTTATTTACAATATAATCATCGTGAAACGCGAGCGATTAATCCAACGGAGGCCCGATCACGAAGAGGAAGGATGAAGACCGTGGGGAGCTACGGTTTGTTAATGATCGCTAATTGAGACGCGCCCGCCAGGTCTTCCTATTTACGTCAGAATTCCTCAAAGGATATTCGATACGTTTTCCATCAGAAACCTTCATCTACTTCCCTCCGTTGTGCAAAAATCAACGATTATAAAATCTGTTATGAGCGAAGTCGATAGGCAACGTATTTTCTTATTTAAATACTTAATACTTAATTTTTAATCAGTGCTAATTCTAAAATTGCAAATCTTCAGATGAGAGAAATCTAATATCTTATTTTTTTCCTTGTTAACTTCCTTCGTACTGTAATCTTTAATATCTTTCCAAACAAGGAATCAATTTTTGCAATTATCATACTTGAATCTCTTTCGTGGAATTTATACAGACATTTTATGTCATTTTCAGTTTTATCGATAACGTTGATTGCCATAATGATCACCGGTGCTATTAAATTTATCTTTAATGCTCGTAAAAAATAACATATAATTCCTTTAGAAAAATTTATTTACTATAAATATTAAATTGGTTAGTGTTTAATTATTTATTCTGAGTATTAAATGCACTAAAAAAGTATTTTTAATATAAGTAATTAAATAGTTAAAATAAGTAATTAATTATCAGCCAATTTAATACCTACAATAAATAAGTTACTTAAATTTCTCTAAGGATTTTAACTGACTTAAATAAGATAAACAATACAAAGTAAAAAAAATGCACTATACAATACACTACACTTGTGAGGATATAATATTATTTAATCAAATTACAAATATTTTATCATTATAAGTTTATGATAATGAAATTTAATTACACATACACGATACAAAAAGCGTATAAAAGCTGGGCAGATAACATGTTAACAGACCTGTAAGTAATTCAGGTGTGTAGTCAGGCGCGCGCTCGATGCTGCTACAGTTCCATCTGCGATGTCTGAAGGCCTGCTGGCATACCGTTGACGTATCTTTAGCGGCTTGTACCAAGGCAGGCATCACATCCGGCGCAGCTCTGCATGCCCTTGCTTGTTTCCTCTCCAATAGACCCGCGCTCTTCGCACTGGTGCATGCCTCTCTGGTCCACGTATGCGTGTCACTTGTGCGACCGAGGCCGCTAAACACAATGTTCTCTGTCTAAATATGCAATTTTATCACCGAAAGAACCATGTTTATTGATTGCCAAAAACTTTAAGAAAACTATTATGGAAAAATTAAATCTAAACGCATCTGATGTATCATGCCTATCTTGGACCAGAGATTAAAATTGGAATTGGAATTTAATCAATAAGAAGAAAGAAAATTTATATCAAGTTTAACTGATTTATCAAATTTAAATCCAATTTTAATTTTCTTCCTGGACTTTATTAGAAAAATCTTTATAGACTTTATTAGAAAATTCGGGATTGTAAAGTTAAAACTATATATGATTAAAGATAAAGCCAAATTTATATCAAAAAAATATATTCCACATGAATATAAAATTTGCTTCTCATAATATATATGTCACACATAGTCGAAGATTGTAATTGTATGTTTGTGAAAATTCGACGGCAAACGGTCTCGTAAATAAGAATTTTTAGAACGAATGATCTCGTTTTCCCGCCTTTCAACATTCCAAAACATGCGATCGTGGAATTTGGGGTGGAACACTCGGTATGTACAATTCTGTCGGGCGATCAAACCGAAGAGCCGACAGCCGTGAGCGATCCACCTCTTTTGGTAGACAATCCCGGTGCGCAGCCGTAAATCAGGGGGTGAATTTCGAAAATTATAGGGCGCGAGGCTGAAAAGGGCTCGCGTTTAAGTGCCGCGGGTTGAATGCTAGAACTCTCGACTCGCAACGCGCGAGAGAGCGTACGTTGGGGATAATAATTACGGACACCTGAAAGTCGAAATGATCGTACACGCGGCCCCGCCGTGTCTAGACATAACAGCCCTGAGAATGGCCGGATCGCCAACCCCGTGTCACGGAGCCTACCCTCGGAATTACCCTATCAAAAGCCCGCGATTCTCTAATTTGTTATTACCATCGCAGCAAGCTCGTTCATTCCCTCCCGATGACATTTCGGGGCTCGCGTTACGACCCGACCCGGAGAATCTAATTTCCGCGTAAATGCTCGCGAGCGTACACTCGCGTTGCTTTACGACCCATTGTGAAATCGCGATGCCTTGAACAAGACCCGCAGCAATGCAGTGGTTGGATCTTCCGGGTTCTTATTGATAGGTCTATCTTTAGATCATACGTATCTTTAGACCACCTACTTAAGAAAATAATATTGAATTCACAAGTTCCTATGAAATAAATAGATATTTTCGCGAGATGCTTTGACTGCGACTGCATCAAAGTAAAAATATATCTCAACAAAAAAAGAACAAGAAAAAAAGAAAAGAATATATTCTACAAGGATGGCAGTAAAAGATTACATCTCTTTATGAGGGTAACGCGAGCACATTCTTCGCACGCACGGCTCGTTAAAGCCGCATGTATGAAGGGTGTAAAGCTTCGCAAGTTCTCGAGCTTTGCGTCACGAATCGTTATTTGTAAAAAGAAGAAACGAGAAGGAAAACGTTCTCCCGAGAGCGATCTAAGAATTTCCACGATGCTTGTTCTTTACGAGCCATAAATATCCGATTCAAATTATCAGCTCATTAAGTCTCCACTTCGCGATAATTACTTTGGCGATCCGCCGATCAACTAACGAAGAACTTACGCATAATTCACTGACAAAATAATAAATGTTGCATGCCGTGTTTTGTATCGCGAGAGTCGATTATCGGCTTGATATCTTAATTGATCATTCGAATGCAAAATAGAAATTAAATCTCGGATTAATTCGACCACCAACGTGAATGATCTTAACTTTATTTTTTTCCGTCAATATTAAGTGCGTATAGTGAAAGGCAAATTATTCATTAATCAGCGTCGAATTTATCTTTTCAAAATTAATAAATGTGTTTGCATTTCAAGAGTAGATTTTGCTTTCACTATAAAAGTTAAGTAATAATTCTACCGAGAATAATAAATGACAGGTGAAGAGATAACATACACTTGTCGAAAATTAGAAAGCGTAACCGGGCGTTCACGTTAGATCCCAATTATGATTTTATTTAAGATTTTTTTTAGATTCGCTTTAAGCGATATATGAGACGATATGATTAATCAGTTTCTGCAAAAGTTTTTAATTAAATAATTAAATTCTAATTTACAAAAAAAATCATGTTAAAGTTGTTAAAATTTCAAAATATTGTAAGTTTAAATAAAAGAACTAATTGTATAATGTACTTACAATATTGTCCATTTTTCTCCGTAATAGTACTTTAAATTACGTACTTTAAACTACGCTAAATATTAATATGTAATAGAACACAGTACTTATAACCCATTCACAATAAAATATACTTTTACAATTTTGACAGAACGTCTTGCCGTAGCACACATCATATTTTAAAATCGTAAAAAATTTTGAGAAATACGTTAAGAAAATAAGTCAATGCTTTGTTCAATATTTAAGATAACTATCAACTTTTCAATTTCGATTATCGCACTCTTAAGCTATCTTTCCTATGGGCAATATCGAGGCTTAACAAGATAGATGTTTGTAAGTTGATAGTTTAGCACCCGGAAAGACAGTCGAAGTACAATATTTAATGGGCAATCAGTGCGTACAGCCATTTGCAAGCAGGCAGACCAGATCTAGCAGAACGCATGACAGGCTACTTATGCCTGTACTTATACTATGCGGCTAGATGTGATTTTAAGCTGCGTTATACATTATTTAGCCCGCAGCTTTGTGCGCGATGTAATTTATGAGCCGCTTTCTCAAGACGAATGCATGACTATTTGCTATCGCACGTTAGATAATTAATTGTCAGCGGCAGCGCGTAGAACGTCAGGCCAATCGCAATGCCTGGAGCGACATTGTGCAGTTTACTTTCAATTAATTTCTAAGATTGCACCAGATATATACGTTAACTAACGTTGAGAATGTTAAAAGTCAACGAAGGATTTGATTGGCAAAGTATAGTTTTTATTGCAAAATTAATTGGCTACTATAAAATTTAGCATTGCTAAATTAGCCGATTGGCTGATTAAATAAGATGATAACAACGTACGATAAGCACTGAATAAGACATGAATAATTTACATAAGATAAATATCTTGCAGTAATGAAGTGAAACTCGATACAAAGAACTATCGAGATTTCATAGGAATGTAAAATGCGACGGCAGTGGAAACGAGCAAAGATTTACGGCGTGCCTCAGTACGTGATATAATTGTTCATTGCAATGCAGCTAATAATTTACGAAATACAATGAAGATACGATATACAATAGAATATAAATAATGTAAGCATTGACACAACACTTTATAAACACAATTACTTACTAAAAATTTTTTCGCCAGAATACTCGTGCTCTTTCACAAAAATTTGATCGTATTACATGGAGAAAAACACTTTTTTTTAGATCAAAATATATTGTTCATATACATTGTGAAATAATTCCTCTGTAAAGCACAAATCGCACTCTTGTAACATAAAGCAAGTAAGATACGAGACAATTTCCCATTCCAATCTTCCACGATCTTCAAACAGTCGCTACCGTCCAGGAAAATAATGACGTTTTTTATCAATTTACAATTTGATATCCACATCGTTAACTGTCTCATTTTACGTGTTTCTACGACGATTGTGATTCCCACAATAGTGAGAAGTTCACGGACGTTCATGACGAGACATTCTTATGAAAATGCATGGCGCGGTTTCTTCATCGAGAAAA
>Ga0157363_1003510_pt1 | contig 14196 bp, 8 predicted proteins | sample AttsexASBM1_FD_111477 | JGI IMG/M metagenome (GOLD analysis project Ga0157363, IMG submission 111477) | Fungus gardens microbial communities from leaf cutter ant in Ribeirão Preto, State of São Paulo, Brazil - Atta sexdens ASBM1 | ecosystem: Host-associated > Fungi > Mycelium > Unclassified ...
TATAATTTTACAACTTGCGAAAGTAGAGAATGCTTAACTGGATCATGAACGTAACTTTTGACGCGAGGTATTTTTTTCTGACGTCTTAAATCGCTCTTTGATCAATTTAAAATCATTTAAAGTTCTATTAGCGAAATTGAATCATTTAGAGAACATTGATGTTCTATTATATCTAGTATCCAAAATTATTTATGTCTCAATCCTGTAATAGTAGAACGTGAAATAAAATCGAGTGCCGGGTGCTACGAATGAAATATTCTTGGGTAAATAGGATAATTCGAATGGAATGGATTGGGTATAGATCTCGGTTGTATTTTCCGTATATTTCTACCAGAGAGAGGACTCAGTTTTTTTGGGGTACCGATATTTGCATAACCTAATACGCATCTTATTGACCAATCGTGTGGAAAAGTTTCCTTCCGTTCACCCACGAGAGAATTCGCAATATGTAATGGTATCATCGATAATGAACGGAATCCAATAATTGTCGAGAATCGATTTGCCGAACGTGATTGAGTATTCGGGAAGAATCGGCGTCCGTCTGTCGCCCATTCATTTATCGAAATAAGTAAACTTATTTAATTTACGATGTGATATTCGAAATAGCTGCAAGAAGACAACGATTTGGGGACGTGCATTAATGATCTCGTAACTCTGTTGGCAAATTCGAGAAATTCACGAGTGTGTCGCTTCCAAGAGAGTGAGAGAGAATTAGAGAAAAAGAGAGGCGGGGAAAGTGACAGAGAAAAGTTTGTCCAACGTTTTCCGTTAAGTAACAAACAAAACGTTAAGATTCCAAGGAGCGACTTGGAAACTTTGGCGCACGAATCTGTACTTTGCACTCGCTTTGCTTCTTCGTTTCTCGCTGGAGGAGGATAATTAGACGAAACGACGAGAGAAACGACGAACGAAGGGCGGGAGACAAAATCGCTTCGCATATATTTTAACTTCAAAGAACGCGACACGACGAAGTAACAGCAAGGTATAACAAGGCGGAAACTAGGTGGATCTTCGGGACTTTGCGGAATATCACCGCGCAAATATTGTCGGAATAGTCGAAAAATCGGAAATGGAACGAGCAATGTCGGATTTGTGAAAACGTGTTTCGGTGCTCTCTCGAACTTCGGAAAGGATTACGTGAAAAATGCATGACACTACAATCGTTTTCGCGCGCGCATACGGATGGATGAGACCGGCGCTCTCTCTCTCTCTCTCTCCTCTTTTGGGAGCCGCGTTCTTTATTTTTTTCCCCCATCCTGGTTTCCGCTTCAACGATCTGTGCGACAATTATCACGAGGGACGAGGAGGAAATACGAGGGACGATGGAGTCGGAGACTCGCAGGGTTGAAGGGAAAGAGAGGTAGACGTGGAAAATGAATTCGTATGCGTAGTAAGGGTGTACGCCGGCGCCGCCGTCGCCACCGCCACCGCCGAAGAGAGATATTGATAGAGCCGGTGCAGTTATTGGGAAAACGTGCCTCTCAATATTGCAGTCTATAATTGAACGCCATTGCCACGTCAACGGAAATAGAATAGAAATTGCTATGGAAATGGCTGCGCCGTGCAGCGCCGCGCCGGCTCGTCCTTCTTCGATTAAGTGCGAGCGTGCTCGTGGCCAGGTCGGTTGCCGTGTTATTGGTCTATCCAAACTTTCGTGCAATTTTTATAATAACGCTAAAACAAAGCACAACGTATATATATATATATACGGCGAAACTTTAAAATCATGTCTCAACGCAGCCGTGAATAAAAAGCACAGTTTCCCGAAGAGCGTTTTCTTTTCGGCCTCGTAAGATTTCTTAAAGCAATCTTTAGGCATCTTTTCTTTTTTTAACTTCTTATCCACGTCTATATCGTTCTCTTTCTTTCTGTTTTAGGTAAGTCAACATCCTTACACGGAAGGGAAATCGAATTTTCTCCATGATGGTATCCGAGCGGAAAGCGTGAGTAGCGGTCTTTGAAGGCCATGTTTGCTATACGCCATTGTCGTAACAATATTTGACATGAAATTTAAACCGTTGTTTACGAATAAAAATTGTTGCTAACCGGTGATGCGAAATAAAATTTAACGACAGAACGTTACGACCCACCTCGAAAAATACATCGTGTCGGCTGATAGTGGTTGATCGGGGAAAATTCGCCGCTCGCGGATGAAAAACTGGCGTCGTAGCCATTGGCTGTAAACAAAACATGGAGATAATTCGTTTCGTCATCCGCGATCCAGACTACCGATATATCTCGCCATTTTTTTTTACGAAGTACCATCGATCTATAATACTATCGGTATAACAATGACATTCGTTCACACTGATGCTTTTTTTTTTTTTTTAAGCATAGAGAAGCAATGCGTGAGATTAAATCGCACGTATGTAACAGAAGCATAAAACGTTACAACTAAGTTATGTTTGATTTATTGTATCTTGTTTATGAAACGAGAAATATATATATGTATACGAGAATCCTTTGTCTCTCTGATGCTCTTAATGCACATTATCTTATTGACATGGATAACGAAATCGTCTTATCGGGAATCTCCTTAACCTCTCGCTTTATTTCTCCCTTTCGTCCTCTTTCGATCGTAAAATTGTTCCGCCAAAGAGGTCCACGGCAGTTTACCGAACGATCGTAACTGCTTACCTCGGCTAGAGAATTTTCCATCGACGAGAAAGGACGCATATATAGTGCTCGTCCACTCCCTTCGATACTTTAACCGCGCGATTATCGTTTTTCTCGGTCGAATAGACCAGTCAACCGTCAGCCGGGTCCTTCCGTTTTACTCCGAGATCCTTCAAGAGGAAGGAAAATTCGAAATAAGCGCGAGAAAAGCGCGACCGGAATATGCAACGGTCGAGAAAGGAAAATTTCCGCTTCCGTGTTGCGCTACGACGACGGCTTCGCCGAAGGAGACTAACGCGCAGAATTGAATTCGTTCTTTTTGCGTCCTTCGAGATGAGATTTCGTTCCGTTCTCCGGGGCATTCGAAGAGTAAGAGGATCTTTCGGGGAGCTTTCTCGCTATTTTTCTTGCTTAATAGCGGCGCGTCATTTCCGCTAGGATGTTCAATCCCATAGCGAATACATCATCTCGTTTACCACCTCGCACTTTAATTACAAATCTTGCTGCCGTTTTTCCTAAGCTTTTGCGCAACTAAGATAACCGGATCGACAATTTAATATTGTCTGATATGTCTATTGGCAAGATACATATTTGCACATTATTAAAAAAATAAATGTGAGAGAACAATACGATGAGAATCGCAAATGAAACCAGGTTGGCCGCGATAATATTCCTTTATCTTCCGAATGGTGCGACCTACATTAATTCAAACGACCGCGGGGTAAACGCCAATATCGAAGAATCTCTTCGTGGTTCAAGCGGGTCGTGGAGACGCGGCAAATCGAATGCGCATTTATATTGTTCGTACGTCCTGGAATTTCCAGGAATTTCCCATTTTGCGGATGATCTTTAATTGACCTCGCTGCATTTCTCAATAATATAATTTGCATCGATGTCACATACATTATTATGTTCATGAATGCACGTAAATATGCACGTAAATATGCATATATGTATGTACATATATACGGGAGAGTACGTGCAAAGTTTATCGAGGCACCAAGTTTTTAGCGAAATCAGAAAGTGTCGCTTACGAGATTTACGACTCGCCCTGCTGACGTCACTTAAGCTATTTTTGATAAAACAAATTGCAGGCAAATCGAAACAAATCGCAACGATTTATTGGTGGAAGAAAGTGTGTCGATTACGCTTGCGCAAAGTAAGTATCGTTGAACTTTATATACGTGATTGAATCATTATTATTAAATATATCTTGTAGATTGATGACGTTATTATCAACGATGTTGTTGACATGGAAATCTTTAGATTACAACAATATATACATTCAATGTTATAGATCGCGAATGTTATAGATGACAAAGTTGGCGGAGGGCTTTGCTTTCAATTTATAACCCGCTTTCCTACAGCTGAAACCAGCTTTGCTCGTTCGTTAATCGCGAGGTTCATTTAATTACGACGAAATGTTAAACTTGGACGTAATTGGGAGGACTGCGCCACTCGGACGGCGACGCTTCTCTCTCTCTCTCTCTCTCCCCCTGTTTGTTCTCTTCGTTGGGAATATTACACAGTCGCGTTTTACCTTTGGAGTCTGCGAGAGAATGTCGTCCCTCTGTCTCTCTACAGATTTAAAACGGAATTTTCAATCTCTCCAGAGATTTCTATAGAGATATAGATGCCTCGGAATATTTTATAAAAGGTGCATTTTTATATGCTTTTTTCTTTTCCTAGTGAGCACCATTTTGACAATCTTAGTCGATAAACTAGTCGCTATTAAAAAGTGCATATCTTCTTATTTTTCTTATGCTTTCTTATACTTTTACTCTTTACACGTAGATATGATATTTCTACGATTTCTAGATTTCTGCGTTAGGAATTTTAGGAAAATTAGATGTTTATATGCTAGATGAATACTAATACATCTTTTTTCAGTACAGTCAATACGCAAGCGCACGGAAAGCGCGCATTTTGCGGTATCCCATCGATGGAATATCTGCGATTCTAGGATAGAAGGCATTCTCTCTCTCGGCATCACGTATGTGCATGATTGCATTCGATGGCCTGAGGTATTCCAATATTAGAACGGCAATGAATTAATAAAGGCTAATCCATCTGTTATAAATAAGAGAGATTTCTTCCAATTTCTTTTTCTCCTAATATCTATTTAGCTTCTGCGTCTTCCCATGGCATGGATTAATAAAAGAATAAAATTAATAAAATTTCAATTCGCTTGTGCATCGAACATGAAGATGTCCTCGTTACGAGTTTCGTTGGCAAACAGCCGGCGCGGCGGTTAATAATCGATGTGCGACATACAAATTATCTGGAATCTAATCGATGAATATCCATCCTGGCACGAGTCCTTATTCGTGCGATGTATCGTGCCAAATCTTGTTCCAGCAAGGATGCGATTCTACGATCCTTGCAGGAATTATTTGACAGAACGTATTGCACGTGACTACGACTGCTATTCAGAGAGTCTTGGCGGCACCATCGTAGGTCAGGCGATTTTCATTTAGACTTCCGGACTCGGCAGGAATTCCGCCGCCATTGCCTCTGGAATTTATCGTAAACGGAAATATTTCCGAGACGGGATGCGAGGGTTATTAATTCCCGGGCGTGTACTGTTAATGCATCCCGCGAACGTCCTGTGTGTGACGTAGTTGATTACCAATAACGTTCCGCTGCTATTAGTTGTATTTTATCTTGTGGTAATTAATATTACGAGTCGACATAATCCACTACACGCGACGCAATAAACGATTCACGTAATAAATGGCGTACGTATGTACGTATATGTGTACGTCTGTACGTGCGTCATAACAATCAATGGGCAAATTATTTACGAAAACACTTGCGAATCTGTGCTGTACGGTCGGCAATAATTTGATATCGACGTGGTGCGTTTAACAACGCCCACTAATTAAATTAAGGTGGTCGTTTGCGTGAGATAATGCGACGATACACTCAGAAATGAAATGTTTTAAACATATCATGCTGGATGCTTTTAGAAAATTAAAAGTCTTTTTAAGTTTATACGTACCTACGTGGAGTATATAAATTTCGAGTATGCGAAATCATCCCGAAAGAAATTTGTTCAAGTCTGTTCCGATTTACTTTATGAAATGAGATTTATCTTAGAAAAGTGTGAAAAGAGAGCAAGATAGATCGATTGCATTAGCATCCGAAAACCTTCGTATACATCTGTGGCTTCCGTGCTCTATGCATAAGATGCATTTTTCATTTAGATTCGTATGCTTTCTCGTAGCATTCTGGCTAGCTAGTTGGATTTCGTGCATTCCGCGATTTTCTCGATTCTTTAAAACGAATTGAAAATCACAATTTTCCCGCGAGCGGAATTATCCGAAAGGCATTATCGCATTTTGGGAACATCCCCTTCGAGAAAGAGAGAGAGAGAGAGAGAGAGAGCGACGAAAATTTTACATCTATTCGTATATACACTCAATATGAAATGCGTCAATTGGCACACGCATACGATAATTTTTTTCTCTGAAAAAATTCAATTCGTTCACCGTGTGATTTTTAGGTCCATAAAAAAAAAATCGTCGTGAGTCTGTCACGACGCTAGAATTATTCCCGGTACGAGGATAAAAATTAAAATCTCACGGAAATGCTCGGCAAAATTGAATAAATGGTCGCGCGAGAATCGCACGTTGAGGAAGAGTATTAGAGTAGGTACAACTACGGGTTATACAACGACGGCGATGACGACGACAACTATGATGGGCGACGAGCGACGAGGAGTAAGAGGGGCGATTAATTTTCTTGCTATCTACTCCACCTTTACTTCTCGACCTCCTGGGAGCTCCTTTTATACCTTCCCCCTTTTTCGTTTACTCTCCTTCGCGCAACGTCAACTCTCATTCTTTACATCCTGCTCTTTAAAACCGATAAACACATTTGCTCGGGACCTTCTTGGTCTGACGATTACCGGGAATGCGTCTACGGATTACCGGTAATGCGATAACGAATTAAATTCAGTGGGAAAAGCCGTCTGGTAATGATCAAAGTGCATGTCTCCGAGGAAGTTTATTAATAACGATGTAAAGAACCGTGAACGTCTGAGAGCGTTTAGAGCGTCTGAATATTTATATATTCAAATTTTTGTTATCTGTGACGTGATTTAAAATATGAGTCCAAGATCACAGTGAGAGTTACATTCTCGACTTATCGTTCTCAGCTTATCGTTTTACTACAAACATTGTAATCATCGGCTTGAGTCAGCGATTTTCTTCCGAACCATTCTGTAACATTTAGAATTTTATCGACTGATCGATCATCGTCTAACGCCATTAAGAAACGGCATGTAAAGATGCAAAGAAACGAAAGGGAGCGGTGCAAAAAGATCCATTAATATCAGCTGCGACAGAAAGGTCGTCTTTTACGATTATTTATTTTATCCTTTTCCACGCTTTTGTAATTTTTGCTCATATAATAAAACTCAAATTTTATACGCCCGATCGATTCTCTCCTTCGTTTACAATCGTTGCTCGAACAATTTCAGCGAATAATTTTCGTGAACCGTGCGGAGGTTCGCACTCGTATTTTCTTTTTTTTTTCTCGGAAGAAAATTTCTCTCCGCTGGTCTTTGTAGAAAATAGAGGTCGAGAGTCGTAGCGATTCGATCGAAATTGAAAGATCGTGGCGAGGTTATCGCTCTCTGTTCGTTTCACTGCGTGTTTCACGTTCGGTTCTGCGTTTGCCGCGCAAGAAGTCCTCAACTTGGTTCGTGCGTTCTCTTATACGGCCACCCACTTACAGCCTTAAATATATTTACTTACCACGGTCCGGCCCGTACCTGTCCACCAACACTCGAATACGCCCAACGCAGTATCCATATTCTCTGGAACGCTGCATCTCGTGGTCGCACATATACAGTCGCACGCAGGTGGCCCCTTATATATACCTGAATACGGCTACGTCTAGCTAGTAATATCCCTGGAGAGCCATTGGCCATCCGACAGTTATGATCCGTTCAACGTCTCCTCGCGCACAGGAAGCACGCCATTTCAGTGACAATATCGCTACAATCCACGTGGGATCGTAATTTTTAAATGTTCATTTGAACAGACATCAGGCGTAACGTGATAATTCAACAGCGATTACGTACATGTAATGTTTTCGACAGAAACGTTAATCAAATTAACTATAAGAAATCTTATTTTTTAACCGTACATATAACTAGGAATTAGATGCCTATACATGATCTTATGATTTACATGATGATCTTAAATTTTATATATATATATATATATATATACACAAATTCACAATGAATTGTTTAAAGCATTAAAGATCCAGCTTCGACCGGTACAGGCATTTAATTCCTAATCTAATTAATTATGTTACTTTGTCTGCGTATTTTCGAATATCCAATTTTACAAACGTGGACACAACTTTGCAGACCTGCCCCGCAAACAGCTTCTCCTACGAAGCTTTTCGGACGCAAGCGTCCGAAGTCTATCACAAACGCAAGATCCCTTGCAAGGCAAACCCTTATGTGAGTATCTAGCTTGTTTTACGTAGAGAACGCCTGCCTCTGCAAAACTGTACGAAGTTGCAGGCTCTACCTGCTACTCGCTGCCAAGCCTGTGAACGCTCTCAGAACCGGTCTTACTACACTACGATCGTTTCTCCGGTACCTTATAGATCGTTCGTGAGTCCTGCTGTCGAAGAAGACGCCGCGATGCACGCGTTTCTTCAGGAACTGAATCCAATCTCCTCGTGGAAATCTCGCCACAAAATCCAATCGGATAACTGGACAACCGGACGACTCGAACGATTTACGAGAAATGTTTTATGCAATTGATATCGCCCCTCGTGATATTGTAGATAATGTAGATATGGTAGAGAGAATTTTAAACAACATAATTCGAGGATTAGCCGAACTGTCTAGTGCTCTACAGACGAATTTCGTGTAATCCCTTCGATAGGATTTAATGTTTTGCGGTAGATAATAACGGTTCACAGAAGTTTGTATTTGCGATAAGTTTATGACAGTGTATAGAAGTCGAATGAAATGATCTTAAAATGATTCACAAAATGATGCGACAAATATATAGGAAATATATTTAGAATTTTATTATAATTTTATTCATTTTACATACAAAGAAATAAATAAACTCGTAATTGATATACAACACAAATTTTTCATCATACATTTAATTTACACTTTTATGACAAAATATTAATATAGACTTTTATAGAAACACAAATAATTGTCATAAATAATCTGAACAAACTGATATCGACAGAATTTAAAAGAAAAAAACTTGTCCTAGTTTTTAACGTGATAGGTTGGATTTCCTAATGACCACTGAAGGATAGCTTAACGTTCAATGACCTTGCTTACTTATATTATATATAAAATTTACGTATCAATAACGTTCTAGAGATAAGAGTGCATAAAAATAAATATTATGTATGTATAGTAAATATGTAGAGATCTGAAAGAAGATGTAAATAACGAAGTTACGATAATGACGTTGCCAATCTGCGACTCTAAAAATATTCAATCGTAAATATTTATGTAGTATAATGTTGCATAATATGTATACAAATATACGAAAGTATGCGAACGATAGTATAAACAGTTTTTACATGAATATGCAAAGATGATGATAAGGTAAAAATAAAAGGAAACTATAATAGCATAATTTATCAATTATTATGTAGTATTCTATAATTAAAAAAGATTATACATACAATTATACATACATGTAAAAGAGTTCTTGTCACGTTTATTACACTATTGTTTTTTGTTACATTTTTGACACTTGAAATATTTTGTATAGCGAACGGTTTTAGATACATCATGTCAAGTTACAGACGCTTGCAAATCATATATTCACATGCATACATACATACATACATACATTTAACGCGTATGCCACATGTCTCTCTAATACATCGTACGAGTCTTGGAGATATCCGATTAATGCAGCGAAACTGGCGAAATCTCGCAGAGTGCCTGCGAATTTCCGCGAAGGATTTCGCACAGTATTGTAACTAGGTATCGAATAGAATGAAAAGGTGATTCAAGTTGAATAACGTATGAGCCTCGGTGCCGTGCCTTGAAATGACAATCGATTACTTTCCTTTCTTTCCGTTTAACACATTAATGACGATATGTCGATGCGCCGCCCGTCGCATTATAAATTTTCGATTCACTCACTTAACGCCCCCGTTGAATTTAAGGGGGAGTGCAGCAACACAGGGTGACGTACAAAAGCTTGCGACTAAAGCGTATTATGCCTAGCGGAGGAGATATCCGATTAGCAGAGCCAGCGAACCGTGCAAACCTTGTTGTGAAACTCTCCTCCCGCGTTCTCATCTTTCGGTATCTTACGTACGTGTGCAGGCAACGTGCCTACGTAAATATTTATATTCCTACGGCGAAGTAGTAGTCTCTCTCGTTGCCGTTAAAATTTTCGTGTGCCAGCAAGAAATCGCAAAATTATATGGTGGATTTAATAGTCGTGCGCGTCTTACATTTGACGCGCGTTAGTCTTGAAATAAGAGTCCAATCGGTATGCAAAAATTCTCCTCCGACAAAGTATCTCTTTTCTCTTGCAAAACCTTTGTGTAAATTCGCACGGACGAAGTTGCGAACGATACATTTTATGTCGTCTTTGAAACGCGTTTGGAGATAGATTAAAGTCGCACAATTGACGAACATAAACTGTAGCTGGTAGCCATGACTTCTTTTTTCCTTCTTTCTTTCTTTCTTTTAACGTGATCTCCTCTCTTTCTCGTTACAGGTACACTAAATCGAGTTGACCTCTTGAACTTTGTAACTTTGTTGGGAGTTTACTCGAATTAGCCGTAACCGCCACGAGAAGACTTCCTCTTCGAGTGCACGATTTCTTCGTCGTATTATATTTAATTTCCTGTCGACCAGTGTCGCTCAGCGTCTTTCTGTATAGCGAAAAAGAGAGAGAAGGGTAACTGAAGCGCGTAAATATGACCGCTATGATAGTGTAAGAAATGTATTTAATTTCCTGTTTAGCCACGTGACATTTCTGCAACATTTCCTTCTCGACTCCTCTCGAGGGGATGTCTCGTCTAAAACCGGTCCGCCACCGTCGCTTCTTTTCATACGGAATCGAATATTCGTCGAGATATTTGTGTATATTCAAATTGCGCTTTTCCTCAGCTACCGAAGAGTCTTGAGAAGCAAATAGAAGCGGGTGACATTGTTAATTCGAGATTCGCTTGTTATCTTCCGAAAGAGAAATCGGTGCTATCAAGAGTTCGGTCACCTTTGACTCTCACGCGATAGAGGTAACGTAGTTTATTCCCGACGATAACGCGTCGATGACATTTTGCAAAATTTTACCGAGTTGTTTGTCAGTCCGTTGCACCATTATAATACACATGATATTATATTACGCACTCGCACGTAATAATCTTGCGTTTGAAAATTTAGAGTATTGCGTTTCAAAGCCACGCGTATGTGTCTCGATGACACATTTGTACGTTACAACAATATGTGTACGTATGGCTATGCATAATTACGAAATACGACACGGTGATTTAATTAATTCGCATAACATTCGCGCATACAAAGTTTCCAAGATGCTTTACGCACGAGCGGACGTGCGTGTGTGTGTGTGTGTGTGTACAACGGCGCCTATCTGCCGTCACCTAATATGTGCATTTCCGGGAGACGGGACACAGTGGAACGAATATACGTTGCTTACAAGACAGTTTCAAACGGCGTTTCAAACTCCTTAAATATACACGATGAAGAACGATATTTAATTTACCTATTAATACACCAATAATCTATTTTCTCGAGATACCGACGGTATATTCAACAGCATATTCACGAAGCTCCTCTCCGTGAGCGGTTTTTATTTATTTTTTTATTTTATGAAAGTAACTTGCAAATTCATGCAAATAAATACGCGAGACGTATTATTTCCGAAGTGACCGATTTATCGGACGCTTATCGTTATTGTATGTTTGGCGGGGTAAAAAGTGGATGGGTGGGGGGGGGGTGGCGTTTTAGATTTTTTAATCGGCGCCGCGATACTTTTGTTCCCCTTTTTCGCGCTCACATTGAGTATGATCGCGTGCACGCGGACGATCCATTCCGAATTTCATCGCAGCTTTCAGTCGACCGTGGCTATGGATCATTTTTTTCTATTTCGCCGCTCGTTGCATTCTTCTCGTGCGCAATATCATGCTCGTATTCGCCAAACGGCCGGCTGCATCCGTCAGATAAGCCACGTATACTCGTATCGACATTCGTAAGTGACGGTTCGACGTCTATCGCTGGCGAACAAATGACGCGTCGCGGAAATAATGAATAAAAAAATCAATGAGGACTTTTCCTTGAAATTTGGCGATTTGAAAAGAATTCTCCAGTCATTTGCGTATCTATCGTGTATCATATCGATAAAGACCGAGGAGGGGGCCACGTAATATCGTCCGCCGAGATTAAAAAAGTTATTGGCTAACCGAAACGGGATTCGATATCTTATGTATTGTCGATGGACACAGTCGAATCAAAACCGCTGATTAATGTACCGTAATTCCGAATCGTGGTAAACAATTGGCTATAATTGTAAAATAAATCGATAATGTCGACCACTCGCCGGGTCCAACTCGGATTTAGACGACGGCGGACGCAACGTACAGAGGCACGATTTAATGCCATAGTCATTTACAAACCGCTTGTATCATTTCCAAAGAGAATATCGCGTCGATAACGCGTGTGTTACGAGCAGGCTCGGTAATTATTATTAATTAATACATTGTACACGTTTCTCCGTATAATTATGAATCACAGCAGTAGCGAGCGCTTTGCATACGAAATTACAGGGATTCTTTTACGTTTCAACTTTGAATATTTAAAAGACCTTGTGCTCCCACATGGTAAGAACATTAAAAATAGTAAAGTAAAAACATTCTACGAATACGTATTAATTACGCGTATTAACGTTATGCGTGTTATTTGCGAATCGTGATTAAACGCGAAGCAGTGTATATATTTTTGGTATGTGACGCTCGAAAGGGAGCTCCAGCCGCGGTAATTATTTATTCAACTGATTTGACAGTGACAGAATATGCGAGTACTCGCGCATGTGCATCCATAAACCGAGGGTGCATATAGGGGTGGTGGATAATACGGGTCGCTTTGACGTAAAATTCGCTCGTTGGAAGTTGATGACAGTCTGGAACCGTCACGGTAGAAACGACCGTGATTGTTTACGATTAAAGCAAAAGACTTTTGTATTGCTCCTGAATGAAATCATGGAACACTCGCTGAACAAAAGTTCGAGAGATAAAACGCTGAGATTACGCGATATAAAATCCAATCTTCAAGTCCTACTTTGACAAAATGAATTAGTAACTCAGTGATGAATTTATCTAAGAAATAAAAACAGATAATGAAAAATTATGATATAAAGTATATTAGATATATATAATTATTCTATAATATGTATTTATATGTTTTTATTATATTCGTAATTCTATTTCTTATAGAACAATAATAAGTTTCAAAAATCAATTCTTTTGTTTCCCGACGCAATATGCAGTGGCACATTTCGTATTTACAAAATTAAATCGTTATGACACCGGTGGAAACGGAATAATTAAATCTGCTCGGTATACTGCTCGAACGTACGAGTGTATAGCCATATGTATTTTATAAGGGTACCGCAGAAACGATACGAGCGTAAATATTATGCGCGGGGATGCTATAGAGCCTCTGGTAATAAAACAGAACGTGTAGAATAGCAATACGGGGACATTTGCATGCACGAAAAATAGAATATTAAACGTATCTGTGTTTGTTGCCAGTCGGCTACAGCACGTGCAACTATTGTATTAACTATTTCCATTTTCTTGTAACTGAAATTTTATCGATTTTAATTTTACGGTCGAAGCACCACATTCGTACGACGTAAGCTTTCTGTTGTGACCTCTTTGGAAATCTCGTATACAACCAGCTCCCACGTATATTTTATATATATATATATATATATATATATATATATATATCGGCTTTATTAAATCTCGTCTTCTATTAAATCCCGAATTCTCATTCCCATCTTTATTTATTGTTGTATTATATCCGCGTCGCATCGGTGCGTTGTAAAAGTTATTCGGTTCATCCGATAGTGTTGCACGTAATAAAATCTAAAATACAGGCGAGATAAGCAAGATCAGAGAGGCAGAATTTTTTCCCGCGTGTTGGCAGAGTAACATAAACGAGACGTGAAAAAGCTTTGCAGCTAAACATCGAAAAACAGAACGAAAAAGTTTGCGGTGCTATCGTCAATAAGGATCGGTTTATCAACATAAAGAAAGAATGGGGTTCGGCTTAATTAAATTGATTGAGGTAAGGTTCGACATGTTGCAACGAGGTATGTGTGTGATGCGTGTAATGGAAAATTTGAGTCTTTGCAGCAACGCAGCTTTATATATATGTATTTTCTCGCTAAAATGTATAAATAGGGAGATTGTGGAATTTCTCTTCTTTTTTTACATCGCGAGAAATCAAATACACTTCGTGAGACGTGTAGCTCGTGCTTCAATGCGAATCAGCTTCCGCCAGGAATATTGCGGATGCATATATATATATATATA
>Ga0157363_1003511_pt1 | contig 14195 bp, 9 predicted proteins | sample AttsexASBM1_FD_111477 | JGI IMG/M metagenome (GOLD analysis project Ga0157363, IMG submission 111477) | Fungus gardens microbial communities from leaf cutter ant in Ribeirão Preto, State of São Paulo, Brazil - Atta sexdens ASBM1 | ecosystem: Host-associated > Fungi > Mycelium > Unclassified ...
GCGCGCGCGCGTGTGTGTGTGTGTGTGTACACATTTAATATAAAATACACATACACATATATAATATATGTACATGCGTATATTTATATATACGCTACTGATATAGCATTATGCCACCCACAAGATTTTGTCTATAAAAATGACCCTTGATCATTTTAAAAAAGATTGTATATATATCACTAGACAGACTGATCGATATCACTGGCATAGATTATCTTGTTTATATGCGCGGGAAAAAGATCATCTTCCATCGATAAAACATGTTCATCTTCCCGCGGATCGGATTGGCTCGCTAATCGAGCTTACGAATCGAACGTAAAAAGGCGGGAATCACTTGTTTCAGTGCTTCTTCTCTTGGCCTCACGACTCTTACCACCTCTTTCACCGAGTGCGTGTGGCTGATCTGCGCGCGAAACGTCAAGTTGGCAACGACGTTCGGTGTGTTTCTTGCTGTTGGCTTCCGGCGGTATAGTACGGCCAGGCCAGGTGTGCGGAATACCCTAAACGCCGTTGAACTGTGGTGTCTGAGCTGGACGGCGGTCAGGCGCCGTCGGACAGACTTGCTCATTGTCGTGTTACTTTTGTTATGAGATTTCCACGGCGTGCTGGGAGATTCGCTGCTCGATTGCGATATTGGAACTGGATCGGCATCGAGGAGCCTTGCGGCTTGACGTCGGGATCCCGAGACTGATACGAGTACTATGAGCCGCACATACGTCCACCATACCGTATCGCTTGGCGTGCGTCGTTCGTGAGAGAGCGAGAAAGAAAGAGAAGAAGAAAGCGTAAGTCTGTTCACGACACCGATCTTCTTTGATCTTCTTGGCGGGTCGAGAAAGCGGTGGAAGAAGAGGAGAAGAAAGAAGAAGAAACAGGAAAAGAAGGAGAGAATTGTCGCAGTCATTGTCACCGTCGAAATGCCGCTGCTACGCAAACAGCCGTTTCAGCGGCTTCACGTCTCCTCGGACTTTAGGGACGACGACGAGGTGTATCACTGCGAGGTTACAAACGAGATATTTAAAAATTACAAGTGAGTTTCACAGAGGATGCGGATACAAAAGTACGGCGGCGGAAATATTTTGGTCCGACCACGAATATGTTATTTCGACTGAGATCTTCTCCGAGATTGCCGCCCACGTTTCGCCGTGTCCACGGCGTTTCACATTGATCGTGGGACAATCAGGGAAAGCTGATAAATTGCTATATTAAAGCGCGATCAATTGTTATTGTGGGTCGTGGATAGTGGATAGGATTGCTTCATGTTATTGCTCAAATTATGTGTCAGTTATTCGTTTCAGCTGGATTGCATAAAAATATGATGTAATCTTGTTGTAAGGTTGGACTAAAGCACTTGTCTTCTTAGGACCTGCTTGGAATGAAATTTGTGACACTTCGAAGTTCGTTCATGTCTACATGAATAATTTCCATTTTTACTTATGTAGATTAGTTTTAATCTTCTGTTTGACTTACTTTTTATCTTTTTGATTCTAAGAATTAGAAATGGATATTAGAACTAGAAAGAGATAAAATTAAGTTAAATTGCAAGATTAAAGTTAATTACATTGATAGAAATGGATCCATTTCTCTTCTAAATTTTGATTTAATTTATTCTTCAAATTCTTAGAAATTGAAGAAGATAAGAAGCCACTTAAATTAATATTAATATTCATCTACATTGAAATAGACATAAGGATTAACTTAACCAATCATTAACTGATAACATTCAACTGATAAAATTAATAAAAATTTCTGTCTAATTTATCATCCTTGATTTATGCTTTTATGCAGATGCCTGATATCTCACTGTTCATCTCAAACATTTTTTCAGGAGTCTATCCCCTTCAATTTTTATACAGAAGTCAGTCCTTTCGTTATAAGATGATAGTTACCTATCATACAAATCAATTTATTTCAGACTTCATAAAAGATTGTAATATTGTTAAATATTAATCTTTTTTTATTTGAAAACCAAAGTGCTCTTTATCACTATTATTAAAGAAATTTGAAAATTATGTTTATATATTTAAGAATGAGATTATTAAAATTTTTTAAAAATATATTATTAACATTATATACAGTAATATATACAATAACGTTTTTAATATTTATATATATATATATATATAATATAATATGAAATTATAAAAATACATGAATATATGGGAGCTGTTGTTTCATTTGATCACGTTGCAATTGACTAAAGCTACTCACAATGATGTGTGTGGAATTTTTCTACTGGGGGTGCATTTATTTCATCATTCACGAGCCTGCGAGTATCATTTTAGCTTATTGTTTATTAAATATTAAACAAAGAAATTATTGATGAAATTATTTATGTGAATATTGCGAACATTAAGTGGAATGCATTTTGGAAACGCTGTGAATGGCTTGTGATGTCAATTGGAACGTGGTCAAACAACTATCCAAATATATGTATTATGATTATACTTATAAAAGAATATATATATATATACATACACATTATATATAATTAGTGTATCTGCATACATTTATTATAATTATATGACAAAATGTAATATATAATTAATAGTATTATTTAGTTTGCCAATAACTTTCTGCACCTCATGAGGTGCGTTAAGTGATTTAACACAACATTTTTAACGATTTAATCTCATTCCTGAGATCGAGCATTACATGCTACGAGAAAATAGCTATGAAATAAGGAGTAGAAACACATTTCAATTTAAATGATACATTTCAATTTAAAATGCTCTCGACAGCACAAGTCTGTGGTCAGTATTCATAGTTGATTTAAGACTATAGTATAGTTTTAAACTGTCATAAACTAACTTAGCATTTTAACATGTTATTTATAATGATCTTGAAATAAGAACAGATTATGAATACTGACCTATGAAATGTGAAAGAGAAAGAGAAATTGCGACTTTGAGAGAGTCAACCAAAGCACGAATTTTAAATGAAGTGTCTGTTAAAAAAATAAAATGATTTGATTCTTTAAAAGATGCGAAGAACGGTGAGGCGAGGCGAAATGCGAGGCATAGTATCTACATAAAAATTTAGATTGTTTATATTGTTTTGATATGTAATAAGATGAATGACGAGATATCAGAATGTATAAAAGCATGTTAGTCTTTCCGCTCATAGGTCAGACAAAAAAGATTGATAATTTTGTTTGTAATGTTAATGCAACACGAAGTATCAATGTTTTTTACTCAGTAAAAAGACCAAGCGAATAAATTATTATAAAAATAAAGTGATGGAAAACCAAATATTTCGAAAATCAGTATAAAGGATACAATTATTGAAAAGTCAAACAATTTTAGAATTTTTTTACAAAAAAATATAATATTGATATAACTGTTTAATACTACTAGTGTTAAAATATTACTCGATAAGTTTTAATTATCGATTATGTTAATCAGAATTTGGTCAAAGTTAATTTGGCCTAAGATTATATTCGAAAATTATATTTGATTTTGTATTAAATTTTCTTCTCTTTTTTTTTGAAACTGCGATAATGTTTAAATATTGAAACAATAAAAAATGAGAAAACGTGATTAAACTAATGGTGAACAGAATTGGAAAATTTTTAATATCCGCTTCTTATGCATCTATAGTTGCTGCATTATGTTGACACTTTTATTAATATTTTTTTTTATGTTTTAATAAATTTTTGAAAACATTATTTAGTATTATAATATTTTATTATTAACATTTTTTGTAATTTGCTGATATTTTCTATCCGATCGAATAGAAGAAACATTCTGATTGATGTTAAGAATTATATTTATATCATTCGAATTAACATCGTATTATATATAAGGAAATTATATATAAGGAAATTAATTATTGTTTCTTGTTAAAAAATATCTATTATATTTTAGATATCATTAAATAAATTCGTAATCAAGTTTTTTACACTGCTAATTTATAAATTAAATGCATTTTTATGTCATATTAGTTGTTATCCATTTAAATATAATTTCTATATAATTGCTTTCAGTATGTAATAAGACTGTTTATAAATTCTATATAGCAATTTACAGTTTTATTAATATGTTCCGTGTTGTGCCAATTTTAAATAACTTGTCATCATTTTTTTGTATTTATTATATTTGTTAGATTTCGTAATGATTAAAAAATTACAAAAATTTAATATAAAGAAGGTCGTGTGTGTGTGTGTGTGTGTGTGTGTGTGTGTGTGTGTGTGTACACACACACACACATGTACACACGCGCGCGTGTATATAAGTTGCAATAAACATATATTTTCTATTACAGTGAATTTTGCGAGCGAATTATCTTATGCAATTCCCTTATATGGTCGTGTAGCATCACGGGTAAAACTAATATGACTTTTGAAGAAGCTTTACAATGCGAAGAAAATGCAAAGAGAAGCTTGAAAGAATTTCCAATGGAGGTATAATATAATTTTATATAATCTATGTTGTATTAATATGTATATTCTTGTAAAACGATTATCTTATTTCACATTTTTTTTTAGCTAAGAATCCCTATACTATATCTTGCTAGCAAAACAAATAGATCGTCTTTCAACGAGATGATTGAAGACGTTTACCAGTTTGCGAGAGATCGTTATTTTGTAGGAGAAATGGTAGAGGCTAGTTTTACTGAAGATGCTTGGTGTAACTGTCACATTCTTCAAGTTATCATACCTACAGAACAGCAAATTAAGGCATACATGAATGAAAATGGCAGGTAAATAATTTAATTCAATTCTGTTAAACTATTTTATTAATTTTTTAAATTAAATGTCTATTTTATTTTGTGCTGTTATTTCATAAGTCTACAAGAACATTATTATCATCCACCAGCGAAGTTATTTCGCTATGAAGTAGAGCAATTAGATTCGGGAGATTCTGACATTAGCCAGATAATGATAGTAGAAGCATCTCAGGTCAGAAGACGAAAACAACATTACAGCAGAGATCGTAATAAGATATTTCTTCGTCAACTCTCTGAACAAAATGATAATGGTATATGGGTCGTCAAGGTTAATATAAAATTGTTAATATAAAATTATAATTTTAATATAAAATTATATTTGAAGAGATGAGAGATATTTTTGCGTTTTTGTAATATTATTTTTTATTATATCGTTATATAGGAAAGCGTTTTAGAAAAATACGGGATTAGTAAAGTACGTTTTGATACTATATTTGCTGGAACACTCCCAGATTTTACAGTACGTATAAAAAAATCCGTTAAGCAAAAACAAGAATGTATAGATAAATTTCTTACCTCGAATGTATCGAAACCAAAAATGGAGAAAATGGATCCTTTGAAAAAAATGAATGATACTGGTATGAAGAAATATCGGAAGCCGAGGTAAAAGCTGTTTGTTAAAGTTTTATTAAAAGTCTTCTATATTTAATATATTTTTTAAATATCTCTGAAATATTTTTATTAATAGAATGAATGGTAAATTCAAAGAAGAACTTAAAGCAAAAGCTTTGGAAGAGAAAGCGAAACGTAAAGAAGAAAGAGCGTTAAAAAGCGAGTATAAAAAGGAGAAAAAACAAAAGTTAGCGGCTTTAGCTGCATATATGAAACAATGGAACAAACCAAGAGAAGATCTTGAGTGTGAAGATCTTAGTCTCATTCCTGAATCCACTGTTATTAAGTGCAACGTACCAAACGAGAAATTCGGAGATTTTGTTATGATTTCGGAATTTCTTGATTTTTTTAATGAAGAATTAGAGGTGCCTGTATATTTTTCGGGAGGTTTTAATTTGGAATTATTAGAGAAGGCATTATTGACCAAAGAAGCATCCGGTCCTTGGAGTGATCTTTTACAACTATTATTGTCAAATATATTTAAATACCAAGCTGGAGAGGATAATGAGATTGATGCACAAGCACCTACTTTGTTGGATGACATTAGTTCTTATGAAGATGCATCATCGATGGCAAAAGCCATTAAACTCGCTACAATGGCTTCTAGGTGGTGCCCCACTTATCAAGGATGTAAATTATCAGAACTTACATTAGATCATGTAACTCTAAGCGAGATTTTGAGGCAACATTTATTAAGCTCTGGAGGACGCATAAGCGAAGCCGCTTCGAAATGGCGATATTCTCAAAAAGGTATGTATAATTTGTCATTTGATATTATACTTAATATATTTTCTATACCATTGTCTATAACATTGTTTGTTATAGGTGGTTATACAAATTTTGATGAACCAGCTCTTCTTTTGAGGTTAAATGAAGGCTATCTTTTGCGATTGTTGGGTCATCGAAATGTCTGCGAGCTTGAGTTAGATGACAAAATAAAGATCGTCACGTGTTTGATCAATCAGTTGCTTACATTCGCATCAATACGTGATGCAATTGAGGAGCGATATGATAAATTGCATCAAGCAAGAAGAGAATTAAAGTTGTTTTTGCTTGCTGAACAGAAAAAAGAAAAGGAAGAGAAAGAAAAAATGCGAGAACGCGAGAAGGAAGGAAAACTTGAAGAAGAAGAACCGAAACCGAAAAAGATAAACCGTGGTAATTACGAGGAAGAAAAGAAAAAAGAATATGAAAATAAACTAAAGGAACTGCAACAAGCATCAAGGGATGACAAGATGATGATTTACTTGGGTGCAGATCGAGCTCATCGAAGATATTGGAGATTTATATCTATACCAGGTATATTTTACATTGTTATAATCTATCAAATATTGAATACCCAAATCTGAGAGAAAAGATTCAATATTTTATTTTCTTATTAACTCTACATGTAATTAAATATATATTACTTTGAATTTAAAATTTATTTTGTATTATTTTTTCTTTTATATCATTGCATTTATTTGATTATGCGTTAATAATCATTATAATTCGGAAAATATATAAAATATAGTGCAGTATGATAATAACTTAAAAAATTATTTTAAAAAATAATTAAATTTTTTTTATTAATTTTCTAATTTTTAGTATATACAGAATTTTTTAAGCTCCACAAGTATAGGAGCTATGTGTTTTATGGATTATCTCCGTGTCTATATTCATTCTTGGAATGCTAACATTTTGTGAACGTTGCAGTTTACTTCATCAGGGTGAGGAGTCTGATATCTGTTATCAGATTATTATGTATCAGAATGCTCTTCGCTTTGGGCTTTTTTTTTAACGAAACACATAGCTTCTACATGTTTAGAATTTTTGATAAAAATTTATAATATTTTTTTATATAAAAATTATTTTAATTAATTTTTCTCGATTTTTTAATTATAGGATTATTTGTGGAAAATGATGAACATTGGCCTGGAAATTGTCTTCCTGAAGGTACTCCACATCATCCAGAGTTGCAAGACAAGGAAGCAACCTATGCATATTTAAAAAATAAATTTGAAGATGAATTTAGTGACAAAGAAAATAGTTTCAAAAAACTAAAGAAATCACCTAAAAAACTTTTATCCACGGATAAAAATGGTGTTAAATCGCCACGGAAAGAATCAAGTCCTCGAAAGGAATTTAAACAAGATCTTACCAATATTAAAAGAAATTTAGTACTATGTACAGGAGATAAAGATTGTCCTGTTCATTGCAAAAGATCATCAGTAAAATGGAGCTTTTACGGAGATCAAAAGGATATTCAAGCCTTAATAGATAGTTTAAGTACAAGAGGTGTCAGGGAAAGTGAACTTAGAAATAATCTTTTACAAGAGATGGACAATTTGCTTCTCATTATTGATGAATGTCCTAAATATAGACTAAATCCTGAAGTTGTAAGTTCATTTTTGTATAGTTTATTAAAGTTTAGTTTATTATATGTTATTTATATATACTATGTATATTATATATAAAATTATGCATGATTAAAAAAATGTATGGAAAATAATTGTTGTATGTAGTTTTCAGATTTCAAAGGACAAGTCAGCAAAACAGTTAAGAAAAATAAATATGAAAACGCGAACTTGAACTTTCCTCCTGATATGTCTATCAACGACGTAATGGAATTAACTTTGAGAGATCATATTTTGGACTTCGAAGACAAAATTAATGCAGGTTGTCTAGGATGTCTTAAAATTATTGATCGTACTGTCTGGAGGAATGCGATCAATCAGAGAGGTTACGACAAACAGTGTGACAAATTAATGTGCGCTGGTAGTGAGATAGATATAGATGCACCATCTAATGCTCTTATAGACAAGATAAAGAATGAGTTTAAACATAGTAGACCCGGTACCCCCGATTCTGAGGTTGGAAGTATTAGCATAAAGACTTATAAGGATCCAGGAATGTACTTAGGTTTACCTGGTGACGATGAAATGATGCCCGACCAAAGGCAACAGGCGACTATCAAACAATTAGCTTGTTCCATTTTGCAATTATCTCACGCTATAGAACAGAGGTACTTACAGAGACCACTAGGGCCCGATCAAAAGGACAAAAAATGGTCGGGCGAGGAGGCACGAGAGAGATGGGAACAATCATTGATAGCATCTACAAACTGGTCACAGTTGTTTGTTCACTTAAGTACTTTGCACAATAGCGTCGCGTGGGACAGAAGCGCGTTAAACGCTCAGTGTCGTATATGTCGAAGGCGTAGGGATGCGGAGAACATGTTGCTTTGTGATGGATGCAATAGGGGACATCATCTTTATTGTCTAAAACCAAAACTTACTGTAATAAATAAGTTCATTATACTTCCACAATGATTGACTGAACTATCATCATATTATTTTCTTATTATTTCTTACATGTAGGCTGTACCAGCAGGAGATTGGTTTTGTACAGCATGCAAACCACCGGAAATAAAACTCAAAGAAAAGACTCAAAAGCGGAAAAGATTCGAAGATGAGATCGAAGAAGAGACGATGTTAACCAAAGAGACGCGACAAAATCGCGCGAAGCGCAAACCGCATAGTGATGACGAAGGTGACCAAGAGAGTGATGATGAAGATGATGAAAGTGAAGAAGACATGTAAGTTATCTTTCCATAGCATTAAAATTTTACATTAATATTCCTATAGCTTAATATTTCTAATTTATTTGCTTTCTTCTGTCGTTTTAGAAATATACGATTAGAAAACTTATGCGCATCATGTAAAAATGGTGGAAAATTGATTGCTTGTGACACATGTCCAAATCGTTTTCACTTAGAATGCGTAGAACCGCCATTGTTGAGAGCTCCTAGAGGCAGATGGTCTTGCACCATATGCAAGAATAAAAAAAAGAACACAATAAAAGGTAATGAAGAAATAATAACGAAACAATATACGGACGGAAATGTCTTAAGGATTTATTCTTCTGTTATAACTTACGAAAAAAAAGTTTCTGCGTTTAACGTAGATGAAATTATTAGACAAGTTGATATAAAAATATTATTAAAAAAAAAGCTTTCTTAGCGTTAAAATTATGTTGATAGTGAGGGGGCATGAAAGAGAAAGAAACAAGGAGAGGCTGTGCGCAGCAGCAGCACGCTCTCGCATCCATGGCTTTGCTAAGAGCCTCCTCACTACTGAATCTACAGACTGGGACGGTCTGTATTGTATTCCTTTTGTTTTGTGTTTTATATATATATGTATATATGTGTAGCATCTTCATGGCCAAATTTTGCATCTTCATTTTTTTCTTTTTTAAAAAGCACCGCACATTAAAAGAGACCAATTATTCATCATTAACATAATGAACAATTTATAATTTTTATTTTGAGATTACTTATGAACCTAACCAAATAATGAATTTACTATAACCAAATAATGAATTTATTATAAATTATTTACTATAAATCTTTTTCCGACATTTTTAATTATTTTTTTTAATGTTTATATCAGATTATGTATTATTATTTACGTTTTCGAAATTATTTCTCTTTCGTTAATATATCTGGACATCAGGAAAATCAAATAATATAATATTCCTTGAAGCCTGATACTACTATTCTTATTGGATTTATTAATAAATTTGATAAATACTCTAGATTTATATTAATATAAATTTGGACTAATATTTTACAATATCGACTTATTTATCGATAAAATGTATAAGTCTTATACATTTGGCATATAATATTTTCATAATTGAATATTTTAATTTGAAATAACTTGGCACAATATATGCACACATGCACACATACATATAATTCTTGTTTTGACTTCTGAGTAAAATTTATGGACTTTGGAACTATCTCAAGTATAAACGGCGACTACGAGACATTAGATAAATTCTTAGGACTTATTAGGGAACAGATCCTAACATAGCATTACATAAATGCTTGATTTGCATCATGTAAATGCTTGATATATTGTATCATCTTGGTAATAAGATCGTAAGCTATTGCTAATCCATATATATATATATCACATAAATATCATCGATAGAATTAGAATTTTAGTTTTTAATGTAGTCTTCAAGTAATTAGTAAATAATTTCAAATTGAAATGACAAAAACGTGATATGCTAATATAGAAATTGTTAATGTACAGATAGCAGTACATCGGATGACACTGAACCGAGACAAACGCGGCGTGCAACTAAAAGAGCCGCCGAAATTGAACAAGGAGACAAGAATTCCATTAAGGGATCTATGAGTAGATTGCAAGAATTATTGGCTGAAATCTGGCATCACAGAGATTCGTGGCCATTTTTATCACCTGTTAGAAAGGATGAGGTTCCAGACTATCACGATATCATTTCTAAACCGATGGACTTTGGAACTATCAAGTACAAACTCGGTAACGGCGACTACGAGACACTAGATAAATTCTTTAGCGATTGTCAGTTGGTTTTTGAAAACTGTGGATTGTATAACAAAGAACATAGTACTGTGTACAAGTAGGTATCAACATTATCGTTATTTATTTTACGCAAGTTCGGATGCCAGAGATCACAATTTTAATTAGAATTATTTCATGTATTTCTACATTATTAATGGTAACACATATTGAAATGATTAACGTCGTATAATTATTATTAATAACAAAATAATAACATATAATAATAAATTAACATCTTTATTATTTTTTATATTGTACGTATACTAATTTTTGACTTGATATATGTGTAAGTAAATTCTTAATAGAACTATTAAGTATGATTCGAATTAGGTCTGTAAAATATCATAAATCTAACAAAATATAACAAAATTAGGGTTTATAATAACTATCGGTAAAATAACTATCCAATATAAAAAAGTAGCCTATGAATTATAGATAAATTAACTATTTTGTGATTGATCTTGATGGATGAATTCGATTTTTATCTTATAAAATTTGCGAACGTGTTAATTCATCTGTAACTTTAGTACAAGTAGAATTTTGCTGTTGTTGATGTAAGTAATCTTTTGCCTCCGAACCAATTTGGAAATGTGCATATAAGAAACAAGGCTATGTCTTGTTAAAAATAGTTACGTGTATAGTGCAGGGATGCGATTACGCAAGTACTTTGAGAAACGCTGCAAAGAATTAGGCTTGAATTTCGAGGACGGATTTTTCCAAGAAGAAATCAGAAAGATTAAGAGGCCGAGATTGAGCAGCGATGTCGAAGAAAACGATACGTCGGAAAGTGATGACGACGAAAGAGAAGTGCAGAAGAAAAGATAGAATAAAGAAGATTAAATATACATTATATTTCATTACGATGCATACTCTTGAAATTTAAATCTAGAGCCGCTCATATTTTATATATTTTGAACTCAACATATATATGGACTTGTATACCAATATTGAGCGGTTGAAAGATTCTGTATGTAGCTCAAGATACTTGTAAATTATATACTTTGATTCTTTCAACAAAGTAATATAAAATTACACTGATAAAAAAATTGACGGAATAGTACAATTATGAATTATGAGAATTGATTTTACATAATTATTAATGCAAATATAATACGAAAAAAATTGTTTTTTTTTTCTGGTCGATTTTTTCGAGGCTTCTTGTAATAAAGACGTACACACAGTATTATTTGCAGGAATACATATAGCTGCACATACATATACTTTTAGATGCATCATGCATTCAGAGCATTTCAAAATAATGACATACAACTCATTAGTTTCTATTTGCTTCAATCAGTACAAGAATTGCACTATTTTCTCCATAAAACGGAAAGACATGCTTGACATATTCTCGCATCGATCAATTTTATTTATTATTTTAGTATTAATCATATAAAGCGGCAATTTATATATACTCATTGCCGTAGTTATTAAGAATCGCGTAAGTGTATACATGGTAAGTCACACTATAATTTTGTTTTTCTCGAGATCGTCTGTACGCGAGCTTTAATAATAGAACACGAGCACAGCTTTCAAAAAAAAAGTTTTAGAAACAGTGTTTATAAAAATTTACGTTTGTAGATTCAGACAATAAAATTGGATACTTTTGTACTGCGTGTTCTGTGATTGTTATGTATTGAAGCATTATCATTAATATTATGTAAATTTCTTTTTTTTACAATACTTATTTTTTGGATATTTAGTTTATTTTTAAAACAGTTTTCAAATTTTTAGGATAGATGTGTATGTCAAAATTTCTTGTATTATGTAATCACAAAAATGCGTTCTTTTTAGTCATGTATATTTTATACGATTATTTTAATAATTAAACTTTCAAATAGATTTTTTTTACAATTCCCTTGTGTCTCCATAATTTATTTCACATATGCAATTACAGATTTATTTGTTCTAGTTAGAGAATGACTAAGTTGTTTTTTTCTTACATATGTTCATTTTTGACTCTATTATATTTCTACTTCAATGATGGCCGTCTGGAGTGCCATAGAACATTTCGTGATGGATTTTCTCCCATTTTGCAACATTCTCAGGAGAATATGCTGGAAATAAAAACGCAGTAGATGATACATATTCTAATCAATGTCGAGACAAGCTGTTACTTACATAATTTTTGAATTTTATAGAATATGGGCAGGCATACGAGTGTGCTTATGATGTAATATTTGTATAGCCAACTATACTGTATGTAATATTTGTATGGAAAGTTAGCAATCTTTGCAGTTAAGGTATATGGATACTTCACAGGTCGATATGTACCTTGCGACATGTCGATTGTCTATAACAAACGAATTATCTTACAATTAACTTATTTACGTAAACGACAATACTAATATATTACAAAAGATTTGTGTGAAAAATCTCAGCATAATTGCAAGAAAACTAAGTATTAAAGTTTATCCAGTACACCCAGGTGTAGGTGTCCAAGCACAGGTTATTTTGCACGTATAACCTATAAAATTAAACCTGGAAAAGTTTCTTTTCGTTATAATTTTTTTTCAAATCAGACATGAATAGAAATTACACATGATTCATATCATTAGTGCGAATAAAATGAGTTTGAAATAAAATGAGTTTAGTACGATTTATATACTGACAATTCTGATCTTCGAAAGAAGAAAATGACGTCATTTAGAAATTACTTATAAAAATTGTCGCTAAATTAAATATTAAAAAGAAATGATTAGTGTACACTTCATGCTTTTTTAACTTCATATAATTTCAAATTACTCACTCTTTCGGATTTATAATATGTGGCAATTATGTGGAATTATGTAATATATTTAGAAGAGATTCCTAAAGATCTATTTTCCAAATCGCAAACGAATATCCGATAAACGGGATAAATGGATATAACGATATTCACATAACGCAGAGTATTCAACTATCCAAACTAAAGTTACTAGATGTATGGAAACTATGGTCCATTTGATATTATATATTAAATGCTTCAAGCATTTTTGATTGGCCAGTTAGTAAAATTCTTTCTTCCAATTGGTCAATAAAATGCTTCGAAGCATTTATAGAGTGGACCGCACTCAAAAATTAAGGACTGCTCAGAATTGATAGTTCTTGATAAGCCGGCATACGATGCATGTTTTCCTGCTGGATTACTAGCTGGATTAGAATCTTGCCACCGTATTGGCTGCGATACTGATACTGACAGCACCGCAGTCAATATAGTGACAAGATTCTAATCCATCTAGCAATTCAGTAAGAAAACAAGTGTCATGTGCCGCAGACTTTAGGAACAGAAAATAGGAATTTTAATCTATCAGAAACCTATACTGTGGAATATACAATTTCTTAGGTTGAAATTCATAGATCCAATTTTTCATTATCTGGTTACTGTGATTAGGTTTAATCTGATGTTTTATCCAATGGGTTTCATTTATTACGTTTATACGCCATCTTTTTCGGGTTTAATACATTCATACTTATGAAACTGGTCAATCACAGATTATTCTA
>Ga0157363_1003512_pt1 | contig 14190 bp, 7 predicted proteins | sample AttsexASBM1_FD_111477 | JGI IMG/M metagenome (GOLD analysis project Ga0157363, IMG submission 111477) | Fungus gardens microbial communities from leaf cutter ant in Ribeirão Preto, State of São Paulo, Brazil - Atta sexdens ASBM1 | ecosystem: Host-associated > Fungi > Mycelium > Unclassified ...
TCTTGTAGAATTAATTCGACAATTGAATAGATTATTTAAGAAAATTGGATGACGAAGAAAATTAATTTGAATTATTGCTTCGATTAAAATATTTCGAGTAAGTTGAAATTAAGAAAAAAAAGATGAATCGGATTAAAATATGTCTCAAGTGTGTAATAAACTTTAATGATGAAATTCACGATGATGATTTTAGTATAATCCGGGCAAAACGATACCAGCGCGGTACCATCGACAATGGAAACAACAATGGTTGTCATTTCTATTACAATAGACACGCTGCGCGCTTCTGTTCTAACAATTCCATTATCTCCGCGCGAAAGCCTCCGCCAGGGCGAGGCTTTATTATGCCTATCAGAAAATTTAGATCGTTTATTTAATGGGATATAAATAGTCGAGCGCGGCCTATTAACAAAATACGGAGTATTTCGCGCGGAACAATAGCTTTGCGAAGTCATTTGGCCGTTCATGCGACGACTGCAATTATACGTTTCGTTATAATGGCGCCACAAGTAAGCAATTTAATGCTTAACGTTATGCAATTAAAATTAAAAATGGATCACATAATATCACGGACGTCGATTTCATTAAAATTTTTAAAAGCCGACCATGCGTTTCGGCGATGCGTTTCAACGATGTAACATGCTCCATTGTACACGATAATAATTTCATCTTTTTTTTTTCGTAGCCACAATTACTGCAAGATGTGAAAAATGCAAGGGAAACCATTTTAAATTTAATAATTTATCAAGCATTTAATTTGAAAGTCTAATTTTGCTTGTGAATCTTAAATTAATAGGTCAGGATCAATTCACAAATTAATACTTTACTACACGGAGTAATGAAGTTCATTATGATCGTGAGGACGCGATCATTAAGTTCTTAGTATTAATTTATGCAGTTAAGTAATTGTGCTTCTCTTTTCAGGGAAATGCCTACATCTAAGTGGTCTCACGCCCGAACCATTGACTGCGGACGACGATTACAAACTTTTGCGACTCGGTATTGGCTTTACAAATATGGTAGCACGTGCGACGAAAGGCAGCGCAGATCTTACAAGAAAGGAAATTAAAGAAGGTCAGTATGCCGAACGCTTTTAGTATGTTCGAAACGAGCGATGAGATAATTACGAAATCTCGGTCGAAAATAATTATTGCATAAGCCGATATCGCCCCGACATAATTTACGGGAAAATTAATTTGAACTTTGTATTATATTCACGTTATACAATATTTTATCATAATATTTATATTTTATTATATAAAAAAATCGAAAGATAGGATATGTATCGGTCCGATTAATATTTATGAATTTGAACTCTACAGTTTCGATGTAATAAGCATTTGAGACATGAAATGAAAACATTCTTAAAATTTATGAAGTTATTTTTGTAATGATTAATTATATACAGAGTTCCTATTGATTTTTTTAATTAATTCTTTAGTCATCTCGATTTTTCTTTTAAAACGGTTCCAAATTTGTAATTCAGAACATTGACCTGACATGCATCGGCGTTCATACCTATTTTCTATTTCCTATTAAAGTCGGTTCTAAAACGACAACATGTGCCTTTGATGAATGGATTGTCCCTACTGAACTAATGTTGACATTCATGCCTATTACTTTCCTTTTTCTATTGAAAAAAAAAGGAAGACAAGGGTCATTGATGTACGTCAATACAATGCCTACGAATCTTGGACAACCAATTATTGAAACTTTCGAAAATTCTTTTGAAAATTCTTCTAAAGAACAAGGAGGACAATGATTTAATTGTTAGAATTGTAATATTTTATGTATCTATTGAAATAATTGAAAAGAAACTCAAAAAATTCAAAGACACATGTTTTTAAATTTTCGTAACATCAATTAATATCTCACAAAGATTGTATCACGATTATCTGGAACCGATTCTCTTTGAAATATATTATTAAACACAAAAAGTTTTGGAAAGTTGTTTCACTTCTTAAATCTGAGAATAAGCCGATATAAAGAACATATATGTGCCTCTTAAATATTGCTGTTTGACAACATATAGCGAGTGCAAAAAGTATTCGTACAGAGAAAATATTTTTAAAAAAAAACTTTATTTTTAAAAAGTAAATATTATCCAGTAAGAAATGAATCATCGAATTTATGTCGAATCGATGATTTTAACACCAATTCAACGTCGATTCGACAATCATTTCTTGCTGGATAATTAACAATTTATTGATAAAGAATAAAATAGACTGTATGTTTCTTAAAATTATATATACCAAAAAGACGTGTATTAATTATAGAAAATATATCTGAAAAATAAGCGAAAATTAAAAATTCTTGTTTGGATGCTTAAAATATTCGTACAGTCCAGAAATTTAACTTCTAAAATCAGGAATACATGCGAAGCTTGTTTGTTTATGTTAGAACAGAATATATTCATTATATAAAATGACTAATTAATGTTTATTTTTTACAAATAAGACTTTTTTTAATAAGCAAAAATTTCCTTACACGAATTTTTGCTCTCACTGTACTTCGAGGAAATTCGAATCAGTACCAGATAGTTGTTATGACACAGCCCTTTGTTGATTATCAAATATTCTAAAAACAGAAAATAACCGAGAGATGTTTACAAATACATATCCTATAAATTGGTAAGCTTTCGAACGAAATGATTGTCCTAAAGCAACTGAGAAAGCTAATGAAATTCGAGAAAATTTCAAGAAAGCAACGTGGCTTTAACGGTAAGCGAACTACTCGATCGCTATTATTTTGCTCGAATGTTCTCAATTGTGATTGGTCGCTTAAGTAAGAAGTTCAATGGCGTATTTGTATTCGACGTTTCAACTATGGTTCTGGTAAATGGAACCTACAAATCCTACCGTGACGCAGCGCTTTCTTTGTTGTTTTGCTTAGGTAGTTTTCTTTACTGTTTAGAGGTCTATAGTATCTCTAGGTAGTAACTCCAGTATATCTCAAACAATCAGTACGATTTCGACTGTAAGACTGTAAACGTCGTTCAGAGAAGACCCGTGCTGAATCTCGGAAGAGATACGCACACTCGCAGCATGGGAAGCACGGGTTAAAGAAATAATCGCGAGATAAGTGCGTGAGAGGCATCCAGGGTGAATTATCTAAATCGCTGGAACGTAAGGAGTGTTCTCTTTTTCTTTTAACGGTGCAATGCGTGCTCACGACATAAACTTCGGTCAAGTTTATTTATTCGTGCTCTACCCTTCGTTCGAAGTTTCGGGGTTACACTCTTGCTTCGAATATATTAAGAATGTGAAATGAGAATCTCATCAAATGCATTGAGTTCTAAATAAATAAACGCGACCCAAGAATTCTCACGTTGCGGAATTTATATCAAAAAAAGCAATTGTTATACAGTTACGTGTTTTCCGAGCAGCCATGTGTGTGTGTGTGTGTGTGTGTGTGTAATAAAGAGGCGAAAATATAGAGGCTTACATAACGCATAATGCATAAGAAAGTGAACCAATCAAAGCAATTAAGCAGTAAGCGAATCGACATTTCTATGGGCTTTCTACAATAAGCCATAACCTACTAAGCTTTAAATCTAAATAATAAAGTCGTAAGAAATTGATTAATCGCAGTCGAATGTGAGAAAAATAATTGACTATGATTGGTCAATTGTTGACAGTCCATTGATTCGACGCTGCTTTACATTATTGCCTTATGTCTCTACTGTGATTGGCTGATTCGCTTATGCCTTACATTTTTTGTGTGCTGCAGTCTTTGTTCCTCTCATTCGGAGGAGAAACATCCGTCTCTTACTAACGTCAGGCCGAATTCAATAGACGCGATGCCACGAGTGGGGAAAGTTTCGACATATCGATGCGAGATCGTTTTACTGACATTCATAAAAACGCCTAATGCCCATTTCTACCAATCTAGATTAACTTTAACCTCGGTTAAACTTAGGGTAGTATTCATAGTTCATCCTTATTATAAGGTCATCTTAAGCAGCTCTACAATGAGATTTTAAGGTGTAAATCTTAAACTTTTTAAATTTTAAAACTTAAGCTGTAAGAAATTAATCAATCGTATATGAGGAAAATAATTGACAATAAATAATATCTTTAGATGCTAATAAAGCCCTTCGATTGACTTATGATATTTTAAGGCTATACTTGAATATAAAAATTGACTACGAAGACCGGTCTTACTCTTTGTCTTTTTCTAATCCTTAGAATTAGAAAAACATGAAAAGTTAGTTGAAGGTTAAAATTACATTGGTAGAAGGTACGGAGTATAAATGGTGGGGTTATCGCATATACAGGGCGTTTCACACGATACCTTGCGAACCGAGATTTGGAACTTTAAAAAATTGATTTTTTTTTTTCGACAGAAAGATACATTCAAATTTACTCGACTATTTTAATTCTCTTAAACGATCGTTTCGTTAATTGAATTAACAGATTCACTGTCTAGAACAAGTCTTCATAATCCATCTTTAACTCCTTTTTGCTGACGCATATCCAGAGTGAAGTGAACTTATATTCCGCGATATCCATGAAAAAGAAAGGAACAGTACAAAACCGACGTACAAGCAGATAAAAGTAAACATAACAATGCTAATGAGATAAAAGCCGGTTGCATCAACAGGTTAGGGCCGAGCGAACCGTGTGCGAATGCCTCCATGTTTCTTTCCGGAATAACAGCTCTAATCGCTTTTCCCACGCGCCGCATGGAAACAAAAAATTTTCCAATTTATCTCTGAAATTCGACGGAGTGGCTCGAACGTTAACATTCATTCATCGTACACGGCAAGCGTCTTGCCACAATGTATCTCAATCTCGATCGATCTCTTTCGAAGGGACTTGGATACATTTATGAACGACATCCACCGCGATATTATCGCAGCAATGTAACTAATCGGAAAAAGATGTACCGGCGCCATTTGTGACAATAGCAAACGGCGCCGTTACACGGTGAAAAGGAACACAAGCTCGTGGATCATGATCGAAGGGTGCTCACCGTATCGTCGATCATCCGTCGCGTACCCATGTTGGAGCCGGTCGTCCTCCTCGACGGACGTCGCGGTCCATCTCATCGTGTCGACGCACTCACGCTCGTACGAAGCGTCGTATCTCACTTCTTCCATCCCGCAGCAGTCCTCGAAACGTTTTTTAACGGACCGATTACTTCGACATAGCGGCCATGCGTGTACGCGACGCGGGAAGCGGCAGTACTGCCAACTTTATCGGCCGCTCGCTCCGCTCGCTCTTAAAGGCATATCGCAACACGCGTGTCGCGTATCGCCCTGCCGAAAGCGGTGTAGACCCCTCCATCCATCCGAAAATGTCGCCCTACCGACGGACTTTGATTTGCTTATCATTAGAGAGATGCGCGACGCCACTGATTTCATTTTTAAATTCTATAACCACATGGTTCGGCGAAATACATGCGGTATTTTGTATTTGTACTCTGTAAATCATTTGGAGTAAAGTCTCACTCCGAAAGAAAATGAACTGAAAATTGAGGCAGTCTTGAAAAGAAAAGAGCGTCGTATTATTTATTAGGAGCGGGCGAGAACAGTAATAATTAATAGCTAATAAACTACTCATCGGCGGTGTCCCCGTGTTTCAGGAAAATTGCGTCTCTTCTTTTTTCGCGAGAAGTTGGAGTCATCCGGTGGAGCATCGAACGTCAAGTCCCACTAAAATAAAGTAGCCGATAAATTAATGGCCGGAAGTATAAAAGCGGAGTAGAGGTCGAACACTTTTCTCACCGCTTCAAATGAGACTAGTTAATAACGGCTGGTCACCAACTATGTATTTAAATAACACTGACTCGCGTATCCCATTAACCGACATGCGTATCGATACTTTCAACACTTGGAAAATACGAAAAGGAATGCGAATGTAGTGGAGGTCCTGCACGAGCGTGTTTCAAAAGGCGTCGCTCTCCTCTCTCTCTAAATTCAAGAAACAAACAATTGAATTATGAAAATCATTTTTACGACAAAACATTAACTCAAACAACAAAAAAATCTAAATCGAGGTGTAAGACGTCGAAAAGACATTTTGCGAGAATCTTCTAAAAGGCTTCCAAGATTTATTTCTATCAATAGATTAACTTCGATCTCGGGTTTATTTAGTTTTCTTTATTTATCCTTTTTTAATTCTTAGAATTAGAAGATGATAAAAAATAAGTTAAACCGAAATTAAAGTTAATGTATGTTGATAGGAATGAACGTTTTTCATTTTCTGATGAACTTATGGTTAAACTTAACCAGATAATGGAAAAATTTCATTTTTCTCACTACGGTTAATCACTAAACTGATGATTTTTTTTTTTTAAGTTATCATTACAAAACTATCAGTCCATTAATCATAGCTGAAAAAACACTTTTACATTATCATCAAATTAAGTCTAAACTAAGTAAAACTACAAGTTAATCAGATAATAAAAAGCCAGATGTTAAAGATGTCTTATATCCTGATTTTAGATTTTATGTTGTCAATGAATATTATTGACCAATGCCTTACATTAATATTCCTTAACACATCTTTTATGTAAGTAACTTAATAAATTTTGTGTAAATTTATTATATTCCCCTCTACTAAAATTCTATTTACGATATGTCCTGCTACGATCAGTCAAAAACAATGCGAATACAGAAATGAATGAATTAGAATCTTGAGTAACTGCATAATTCCAGAATGACTTAATTCCTGTAATTGAGACAATTACAGTCGCATCTGTACTTACGTTTATACCGTGCAGAAATCGTTTCGTTTACTTTACGTTATTCGATTGTTACGTCTTTCGTAATAGAGGATATCTTTAATTATTATTACTAAGTACTCTTTTATTAAATTGCAACGCGATAATTTCTCTCTCGTTTACAAAAATATATAGAATGGATGAATTACATGATATAAATAGCATTTACGAATGAACGCGAGGATAAAGAGGAGCGATAGGTGTAATCTGTAATCAATGACTTTATGTAATAATGTCTATATTTATAAGTTAGGGTAATTATAGGCAAGCGTAAATGTACCGTCTATGCTATAAAATTTGAATTTAATTGAATTTGCTTTAAAGTTTTAAAATATATTAGAGATAAAAAAGAATATTAAAGAGAAAGAGATAACAAGTACTATTTATTTATAATGTTAATCGATTACTTTATGTTTAATTCCTTTTCATTTGGTTGTTAATTATCAATATTATATATCAAATTGTAATATATTTACTTATAATTGTATTAATTATATTTATATTAATTATTGTTTTTATTTTGCAGGTAGTCACATTCTACTCGAGAAATTACGAAAGTATAAGCCAAAAATTGCAGTATTCAACGGCAAACTCATATACGAAGTATTCTCGGGAAAGAAGGAATTTGGGTTTGGCAGACAACCGAACCTCGTCGAGGGTACCAATACGGTAAAATAGCTTACATTTTTCTTCATGCTCTTGCACTGAAAAAATATCCTGCGTAACACAGAATTCAAAAATTCCTCAAGGAAAGCCATTTAAAGGAATTCTAAAATATTCGGACGTTTCACACATCTTTACTTTTTGTGTTGCTCAGAATATTAAAAATGTGGTCTGTTTTCTGTTTCTGCACTAGCCTGCACTAGAACTCTTTTTCTCGCTTTCGACAAATATCAAATTTTTCTCACTCTTTCTTCAGTTCCAAAAGTGAACACTAGTTCAGCCACAGAAAACAGACCTCTGATATCTATAATTTCAGTGAATTCAGTGAGAATGTAGATCTCAGACAATATATTATCACAAATAAACAGAAATTATTTTCGTTATATTTTACCACTATGCTACTTGAACTCAATAAAATTATTTTACATACAATAAGAATTTTACTGGACCGTACATTTGAAAATTCAATAGTAAGAAATACGATTAATGGCCGTAACGATTAAAGCTAAATCTTTCTTTTCTGGTCAAATAATCAATTCAATCTGAATTACTATACATACTATGTATGTAATTATTTTATATTTATTATACATATATGAAATTTTAATGTTTATAATTTTAATTATATAATTATTTAGAAAATCAAAATCCTCACTTTTCGATGTTGTGTATTGCAGTACATGTGGGTTATGCCCTCAAGCAGCGCGAGGTGTGCTCAACTACCACGTGCTGCTGATAAGGTGCCATATTACGCTGCCCTAAAGAAATTCCGCGACTACCTAAACGGTACGATCACGCACTTGGACGAATCAGACATCGTATTCGCCGATTCAAAGCTCAAGAAGAAGGAACACGAAGCGATCGAGGATAAGAAGTCAGTGTTTACCGACGATTTGCCCGACGGTGAGAGCCGAATCACGGAGATCAACGGCATGGGAATTAAGCAGGAGACGGGCGTGATACCTGGCAAGAAGAAACGCGGAAGACCGAAAAAGATAAAAAATCCAGAGGATCAGCCACCACCGGATCCTGAGAAGCTGGACGCGAATGGCGAGGTCATTAAAAAACGTCGCGGTCGTCCGAAAAAGATCCATCAACAGCAAAAGCAAATGGAGCGGGAGAATCGTGAGAGAGAGCAGCAACAGCAACAGCATCAGGTGATGGGCCACTTGAACGATGGATATAGTAACGTGTCGAACTGCTTTTCGCCACCACTGATGTCACCTCCAAAGTTCCAGCATATGGCACCGTATGCGCCGACGATGAATGACGGCTTCTTCGGCCAGGGGATGAATGACAATAGCCCGTACAATATGAGTGCGAAGCAAAGCCCTGTGCACTTGCAGCAGCATTACAGCCAGAGCCCCAAGTCCATGTCGCTGTCGTTCACGCACTCGGATTTATCGTCGGAAATCAATACTGCAATCTCGTCGGAGAACAATCTCGAGCCGTCGCCTTTGACGTCGCCTAGCGTCGACCATCCGGACTTTGAACCGCCCACCAGCATGTCGCAGCAAAACATGGGCAACGATCATCGTCAGTATAATCCGGCTGGAGGGCCCGATCCAACGGGTCACCATGGAAGTCCTGGCACGCCGTCCCATAACAGCTACGCCAACTACATGGGTTACCATGAGCAGCCACCAGACGCGCATAATCCGCATCCGCATCAGACGACATCGACGCCTCTCAGCCAGACCGCCGAGGACCATTCTCATCATTCGCATCCAACGCCACCGCATCCACACACGCCCACTCATACGTCCATGTCGCCGCACCATCCGCACGAACAATATGGCATCAAGAGGAATTCCGGTCAGGACGTGGCGTCTAAGAGTCTGAGCGACCTAGAATCCCTCGTGGACCAGATCCCGAGCATAGCCGATGGCGGTAATCAGCGCTTGCAACATGCGCATCCGGGTATGCCGGGCGATGATAGCTTGGCGGAGAAGATGGACGCCCACCATCAGTCCTACATGTCCGGTTTCGGCGGCATGCCGGCTGGACCAGCTGGAATGGCCAATTACAGTCCACCGTTGCCGCCGGGTAGTGGAATCTATCCCTCCTCGCTACACCACTCTCCCACCGACACTGGCTATGGAGGTTTGTACGGTATGAACAGTCGTCATCATCAAGACTCTCAGCAACAGCAGCAGCAGCAGCAACCACAACATCAACAGCAGCAGCAGCAGCAACAACAGCAACAGCACAGCAAGTCCTATACGGTGGAAAATCTCGCGTCCAGTAACTATACCCCTAGCATGAATCACGGACACCCCAGCAACTCTTACCCCAACATCATAACCGGGCACTATCCGGTACCGATGGGCTCGACCAATGGGTATCTGTTCGGAGGCCTCGAGACAAGCTTGATGCAGCGTACATACGGAATCGGTGGGATGAGCGGCATGAGTAGCATGCATCCATCCGCCGCCCTCGGTCACCCGATGGCGGGCAATCCGTACCCGTACAACGGCTCATACTCAAGCTCGTTCGATGCTTATCCAGCGCCACCGACGGGCATACACGCGCCCAGCGCCAATTACCCCGGCTACGTCGGCACGGCTGGCGCGGCGTCCAGCAGCACCACCTCGCCGCCGTCCTACCTCGCACCGTCGCACCACAGACCACCGGTTGACCTCTCCTATGACGGTGTATGATAATCGATGTGAGATACCGTTCGCCGACCCACCACTAGCCCCCGATGATCCTATCTCTTTCTCTCTCCAGCTCCATCTCCATCTCCATCCCGTCCCATCCTCACCGACCTCACCTTCGCCTGCCGCCGATCGCCTCCTGTGCGCGCGCGCGCGAGCGACGCACGTATCCGCCGCGTTTATCTTTTCTACGTATTTTTACACACGTCTTTTAAAACACGGCTCTCAACGTGTCGGGGTCGCACCGTCGCGCGTCGTCCCCCCCGAATCGCCGTTCCTTCATCCTTGTCATTTTCTCTCTTTAAATTACTCTCTCCGCGAAATCACTCTCCGCGAGATACTATCTCCAATCTGCGAGCAATCTTTCGCTCTTTGTCGATCCATTTGCCGCACGATACTCCATTTCCTCTTTTTCACTCACCTTTGCTCAAGCCAGTTCTATGTACAAAGCACCCCAGAATTGGCGAAAAATGGATGTACACATTTTTCCTCTCATCAAGATAACATCGAGACTCTGATAGCAATAATGAACTATCTTATCCGAATTATTATTAGATAGTATATCTAATGCATTTTGTTTCAGATGGATACTACTTTAAGAATCTGAAGCTTAGTTCCTAAGATATTGAAACCGAGATTTGAAACATTGTGCGAAAATGAAGATGCCATCTCTAGTAAAAATGAAGCGTAAGACAAAAAAGAATGCAAGTCGAATATAAAGGGAAAGATAGAAGCGTAAGCAAACGTATTCTAAGGAGATTGGAATAATGTAATGTAAGAGAAGCATTAAAATGCTTTACGCTTCTTTTGCATTCTATTATTTCAATTTACGTTCCTTAAATCGTTTGCTTACGTTTGTGTCACTATTTTTACGTTCGATTTTTACGTTCTTTTTTCTCTTGTGCTTTATTTTCGCCAGGAATTCGAAGCATGCATATTGTATTGTCTATATTGCGTCAATTTTGGGGCAGCCTATGCAACTGTCGGTCTTTCATTTCAATATCTCTCCACTCTTTCTCCCTGCATTCCGCTTCTACGTACTTCGTCGCCACATCTCTCTCGTACTCTATTTTTTTTTATCACGCTCTCGATATATGATTACGCCATGAGTAATTACGGGCGCGCGGCTCGGGAACGGGAAAACCACTCGTGAAACGCGACTAGCGCACGCAACGAACGAGAATTGTAAGGGTAGATCAGGTTCGCCGATCGCGTTCTGTACCGATCCGATCGCTAAAATATACTTACACGGGCACGCATTCTGATAACCATAACGATAAATGACCTTAATACCGAACAGACCACGGATTACGAATTCGGCCGACGTAGCCAAGGTCGGGCAAACATGTAATTACACTATTCTTCTTTCCGACATCGATCAGGAAGTATCGATCACACTGATTGCTACGAGCATATCTACGAGCTTCAACCGAAACCATGTTTCTGTAAACTCTTTCGTATTTCGAAGGGCATTCAATATTGCAAATGGGATATATAGATGGGTATATATCTTAATTTGTAATTGCAAATTGTTATCTTCGAAAGTCAATAAGAAATGACGCATCATAAAGTAAAACACGAAGTCCGAAAATATTACCGATTATATCGAAACAAGTATAATTTCGATGAATTCAAATTCTCGATGTATAGGAAATAATAGAATTTATTAGAAATAGAATTTATTAATTAATTTATTTTAATCAATGATTATTATATAATACTTATTGTGCAATAGTTATTATACATTGATTGAGTTTTTACTTAAAATTTCTCTTTTTTATCAACGATATGGTGATGTTATCATTTTATATAAAATATATAATATTATATATTAACAATTATATATTATTTATATATATATATATTATATATATACATATTAAATATATATATATATATATGTAAATATATATATATATATATAATATATTGTTTATGATATTATATATTTTATATTACAAAAACAACATGAAAAAGTATAATATTATTTATTGAGAATAATGAGAGTGCAATAAGATTTTTGTGATAATATCATAAAAAATGACTTTTTCGTATCCATCAGAAATGGAGTTGATCGAATTTATATCGGTTTCGTTACGACAAAAAAAACGCGCTACAATTGTACGATTAGAATAATAGCATAGATCATTTACTTATCGTTTATGTATCGCATTGCGTCTTAATACCATCAGCCTATTGTAATGTTATTAATGTGTTGCGTATTTGATTAATTAACACGTCAAATGCTGCACTTTATATGACGATACAATTTCATGTCATCAGAATTACTATCTTATTAATTGCTTTCTCTAAGAAATCGACGATTTGCTTCGTTTTACAACTTTACGTGATAGGACGCACGTAATATATTATTTGTTAGAAGCGATATTTATATACAATTTTTTCACCATTCAGCTTTTGACACAGAAATGATCGAAGAAATGATTATTTTGACGGAAGAAGAGAAATCTGCCAAAAGATTTATCTTTTATAAACTTGTAACTAAGGAGTCATCTCCTCTCGATGAGCAATCGTTCTCATTTCGATCGTGCACCGAGCCGAGCTTAATCGAATTGAAAGTTTCAAGTTCACGAGGAACTCTGTAGTTCGCTCGGTTGTGCCATAATGAGGTATCGTTGCTAATATAGCAAATTAGTCTAAGTAAAAGTGATAGAAGGGACGCACGTAAATAATTGTTGACCCATCGAAAAATTACAAAGCTCGGTTGTGAAATTACGATTTTACGTACCCTCTCACGTTTCTACGAGTCCGTGTTCGTTATCATACAGCAACAAAATAAGAACGCGATCAATCGATTTCCTTGCGTTCAGAGCATCATCGTTTCTGAACGTGCGAATCTGCATCGACCATTATCAGCGCGGTCGGATGTTTCTTAGCCCGAATAAAAGATACGCTATCATTTGTTTCGTTTATTCTTTTTCTTGCCACGCACAGAGAGTTACAGATTAAATAATTTTCCAATTTCCATTTTTTGTTATTTTCCACCGAAAAATCACATCTCCTCATAGTGCTCTAACGAGAGATGAGCGTGAAAAATGTTACCACAAATTGCGCGCTGCGCGTCACTCTCGCGCTCGCAGCACGTGAGCTTTTTTTAACAGAGTAAATATTAATCGTTATCGTCATTGTATCGTTAAGGTTACTGCACATAGCAAGAAAAAAAAAATCAAGTCCGATTGCATCGGTGCATCTTCAATCGTGGCACGACCACTTTTGTCAACGTTGGTCAAATTTAACCATAGTTTAATCCTTATCCGGGGAAAAAAGAACTGTTTCTCGAATGCAACATTTAGAAGGAAAGTGTAAAAAATGTTATATAAAAATATCACGCGATTATAAAGTTTCCTTTGTATTCGTTTCCTTCCGCAATCGGATAAAGTCAATTTTGCATAAAAGAAACCATTGAATTGTAGATGTAACTTAAACGTTATGCTAATTCAAGTGCTGCATGTCATTTCCATTTAATATTTCGAGATACTTTTTCGGATATTTTTTGCGTTAAAAATTCTAAATTTCATATATGTTTATTCGCGCGACGTTTAATCAGCGTCATTTAATTAGAAATGAGAAATAACTTGTTTATCTCCTTCTTGGAAAATGAAGAGACTAAAGGGAGACAGAAAATCGATTAAACTAAGGTTGATGTTAATCGATGTTAATAGAACCGGCCTTGCAACTCGCGCGCGGGACGGAATTCGCTGACGATCGACCGAATTATAACTTGAACCTTGGTAAGAGAGACCGCCCGCGCGACCGGATTCCAAGCTTACTTAACGTAAGAAGATGCATGAGCCCAAAACGTGAGAGGCAGAAGAAGGAAGAGACTATTCGTGTGTACTTTAATTGTTTTATCATCACCGCGCCATCCACTTTCGTACCTCGCGCCCGCAACAGCCATCGCCGTTTTCTCGTTGCAACTCTGGCTATTATTTATCGTTACAACTCGATATCGCTGTGGAGTTACGTCGTTATTAACATAGTCGCGTTACGTTGTCTCGTTAATTATATTCTGTTATGCGTTTCGCATTTTGCCGAAAGTCACTATATATTAATACACGATTATATGAAAACGGACACACGCATTCACGCGCACTCCACACACACACACATACACACACACACA
>Ga0157363_1003513_pt1 | contig 14189 bp, 13 predicted proteins | sample AttsexASBM1_FD_111477 | JGI IMG/M metagenome (GOLD analysis project Ga0157363, IMG submission 111477) | Fungus gardens microbial communities from leaf cutter ant in Ribeirão Preto, State of São Paulo, Brazil - Atta sexdens ASBM1 | ecosystem: Host-associated > Fungi > Mycelium > Unclassified ...
AATTTCCGGTGCGGTTTGTCGAGGGCTCGCGCCTGAAGGAGTGGTTGGCCGAACTGCGTCAAGCGCCCTATATCAAACATACGCTAACTGACGATCAGTTTGCGACTGTCGCCGCTGCGCTGAGAATGGATGCAAATCAGCTTGAGGGCGCTTTCTATCCCGACACCTATTTGTATACGGCTAACACCAGTGATATATCGCTGCTGGAGCGGGCACACACGCGCATGAATAAACTGGTGGATGAGATCTGGCAGGGGCGGATGGACAATCTGCCCTATAAAAATGAGCAAGATCTGGTCACCATGGCCTCGATTATCGAAAAAGAGACCGGCGTGACGGAAGAGCGCGCGCGCGTTGCCTCGGTATTTATTAATCGCTTGCGCACCGGCATGAAGCTGCAAACCGACCCTACCGTGATTTACGGTATGGGGGATAACTACACCGGTACCATTACGCGTAAAGACCTCGAAACGCCGACCGATTACAATACCTACACGATTAGCGGATTGCCGCCAGGTCCTATCGCGATGCCAGGCCGAGCCTCGCTGGAAGCGGCGGCGCATCCAGAAAAAACCAACTATCTCTATTTTGTCGCGGATGGCAAAGGCGGACATACCTTTACCACCAATCTCGCCAGCCATAATAAAGCGGTGCAGGTCTATCGGCTGGCTATGAAGGAAAAAAATGAAAAGTAAGTTTATCGTCATTGAAGGCCTTGAAGGTGCGGGCAAAACCACTGCGCGTGATGCCATTGTGGCGGTGCTGCATGAGCAGGGTATCGACGATGTAGTGTTCACCCGTGAGCCCGGCGGCACGCCGCTGGCAGAACAATTACGCGTGCTGGTGAAGCAGGGAATTGATGGCGAACAGGTGACAGACAAAGCCGAACTGCTGATGCTGTATGCCGCCCGTGTTCAATTAGTCGAGAACGTGATTAAGCCTGCGTTAGCGCGTGGCGCGTGGGTGGTTGGTGATCGTCACGACCTCTCATCCCAGGCTTACCAGGGCGGTGGCCGTGGCCTGGATACGCAGTTGATGACCACCCTGCGCGATGCGGTATTGGGCGACTTCCGTCCGGACTTGACCCTCTACCTGGATGTGACACCGGAAATTGGCCTGCAACGCGCGCGTGCTCGCGGGGAACTCGATCGTATTGAGCAAGAATCACTGCGTTTCTTTGAACGCACACGTGACCGTTATCTGGCGTTGGCTGCCAGCGATGACACCATTTTAACCATTGATGCCACACAAAACATTGCAGAAGTGACATTGTCACTTAAATCAGCGCTACAAAAATGGCTGGCAGGTCAGGCGGCATGAACTGGTATCCGTGGCTGAATCAGCCCTATCGGCAGATTATCAGCCGTCATCAAAGCGGTCAGGCACACCATGCCTTGCTGATACAGGCCATTAATGGCATGGGTGACGATGCGTTAGTGTGGGGTGTTAGCCGCTGGTTAATGTGCCAACATCCGGAAGGCTTGAAGAGCTGCGGCCATTGCCACGGCTGCCAGCTAATGCAGGCGCAGACGCATCCTGACTGGTATCGTCTGGAAGCAGAAAAAGGCAAATCTTCACTGGGTATTGATGCGGTACGTGACGTCACCGAGAAGCTCTACCATTTTGCTCAGCAGGGCGGAGCCAAGATTGTCTGGTTGCCGGATGCGGCGCAGCTCACTGAAGCCGCCGCCAATGCGTTGTTGAAAACCCTGGAAGAGCCTCCTGCCAACTGCTGGTTTTTCCTCAGCGTCCGTGAGCCATCACGTTTGCTGGCAACCTTGCGCAGCCGCTGCATGACATGGCATCTTTCCCCGCCGGAAGAGCTGCCCAGTTTGCAATGGCTGCAGAAACAGCTGCCGCAATCCGAGCCAGTACTGCGAGCCGCTCTGCGCTTGAGCAATGGCGCACCTGCTGCGGCGTTGACCCTGCTGCAGCCTGAGCGTTGGCAGGCACGTGAGAAGCTGTGTGAAACCTTGCTCAGCGCGTTGAACAGCGATGTACTGCAACTGCTGCCCGCGCTGAACAGCGACGATGTGGCAGAGCGCCTCAGCTGGCTGATTTCATTACTGGTGGATGCCATGAAAGTGCAGCAGGGTGCCAGCAACTGGTTAAGCAACGGCGACCATCCTGAGGTCGTATCGCAACTGGCTCAGCAGCTTAACAGCAGTGCGCTCAACGCCAGCGCCCAGCAGTGGATGCAATGTCGTGAGCAACTGTTGCATGTCGCCGCCCTGAACCGTGAACTGATTTTGACCGATCGCCTGTTAGCCTGGGGACGCTTAATGTCGCCCACGGCGGTCGGCTAAGCGTAAAAGAGAGAAGTATGTTTATTGTTGATTCGCACTGCCACCTTGATGGCCTGGATTATGAGAAGCAGCACCGCGATCTGGACGATGTGATCGCCAAAGCCGCCGCGCGTGACGTGAAGTTTATGCTGGCGATTGCCACCACGCTGCCGGATTACTACAAGATCAAGCAACTGGTCGGCGACAGGGAAAACATCGCGCTGGCGTGCGGCGTGCATCCGTTAAATCAGGAAGCACCGTACGATGTCGAAGAGTTTCGTCGACTGGCAGCTGAAGAGCAGGTGATTGCACTGGGTGAAACCGGGCTGGATTACTTCTATCAGCAGGAGACCAAAGCGCAGCAGCAAGCCTCATTCCGTGAACACATCCGTACCGGCATCGCGCTGAATAAGCCGATCATCGTACATACCCGTGATGCACGTGAAGACACGCTGGCAATCCTGCGTGAAGAGCAGGTGGAAAAGTGTGGTGGCGTTCTGCATTGCTTTACTGAAGATAAAGAGACTGCGGCGCAGTTGCTGGATATGGGTTTTTATATCTCCTTCTCCGGCATTTTGACCTTCCGCAATGCTGAACAGATTCGTGATGCCGCGCGCTACGTGCCGCTGGATCGCATGCTGGTCGAGACCGACTCGCCATATCTGGCGCCGGTTCCGCATCGTGGCAAAGAAAACCAGCCTGCCTTTACGCGCGATGTCGCGGATTATATGGCTGTGCTGAAAGGTGTTGATATCGAAACCCTGGCTGCAGCGACCACAGAAAACTTCTCGCGTCTGTTCCATGTCCCAATGAGCCGACTCGGCGGCTAAGCCGCTTTATTTTAAACTCTGTAATAATTCTATAATCACTGACCTGTGCGGCATATAACGCAGCACGGGCAGTGATTTATTGCTGTTTCTCCAGGCAATTCAGTCAAAAACAACAGAAAGCAAGCGTTCGTCTTGAGCGAAACGTGATAGCCGTCAAAGTAACAAATATCGATTTATTTTACCCTTCGTAATAAATCAAAAGACGCTCAGCGTCACCCCGGTGAAGGATCCTCCCCCTTTGCCAGCGCACTGCGCAAATATGCACTCATACTCAGGAGCTTTTATGTTCAAGAACGCATTTGCGAACCTGCAAAAAGTAGGTAAATCGCTAATGTTACCGGTATCGGTTTTGCCAATTGCCGGTATTTTATTAGGTGTTGGTTCGGCTAACTTCAGCTGGTTGCCTGCTGTCGTTTCACATGTCATGGCGGAGGCGGGCGGTTCCGTGTTCGCCAACATGCCGCTGATCTTTGCGATTGGCGTGGCGCTCGGTTTTACCAATAACGATGGCGTATCGGCGCTGGCTTCCGTGGTGGCTTACGGCATCATGGTGAAAACCATGGCGGTGGTTGCACCACTGGTGTTGCACTTACCGGCTGCGGAAATTGAGGCCAAACACCTTGCCGATACCGGGGTGCTGGGCGGGATCATTGCCGGTTCAATCGCCGCGTATATGTTCAACCGTTTCTACCGTATCAAGCTGCCTGAATATCTTGGCTTCTTTGCGGGTAAACGTTTTGTACCGATCATTTCCGGTCTGACCGCGATTTTCACTGGTATCGTGTTGTCCTTTATCTGGCCACCGATTGGCACCGCGATTCAGGATTTCTCCCAGTGGGCAGCCTATCAGAACCCGGTGGTGGCGTTCGGCATTTACGGTGTCGTTGAGCGTTCGCTGGTGCCGTTTGGTCTGCACCATATCTGGAACGTGCCTTTCCAGATGCAGATTGGTGAGTTCACCAACGCCGCAGGTCAGGTGTTCCACGGTGATATCCCACGCTATATGGCGGGCGATCCAACCGCAGGTAAACTCTCTGGCGGCTTCCTGTTCAAAATGTACGGTCTGCCTGCGGCTGCGATTGCTATCTGGCACTCGGCTAAGCCGGAAAACCGCGCCAAAGTGGGCGGCATTATGATCTCCGCCGCGCTGACCTCGTTCCTGACCGGTATCACCGAACCGATTGAATTTTCGTTTATGTTCGTGGCGCCGATTCTGTATGTCATCCATGCGATTCTGGCGGGTCTGGCATTCCCAATCTGTATTCTGCTGGGCATGCGTGATGGCACCAGCTTCTCACACGGTCTGATTGACTTTGTGGTGCTGAGCGGTAACAGCAGCAAGATCTGGTTGTTCCCGATTGTTGGTATCATTTACGGCCTGATTTATTACACCGTTTTCCGTGTGCTGATTGTGAAATTGAATCTGAAAACACCTGGACGTGAGGACACTGCAATGGAGCAGAGCAGCGCTACCGGTAGCGAGATGGCAGGCAAACTGGTGACTGCATTTGGTGGTAAAGAGAACATTACCAATCTTGATGCCTGTATTACGCGTCTGCGTGTGAGTGTCGCGGATGTGGCAAAAGTGAATCAAACTGAACTGAAAAACCTCGGCGCGCGTGGCGTGGTGGTGGCCGGTTCCGGTGTTCAGGCGATTTTCGGGACCAAGTCCGATAACCTGAAAACTGAGATGGATGATTATATTCGTAATATGTAAAGGCTTGGGGTTGGGCTCGGTCTGAGGCTGAGGTCAAGTTCAAGGTCAAGGTCAAGGCAGAGGCCGAGCCTGTGCGATGAAGCGGCGGCAGATCGTAAAGACGCCATAAACCATCCCTGGGGCTCGGCCCGCGACATCCCTGTCGCGGGACGCTTTACTCCTCTGCCGCCGCTCCCTCGCACCTCACCTTAGGTGCGGTATTGGATAAAACCCTCGTCCTTCACTGGACCTAACAGACTCATCGTCAGAAATTAGGGTTTCGGTGTTAGCGAGCGGTATGGGATGGCCATGCTAAATTCCACTGCCTGGGGTTCCTGACTCGGAAAGCTTTAAACGTCTGCTACCGCTATCTTCCACTTCAGCGTAAATGCGACTACAAATAAACCCGCAGATACTCCGTCAGACACAGAAGCGCCATCGCCTGACCATAGGGCATCGACGTCAGCGGTACCTGGCGGTAATACTCCAAATCGCTGCCCATTGCGGTGCCAAACGACACCTGTTTTAACTCCCCGTCTTGATCAATATTGGCGATCACGCCACGCAAGGCTTTTTCCGCCATCGGGCGATACTCGTCAGACAAATACCGTTTACGCACCGCTTTGAGAATTCCATAAGCGAATCCCGCCGTGGCAGACGCTTCCGGATAGCTTTGTGGATCGTCGAGTAGGGTATGCCAGAGACCGCTGCTGTGCTGACAAGCGGCTAATGCCTTGACCTGGCTGGCCAATACCTGCTGCAGGAAACGGCGTGTGGCGTGTTGTTCCGGCCAGTTCATCATTTCGAGGAAATCCGGGATCACGATGGTCAGCCAACTGTTGCCGCGTGCCCAGCGGGCATTAGCAAAATTGTGTCGGCCATCAAAGGTCCAGCCGTGGAACCACAAACCGGTTTGACGATCCATCAGGTATTGAGTGTGGATCAGGAACTGATAACTGGCTTCTTCGACAAACTCGGGGCGATCCAGTAACTGGCCGATCTTCGCCAGCGCCATCACGCTCATCATTAAGGTGTCGTCCCACAGCTGCTGGGTATTTTCGTTGTTGTAAACGATGTGCTGTAGACCGCCTTGCTCAGTGCGCGGCATTTCATACATCACCCACTCAGCCCAGCGTTCCAGCACCGGCCGCCATGCTGCATGACCGGTCTCTTCATAACGATAAGCCAGCGTCAGGAACGGGCATACCGTGTTCACGTTCTTTGTCGGTGTGCCTTCTGCTAAGCGCGCGCTAAACCAGTCATCGATAATCTTCAGGGTTGCCTGATCGCCCGTCTGCTGGGTGTAATGCAGCATGCCATACAGCCCGATGCCGTGCGTCCATTCCCAGCCAGCCCAACCCTTAGTGTCAATGACGCGGCCATCATCCAGCCGTAGCAAAAACTCGCCGCTGTGATCGGTGATGTTGACCAGATTGTCAGTGAGTTTGTGGATCAGCGGCACTAACTCACTGCGCGGCAACAGGTATTCAGGCTGGCGCAACAAGGCGCTGTGTTTTACAGGAAATACAGTCATGGTTCATTCCTATCGTTAATCAGGGTAGGGAGAGAGTGAAGCGTGCCGCGATGCGTGGATAGCGCGGGCGCTGCGGGCTTGTTACGGTTGAGGTAACCGACGTTGTTGTTGCCCCATAAGTTTTCATACGGCATACCCGCCAGGGTTTCGACGATGGTGCGCGCCTGCGGTGTAATACGTTCCGGAACCACACGGCCCGCTTCACGCATCTTCAGCGTCTCTTCGCGCAGAACAGTGTGGGTATGCAGATTCAGTTTGAAGCGCAGCGACACAATAAATCCGCAGATCAGCACGCCGACGGTGCCGACGCTGAGGATCAGCAGAATGGTATGGCCCACCGCAGGAATCTGTTCAGTTTTACCGGAGGTAAAACCGGCCAGCTGCAGCAGGATGCCAACGATCATCACGGCACCGGCCTGCGAGGCTTTACGCGTCAATGTCATGATCCCGGCAAATATGCCTTCACGTCGCTGTCCGGTGATCACTTCATCGACATCGGCGATATAGGTGTAGGTATTCCATGGCACGTAGTTGATGCCGCCACGTCCTAAACCGGCGAAGGCCGAGATCAGCACTAACAGCGCGAAGTTATCGTTCATCCCGCTGTACCACAGTCCAGCGTAGGAGAGGGCGCTGAGGCCAAACAGCATCACCACCATACGATAGGCCGGAGCGGGTCCGATGCGAATGCACAGCGGGATCATCGCCATTACCGCAATAAATTGCAGCACCGCCATCGTGCCCATCAGATTGGAAGCGATTTGCGCGCTCTGCATCAGTACAAACACCACATACCAGGTAAACACCGCATTAAACACGTCCTGAGCGATGTAACCGCCCAGATACATGCCGAGGTGTTGACGGAAGATACGAATGCGCAACGTGGAGGCGAGTTCGATATACAGTCGTTTCAGGCTTTGGAACAGCGAGAGTTGCGCTTTTTCTTCTTCAGCTCGACGTGACTCAGCGGAAAAATCTTCCGGCGCGCGTTCCCAGGTGAAGCGCCACACCAGGAATAGCACCAGCGCACAGATGACCGAGAACACCAGGCTGGCATAAAAGAAGGAGATGGGATTCTCTTTGCCAAACCAGCCAATCAGGATGCCTGGCAGGAAGGCGGCCAGAATCGATGACAGTTGTGCCAGCGCGATACGCGCGCCGGAGAAGCGGGTCTTTTGTTTAAAGTCGTCGGTCATCTCCGGCACCAGCGTTTCGTACGGCACCAGAATCATGGTGTAGACCATATCGAACAACAGATAGGTCAGGAGATACCACCAGAAACTCATATCGCCGATCCACATCAGGCTATAACTGAACACGCACGGGATACCGAGCAGGATAAAGAACTTACGACGGCCGAAGCGTCTGCCAAGCCAGGTGGATCCGAAGTTATCGGTGAGAAAGCCCATTAACGGGCTGACGACCGCATCCAGCACGCGGGCAGCAGCAAAAATAAAGGTGGCTTCAATCGGCGAAAGCCCACAGAAGGTAGTGTAGAAATAGAGCAACCAGGCGGCGGTAAGCGCCGTGGTGCCGGCGCCGAGGAAATCCCCGGAACCGTAAGCCAGATAATGGCCCAGACCAATCTTACGAGACTGCATGGCAGCTTCTCCTTGAAATCGACGGATGACACATCCCTCATTGCTCCGTACTGCTTGCCCGGATTGGATAGAAAGTAGAGCGCCGCGCAACGGCAAACCTTCGTGATTTGGCAAGGGTTGTCGGTTGAGTGGCAAAAACACAAAGAAACTGGCGTGATATCTCTAATTTATAAAACAGCGTTTCATTTTGGTGATCTGCGATGGCGTAAATTTGAGAGGGAGAGCACAGCAATGCTGTCTGGGAGATGAAATGGCGTAAAGGCAGCCATTTAACAGAAGAAAAGTGGTACTGAGGTTGAAAGCAAACGAATTCCTCGCGCATACTGCCTGACTGAACTCAGGCTTAAGGAAATGCACCATGGCTGAAGAAACCATTTTCAGTAAGATCATTCGTCGCGAAATCCCCGCCGACGTGGTTTATCAGGACGAACTGGTCACCGCCTTCCGCGACATCGCGCCTAAAGCGCCAACGCACATTCTGATTATCCCTAATGTATTGATTCCCACCGCCAATGACGTGCAGGAAGCACACGAGCATGCGTTGGGCCGTATGATTACCGTGGCGGCGAAAATCGCGAAACAGGAAGGGATTGCCGAGGATGGCTATCGTCTGATCATGAACTGTAATCAGCATGGTGGTCAGGAGGTTTATCATATTCATATGCACCTGGTCGGCGGTCAGCCACTGGGTCCGATGCTGTCTATTTAATTAACCTCAGGCGGACCTTGTGATGCGTCAATGGCTGAGTGGCCTGCTGTTGCTGACCCTTGTCGGGTGCAGCAGTGACAAACCGATGATCAACACCTCGCAATCGCTGGTAATGGAATCTTCCGTGCTTTCTGCGGGCATCATTACCGACGAACCTGCGCTGGCCAGCCGTGATGGGCAGATGCGTGCCTCAAGTGTGCTCTATAATCAGCGGGAAACGCCGGTGACCGTTCACTATCGTTTTTATTGGTACGACGAGAAGGGGCTGGAGATAACACCGGAAGAGCCGGCTCAAACTCAAATCGTCCCGGCGCATGGCAGCACAGAAGTTGTCTCGCAAATCGGTAACCTGACCGCCAGTAAGGTGCGTCTCTATCTTTATCTCTGAGGAGTAACCTGTGATTCGCAGTGTAAAACGTTCCAGCGCGCTGTTATTTGCGTTGATGCTCACCGGTTGTGTGGTGAAACAGCAAACCCCAGCGCCGGTTGAACCGACCCAGCCGACGACGCCAACTCAACCGGAGCAGCCTCCTGTGCAGCCGGTACCGCCGCCGGAAACGGTGCCGCAGCCGCCAAAACTCAAAACCATTAACTGGAATGCCAGCGTGCAGCCGTTAGTGGGGAACATGGTGCAGTCTGCCGGTGTGAATCCAGGCAGCGTGCTGCTGGTGGATCGCATCAAGAACAGCACCAACGGTTCGTTGCAGAGTGATAAAGCCACCGATGCGATTCAGAATGCGCTGGCGAACAACGGCAAATTCACTTTGGTAACGCCAGAACAGCTGGCACAGGCAAAACAGACGCTGGGCTTATCCGCCGATGACAGCCTCAATTCGCGCAGCAAAGCCATTGGCCTGGCACGTAATGTCAACGCGCAGTATGTGCTTTACAGCAGTGCTCAGGGCGATGTGAAAGCGCCAACGCTGCAGATGCAGCTGATGCTGGTGCAGACCGGTGAAATTATCTGGTCAGGCAATGGTATTGCTCAACCCTGATCCCATACTGCAACAACGGATTCAGCAACAATGGCCGACGGCGCAAGCTGCCGGTCATTTTTTCGCGCTGCCGGGATTGAGTGGCAACAGTGTGCGGGTGAAAACCGAGCAGGGTGAGCTGCTGGCGCGTCGTGCGCCGCAGCAACCGCTCCCGTTTGTTGATCGCCAACGCGAATATCGCATCTTGCGTCGAATGCGTGCTGCGCAACTCGGGCCGACACCGCTGGATTGGCACCATCCCTGGCTTTTACAGAGCTGGCTGCCTGGTGATGTGTTGACGCCCGCGCAGTTCAATCAACAGCGCGACGCGGTGCTCACCTTGCTGCATCGCCTGCATCAGCAGCCGCTGACAGGCTATCGCTTGCGACTGACACCGCTGTTGCAAGACTACTGGCAGCTGTGCCAGCAACGCCACTGGCGCTGGCAACATCAACTGCAGCGCCTGATCAGGCAGGGTGAACCCCGGCCGTTACGCCTCGTGCCGATTCATATGGATGTTCACGCGGGCAATGTGATAGCCACGTCAGACGGCTTACGTCTCATCGATTGGGAATATGCTGCCGATGGCGATGTGGCATTGGAACTCGCGGCGCTCTGCGCGGTCGATGGTGAACACCCAATCGACTGGATTGCGGGTTACGCGCAACGCAGCCAGCTTAACGAAGCGCGACTTAAGCGACATATGCGGCGCTGGCAGCCGTGGCTGCATCTGCTGATGGCGAGCTGGTATCAGCTGCGTGCTGAGCAGAGCGGTGACCCTCATTTACAACAGCTGGCGCAGGCCAGCTGGCAGGATCTTTAACTCAGGATTGTAACCATGACCATGCATACTCCCGGCCCGCTGATGCTGGATGTTGAAAGCTACGAACTCGACGCCGAAGAGCGCGAGATTCTGAAACATCCGCTGGTGGGCGGACTGATTCTGTTTGCCCGCAACTTCCACGATGTCGATCAGCTGGCGGAACTGGTACGACAGATTCGCGCTGCTTCGCGCAATCGCTTAGTGGTCGCGGTGGATCAGGAAGGCGGGCGCGTGCAGCGCTTCCGTGAAGGCTTTACCAAACTTCCGGCGATGCAATCTTTTGCCGCCTTGCACGATATCGCCACCGCGGGTGAAGTGGCGCAGCAGGCCGGCTGGCAGATGGCAGCGGAAATGATCGCGATGGATATCGATATCAGCTTTGCGCCAGTGCTGGATATTGGCCACATCAGCGCGGCGATTGGCGATCGTTCCTTCCATGAAGATCCCGCGATTGCATTGCAAATTGCTCGCCGTTTTATCAACGGCATGCACGAAGCCGGCATGAAAACCACTGGCAAGCATTTCCCCGGTCACGGTGCGGTGAGTGCCGATTCCCACAAAGAGACCCCGCGCGATCCGCGCGATGCCGCCACGCTGCGCCAGCATGATATGGCGATCTTTAAGCAGTTGATTGATGAGCAACTGCTGGATGCCGTGATGCCGGCGCACGTTATCTATACTGAGATCGATCCATTACCTGCCAGCGGCTCACCTTATTGGCTGCAAACCGTGTTGCGTAAAGAACTCGGTTTTAACGGGGTGATTTTCTCCGACGATCTGTCGATGGAAGGTGCTGCGGTAATGGGCAGTTATGCTGAGCGCGCGCAGCAGTCGCTCAATGCGGGCTGCGACATGATCCTGGTGTGCAATCAGCGCGCCGGAGCGGTGAGTGTGCTGGATAACTTGACGCCGATCCAGGCGGAACGTGTGACGCAGTTATACCATCAGGGGCGTTATACCCGAGAAGCGCTGCAATCCAGTGAACGCTGGAAGCAGAATCATCATCAGCTGAGCGCATTACAGGAGCGCTGGCTGGAGCATAAAGCGTCGGGCAGATAAGCGTCGCTGCCCGGATTTCATTCCACGCTGAGGATAATCATGATCATCTATCTGCACGGTTTTGATTCCAACAGTCCGGGCAACCACGAAAAAGTGCTGCAACTGCAGTTTATTGACCCGGACGTCAGACTCATCAGTTACAGCACGCAACACCCCAAACATGACATGCAGTTTCTGCTGAAAGAGTGCGATAAATTGCAGCAGCAGGGCGGTGATGCGTATCCCTTGATTTGCGGGGTGGGGCTGGGTGGTTACTGGGCCGAACGTATCGGTTTTCTCTGCGGTATGCGTCAGGTGATTTTCAATCCCAACCTATTCCCGTATGAGAACATGGAAGGCAAGATTGATCGTCCGGAAGAGTATCTGGATATCGCCACCAAGTGCGTCAGTGATTTTCGTGAAAAGAATCGCGATCGCTGCCTGACCATTTTGTCCCGCCATGACGAGGCGCTGGATAATCAGCGCACGGCCGCACAGCTGCACCCTTTCTATGAAATCGTGTGGGATGAACAGGCCAGCCATAAATTCAAGAACATCTCGCCGCATTTACACCGCATTAAGGCCTTTAAATCCCTTGCCTGAGCCTCCGCGCGCCGTGTGATGCGGCGCACAAAACGTTTAACATTCTGATAATGCGCTTGAAAGATTGATGTACATCAATTTTCTTATGATATGTCGTTAGCGCCGTGATATTCTGCCCTCAGCTCGCGATTTAACGTCGCCAACCCTATGTTTATTAAGGTTTTTAGTAACCATTAATTAACTATTGGTTTACAACTTTGAGGGGGTCTTTGTTGACTACATCTATGGAAAAAATCGTCATTATTGGCGGTGGTGCCGGCGGCTTAGAGCTGGCAACGCAGCTCGGTCACAAGCTGGGCAGGAACAAGAAAGCCGAGATTATTCTCGTCGATCGCAACCACAGCCATCTGTGGAAGCCATTGTTGCATGAAGTGGCAACCGGTTCGATGGACGAAGGGATCGATGCCCTGAGCTATCTGGCGCACGCGCGTAATCACGGTTTTCAGTTCCAGCTGGGTTCGCTGACGCAAATCAACCGCGAAAACAAAACCATTGAGCTGGCGGAAATCCGCGATGCTAACGGTGAATTACTGGTACCGCAGCGCGAGATGGCTTATGACCGTCTGGTGATGGCGCTGGGCAGTACTTCCAATGACTTTGGCACTCCGGGTGTGAAAGAACACTGCATCTTCCTCGATAACCCGCATCAGGCTCGTCGTTTCCACAACGAGATGCTTAACCTGTTCCTGCGCTTCTCCGCCAGTGAAGGTAGCCTGGAAAAAGTGAACATTGCGATTGTCGGCGGCGGTGCCACCGGCGTTGAGCTGTCAGCAGAACTCTATAATGCCGTGAAGCAGCTACACAGCTATGGCTACAAAGGCCTTGATAGCTCTGCACTGAACGTGACGCTGGTGGAAGCCGGTGAGCGTATTCTGCCAGCATTGCCACCGCGCATTTCTGCTGCGGCACACCAGGAATTGACCAAGCTCGGCGTGCGCGTCCTGACGCAAACCATGGTGACCAGCGCGACAGAAGAGGGGCTCAATACCAAAGGCGGCGAATTTATTAATGCTGACCTGATGGTGTGGGCTGCCGGTATTAAAGCGCCGGACTTTATGAAAGAGATTGGCGGGCTGGAAACCAACCGCATCAATCAGTTGGTGGTGAAAGACACGCTGCAAACCACGCTGGATGATGACATCTACGCGATTGGTGACTGCGCCTCCTGCGCACTGCCGGGCGGCGGTTTTGTGCCGCCGCGCGCGCAGTCTGCACACCAGATGGCGTCACGCGCGCTGGAAAATATTCTGGCGCAACGCAAAGGCAAACCGCTCAAAGCCTACGTCTATAAAGACCACGGTTCCCTGGTATCACTGTCGCGCTTCACCACCGTGGGTAGTCTGATGGGTAACCTGATGCGCGGCTCGATGATGGTAGAAGGGCGCATTGCGCGTTTCGTCTACATTTCTCTATATCGCATGCACCAGATTGCGCTCCATGGATACTTCAAAACCGGCCTGATGATGCTGGTCGGTAGCCTGAACCGCGTGCTGCGTCCTCGCCTAAAGTTGCACTAATGTTTTCGGGCGGTCCTCTGCCGCCCGATGCCGCTCTGCCTGCCGTAACCCGCTGAAAAACGATAATTCAGTTTAAGGTTACGGCGGTATTTCAGCCTCTCTCAGAACTCTCCGAAAAACTGGCCCTGGCGGCTTTCCGCTGCGTTTCCTCCATTAATCTGATGTTGCAATTACGGACCATCTGTAAAACTTATATCCACAAACACGGCGCGGCGCGCACGCCGGTTATGCCTCGGCTACACAGGATTTCGTAGCGGCAGGAATGCGCGGTAACAACATTCAGGAGGACATTCCTGTGAATAAATCAATGTTAGCGGGTATCGGTATCGGCGTGGCAGCAGCGTTAGGGGTTGCCGCAGTCGCCAGCATGGATGTCTTTGATCGCGGCCCGCAGTATGCACAAGTTCTCTCGGCTACGCCGATCAAAGAGAGCATTAAACAACCGCGACAGGAGTGTCGCAACGTGACGTTAACGCATCGTCGTCCGGTACAGGATGAGAACCGCATCGCCGGTTCGGTACTGGGTGCAGTGGCGGGCGGCGTGCTCGGTCACCAGTTTGGTGGCGGTCGTGGGCGCGA